>Ga0302114_10002614_pt1 | contig 11538 bp, 13 predicted proteins | sample AG5_Surface_MG_FD_203107 | JGI IMG/M metagenome (GOLD analysis project Ga0302114, IMG submission 203107) | Marine microbial communities from Western Arctic Ocean, Canada - AG5_Surface | ecosystem: Environmental > Aquatic > Marine > Oceanic | place: Canada: Western Arctic Ocean | collected...
AGCGGAGGGAGGGGCGAAACGGAGGCGAAGCTCAGTAAGCATAAGGGAGAGTTTACTCAATTAAAAAAATAATCTTAATCAAACCCCCCTCACCAAGGAATATCCAACCCATCTTCGCAATTAACGAACCTCCCAGTTCGCTCAATGTTTAGCCGGCCAACTTCGTGAAAAACCCGTTTCGCACCGATGCTCGGATCGACCGCGCCCTCCACTTCCCAAATTTCCTTGTACTTGGCCGTCATCCCTGTCTTGTTGAACCCCGGGTGAAAAACCCCAACGCTGCGCCGAGCCAAGCGAGGCGCATTTTTAATGAAAGACGAGCAAAACGAAATGGAGCGAGCCAAACGAATTGGGTGGAATAATGTTAGTTTAGTTTAGTTTAGTTTAGTAGTGGATGTAGCCATTATAGTATGTCTGTAGCCATTTCGCGGGTGTTGATTCATCGCGAGTATGCTCGTCTTCCAAAAGGCTCGCTCGCTTCGCTTCGCTTCGCTCGCTCACCTGATGCCCTTCGCTTTCAGCTCCTGGCTCAACAAAACTGCCATCATGTTCGCGGCGCTCTTGCTCATGTGGTGGCCGTAATCGCCCCCAGTCGGGTTCTGAGTTGTTCTCCACGCGACCGAGCCCCCCTGGCTCGTGATCATTATGACCTTGCCCGTCTTCTCCCTGATGAGGTTCTTCATCGCGAGGCAGTTGGTGACCCGAAGTGGGCCCAGTGCGCAAATGTCGATCATCTTCATCTGCTCGGCGAAGTTCATGCTCCCGATCTTCTCCTCCGGCTCGTAGAAGTAGCCCGCGTTGTTGATCAGAACGTCGATTGGCCCCCCCTTGACCTTGTCGCCGAGGGAAGAGCAAATTTCATCGTCGGTTACGTCCACCCCGGTGATGGTTTCGGCCGGATTTAACGCGTCCAGCTCCGGCGACGAGGAGCGGCAAAGCGCCACAACCTTCGCCCCGAAACTCGTGGCTTCGGTAGCGAGAGCCAGCCCAATTCCGCGGTTCGCCCCTGTGATGGCCACTCTGAGATTGGAAAGGGGGGATGGGTCGTACAGCGATTTCTCAATGTCCAGAAAACGCTCATTGGAGGCAGCTTTCGCATTGGCGAATCGCTGGGGCTGGTCGGGGATGGAGAATTCGGGCGAGGCTTTGAGTGAGGAGGAGAAGGAGGAGCAGGAGGAGGAGGAGGGTCGTAACACTCTATTTCTGATAATTGTTCGGAAGGAATTTATTGGTCCAACGACCAGAAATACCGACAGCACGAAGGCTGTGACGGAGCTTGACATAACAATATTTTACTACTGTGTTCTGGTTTCAAGGTTTCAAACTGTGTTCTGGTTCTGAAACAATCTGACATTTTTTTTACAAACTGACAAACTGATCCGTCCCCATAATGACTGATCCACAGGATCTTACTCTTGAGCTTGAAGTAGAAGCTAAAATTATTCGTGCTAATTTGGCTTGTGACTATGAGGATTACGAGATCCTTGACCTCGCTTACATCACTTCTGTTTGCTCCCAACCCTACTCGAAGAACACCTCGATCCGCCGTCCCATGGACTACACAATCTCCAAGCTGTCCGAGCTCCTCAACTGGCGCATAACTTCCGGTGCTTCCACTGCCCTTTCGTCCCTCAAGCTTGCTTCAACGACAAAATTGGCGTTGTCCTCAAATCTCCTAGGCACCTCCAAGGCCTTGGCGGCCATCATCAACACCAATTCGATGTATATTCACGGCTACACTAAGGACAAGCACCCGATCTTGTGGCTGCGTTGCGACCGGAAGGGGTGGTACATTGGTGATGTGGCAGCTGAGATTCAGGTTTGTTCCCTTGCTACCCTCATGCAAAACCTTATGCTTACACTTATACTTTTTCGCAATTCAGAGCTACTCCGTAATGGCCGACCTAGCCATCGCAGCAATGCCCCCAAACTCGGGCGTAACCTCCTTCGTGGTGATCGCCGACACGTCCTCCCCCCCCCCCCCTCCCCCTCTTTCCTCGTCGCCGCCCTCAAGGGCCTGGTGAAGGGCTACCCCGACAGGCTCCACAAGCTAATCGCCGCCCCGTCCGGCGGCGTGATGAAGACGGTCGTTAACATTGCGACTCCCTTGCTGCCGAGTCGCCTCGCTGACAAGCTCACGGTTTTGAGCACCGTCGAGGAGGCGAGGCTCGAGCTCGAGGGGCTGCTGCAGAACGGGTTGGACGACGTGCCGACGTTCTTTGGGGGGGAGGCGGACCACGAGGAGTTTTACCCCAAGGACATTGGCGTTACTGCTGATATAGGGGAGAGTGGGAGTGCGACTGGGACTGGGAGTGGGACTGGGAGTAGAAAAAACGTTTTGAATTTTGACATTGACAAGATGATGGACAGAATGAAGGAGAGGTGCCCTGAATAATTTTTTAATAAGTGTTGGCATAAGTTTTGGCTTTGGCGCAGGTTTTTTTAAAGTAGGAGAACAAAACTGGGACGATTGGAGGGCGAGAGAAGCCAACAATCAAAAATACTTCTTGCTCAAAAAACAGATTTTCTTTTAATATAACTCGGAACTTGATCTAAATTTAAAAGCTACTTACTGTCACCACAGCAAATTGAGCAGAATGTCCGCCTTGCTAAATTTGCTGCTGGCGCTCCCGCTTCCACTCCCACTCCCACTTTTTCCGACCTTCTTCTTCTTGTAAATGTACCCCTTGTAGTCCCCCCCCGCCCCCCTTTGCTTCACGTTAGCGTTAACGTTTTTCTTGACGATTTTCCCCCGGCTGCACGCGGTGCGCCTTCGCAGTCTGGCAACAGCCTCCGCCGCGTCCTCTCTCTCCCTCATCCTCTCCACCCCCCCCGCCCCCTCGGGGAAGATTAGCGCCCGCAAAATTTCGCGGAGTTTCTTGTTCTGCTCCGAAAGTGAGAGGAGGTCATCGTTGTGAATTTGGTGGATAAGCCTTTCTCTCTGCTGTTGCTGTTGCTGCGGCTGCGGCTGCTTCTGTGCGGGGTAGGGCGGGACAAATTCCACTTCGTTGTCTGCCTCGGTATCTGCCTCGGTATCTGCCTTGAAATTGGTCAGATTGACGTCGATCTTTACGTTCTCCCCAATCTCAATCGCATTCTCCTCCTTCTCCCCGCCCCCCAAACCTGACAAATCCAACAGCAACTCCCGCTGCTGCTTGAGAACCTCCTTCTTCCGTTTAATCTTTTCGCGCAGTTGGTCGTTCTGGAGCGTGAGGTCCGAGAAGTCCTGCCCCACGGCCGTCAAATCGGCGTTGTACTGCGCGGCCATGTTCTTCAGCTTGAGGTCCTTGAGCTGCAGGAGCTGCACGAGCTCCTTCTTGTTCACCTCCTCGCCCCTGAGCGCGCGATTGTCCTTCTTGAGCTCCTCCACCTTCCTCTCCAATATTTGGCACTCCTTCCTCTTCTCCATTAGCAAAACTCTCGCCCTCTCCCCCTCGCTCTCGTTCTCGTTCTGGAGCTCGATGCTCAGCGCCTGCCTGTTGACGTTGCTCTTGAGCGTCGCAATCGTCGAGTTGCTTGCCTGGAGCTTTATCCGCAGGTCGCTGATCTTCGACTTGGCCACGCTCAGCTGGCTCCTGCTGGAGTAAAGTTCCGCCCGGAGGGCCGACTCGACCTGCAGGGAGGTAGAGGCGGAGTGACGGAGGGAGAGAACCTCGGAGCGGAGGGACACTGCCACGGCCTCGGCGGCGTGGGATTTCGTTTTTGTTAATAGTTGGATTCCGTCGTTCTGCGCCGAGCGAAGAAGGTGCGAAGGGGTTGCGAAGCGAAGGAGTTGCGAAGCGAAGGGGTTACGAAGGGGTTAGTAGTGGCTCGTATTCTCTCGTCTTTTAACGTGCACTAGTTGTGACTTACCTGAAGGTTTGACACGAACTTGTCAACTTCCGCGTGGGCATTTGGGTTGTGGTTGAGGTTGGGGTTGGGGTTGTTGGGGTTGTGGTTGTGACTGTAACTGTCTGTTAGAGAAAACGAATACTCGTCAAGCAACGAGTCATTGTTGGTTTCTATCGAATCGTCGAAATCGAGCGACGACTCCTCGCTGCTGCTGCCGTTCCCATTGCCACTAGCACCACCAACACCCCTCCTCTTGCTCTTGCTGCTCTTAGCATTCATCTGCCTTCTGGCATGCCTCAGGACCTTCTCGTTCCGCACCTCCCTCTGCCTCTCAGGGAGACTGAGATTGGGATTGGAATTGGGATTGGAAGAAGAAGAGGGAGGAGGAGGAAGACCAAGATGCCGAGATTGGAGGAGCTGTGTGGGCGAAACGTCCGGAAACGTGACGTGGTGCTGGGGAGGAGAGGTTGGGGTTGAGGCCGAGGCCGAGACGTTTATTGACTTTATGTGGGTGTGGGCATCGTTGAGCTCCTGCCGAAGCTGAGAGATTTGATCCTGCATAACGTGGACCTGGACCTCAGCATCGGCAAGGTCGTCGTTGTCCGAGGAGTCTGAAGAGGAGTTTGTTGTTATTTGCCCTGGAGGATTTATTGGGGAAAGTGGAGTAGCTGCAGGGGAAGAGGGATGGCTCATGAGAGAGCAGATGCAGAGAAATCAGAGGGGAGAAGTGCGATCTTTCTGATGAGCCACGTTTTTTAATTATGAAGTTTACTAGTTTTATAAATGAAGGCGGCTGGGAGGAGGGAGGTGGAGGAGGGGAAAGGAAAGGGGATGTGGCAAAATTTATTTGCAAATTTGTTTGAACCTTGATCATAATGATTATCTGATTATACAAGGTGGTGGTAGCACATCAACAGCAACAGCAACAGCAACAGCAACAGCAACAGCAACAGCAACAGCAACAGCAGCAGCAACAGCAACAGCAACAGCAGCAGCAACAACAACAGCAACAGCAACAGCAACAACAACAACGACTTAATTCTTTATTTTTTGCATTAGGGTATTTAGGTGTAGACTGTCCCATGCCATCCTATCACTCTTCATCATCCCGATGTGGTTTGATGTTCCCGAAGCACACCTTCTCCTTCACACCTCTGATTCGTTCCCTCCCTCTGTCCATGCTATCGACAACAATAGCAATTCTGCTTCACATATACGACACAGATAGATGGACAAAGGATGCCTACGAGCACCCATACCCATTTCAAATTTTTGCGTTCATCGTGGGTTTTGCCCTTGTTTTTCGTAACAACTTGGCGATGGGGCGATTTTGGGAGGGCAGAGGAGCATTGCAGGCAATGGGTGCGAAGTGGGCCGATGTTGCAATTCAGAACCGTGTGTTCAATTCACTAGGGGACAAAAAAACAAAAGACAACGATTTTGCCGATCGAATCTGCCATCTTCTATCGCTGATGCACGCGCTCGCGCTTCAAAATCTGAGGGGTGATATGTACACATACACCACCACCGAACCAAACCAAAGCCTAAATGAACATCATAACCTCATCCCCCACGACGACGAGAGGTCGCCGATGAGTAGCGCACCTTACGTGCTACCAGTTTCGAAACGACTAAAAAATCTATTTTTATTCGAATCGAGCGAAGAGGACCGGCAACTGCTCTTCCAGCACAACAAGTTATCGGTTCTTGGAGGGATAAGCCCGACCGAGGCGAAAATGCTCTTTCAGTACCAAGAAATTGCTCACGAGAGGGTGGCTGTGGTGATGGAGATGATAATCAGCGAGATTACAATAAAACACACGGAAAACCCTCAAGTTGCCAGTCCCATCATGTCTCGCACATTTCAGGTCCTATCCGACGGCCACTATCTTGGGTTCATGACAGCAAGGAAGGTTGCCGATACTAGAGTGCCTCTCCCATACGATAGAAGTCACAGCCTCTTCGTGTTCTGCTTTTGCATGATTGTCCCATTCGTCGTCGTGGCATTTTTGGACAGCGGCACACTTATTGGCATCTTGACGTTTCTCTCCTCCTGGTCTTATTTGCTCATGCTCCAGGTCGCTCAAGAGCTAGAGAATCCTTTCGATGGAGACTCGAACGACTTGCCCCTGAGCTCGCTTCAGTTTCAGTTCAACCAACGTATAAGAGGTTTGAGAAAAAAAGATGATCAAATCATAGAATAGCAATTTAGCATTTTTTACAAATCAGGATACATATTTTTTTTCTTCACTTCACTCTATACTCTCGTCGTAGTGCAGTCCCTCCAAGCTGCTTCCCTCCTCCAGACTCCCACCCTCTCCTCCCACCCCCTCCTCCCACATTTCATTTGAATTCTCATCGTCCCAGAAATCCTCTCCGTCTCCCTCTCCATCCAAACTAGCAAAGGTAACAGCCGTCAACCGGTTCAAATCGTCCTCAATCATGCCCACGCCCAGGTGGTTCGCCAGAGTTGGCGGCCCACTGGGCGGAGAAATTCTCAAACTTAATGTCTTGTCCACGCCCCTCCACAAGATTTTGAAAACCTGCGCCGACGCCGAAGAAGGTGCAGCGAAAAATTTGAAGTGAATTGAGAAGAATAATGTTAGTTTTTAGTAGTGACTCGCATGCTCGTCTTCGAAAAGGCACGCTCGCTTCGCTCGCTCACCTCCGGCTTCTCCCACGTGGTTTTACCTGTCTCCTGATCCAGCCAAAAATACGCGTTGTTGTAATCGTCGAACTGCTTGACGAACCTCACCGACACAACCCTCCTGAGGTTCCGCCGAGTCATTACGCCCCTGAACCGGGTCTGCACCAGCGTCGCACCGAACTGCGCATGATTTTGTTAGTTATAGTCATAAAAGGCTTGCGAGCGAGCAAGCTGTGAGCGAAGCGATCTAGCAATACCTACACTAGTTGCGACTAGCTCGCTGGTTCGCATGCTCGTCTTCATCAAGGCTTGCGAGCGAAGCGAGCCAGCAACACCTTCACTAGTTGTGACTAGCTCGCTTCGCTTGCTTCGCTTACTGCTCACTTCACTTCGCTTCCTGCTCACTTCACTTCGCTTGCTGCTCACTTCACTTCGCTTGCTGCTCACTTCGCTTCGCTTCGCTTCGCTTCGCTTCGCTTCGCTTCGCTTCGCTTCGCTTCGCTTCGCTTCACTTCACTTCACTTCGCTTCGCTTCGCTTCGCTTGCTGCTCGTTTCGCTCGCTGGCTCGCTTCGCTCGCTCACCTCCTCGCTCCGCTCGGAGGCAGAGAGGTGTTTCCGATCCTTGATCCACTGATTCACTTCGCGAAGGGCATGCTCCTCGATGATGGTGTCAATCATAGGCTCGAACGACTTTTGCATCACCTCTTCCGCCTTCCGCATCGTCATGTTTTTAATTTTCTCGTCCACAATGACGGACACGGAAGATTCGATCATTTCCTCGGCGAGGTCGGTCTCGAGGGATTTCAAAAAGAGCGTTGTCATGTTGTTGATTGCTGCGCCGAGCGAAGAAGGTGCGAAGTAAATTTGAGTGGAATAATATAATGTTAGTTCAAGTGGTGGCTCGTATTTATTTCTCGTCTTCATCAAGGCTCGCTCGCTTCTCTCGCTCACCTGCAACCTTGGCCATCTCCTTGGCGAGGTCTTTCGCTTCGAGGTCCTTCGCGTGCTCGTCAATCGCATCCATGATCATGGTATCGATCTCCAGCTCAAAGAAAGCCTCCCCGCCCTGCAAAATTAAAGTCTTCTGCGCCTCAGCCACCGCTTTCATGTTCTTCAGCTGCTCCTTGACGTCTCCGGCCCCCTCCCTCGCCTTCTGCCGACGCTCGGCCAAAAACTCTGCGCCGATCGAAGCGAGGTGCATTTTTAACGAAGCACGAAGCACGAGAGCAAGAGTGGGTTAGTCGTTTTGCACCCCTTCATTCACACAATGCAATTCTTTAATGTCACAAGGTTCGCTCGCTTCGCAAGCTCACCTCCAACCATCTTGTCGCGCCTTTTCTTCTTCAACAATCGCAAATGGTCTTGGTACTGCTCCCCCAGGTTCGACTTGTTGAAGCCGTCCCAGCAGTTGTCCCGGAGGAAAATGAGCGCGTTGAACACCGCCTCGTCGAAGATGTTGGCTCGCAATGTCGTCTCCTGAACCTTCTGCCCCAGGGTAGCAAGCTTCCCGAAAATGCCCTTCTTTCGGGTGGCCTCGAGTTCGTCCTTGCGGTCCTCCTGCATTTCAATCCGGATCAACTCCACCCCAAGCCGCTCCCGCAGCTTGCTGTCAAGAGCTGCCACTTGGGTCGCCGAAGCGTCCAGGTGGTTGTTGAAAATGGCCACCGCCTCGTCACGGAAGTCCTCGCTGGAGCTGTCCGTCTTCTTCCACTTCTGCACGTGCTGGATGAAGTTGATGGTGAACTTCTCCTTCCCGATTCCGCAGATTCTGTCAATGTAAAACTCAAACAGCTCGCTGCCCTTCGCATCCTTGATGCACAGGTCTGTGGGCGCAAAGGAAGGACAGGCAGATAGGTAGTGCTCCTGGTAAACAAATGTTTGGGGGTTGGAGAAGTCGGCTGAGACAAACTTTGGAGGATTTTTTGCCTCAAAATCGTGGCGCATTTGCAACCTGGGTGGCGCCGAGCGAAGAAGGTGCCAAGTAAATTGAGTGGAATATGTTAGTTTAGTTTAGTAGTGCGAGCTGCGAGCGAAGCAAACCAGCATCACCATACACTAGTTATGAATAGCGAGCTGTGAGCGAAGCGAGCCGCGAGCCGCGAGCGAAGCAAACCAGCATTACCATAATACACTAGCTGTGAAAGCTCGCTTCATTAAACGGCTCGCTTCGCTCACGGCTCGCTTCGCTCACGGCTCGCTTCGCTCACGGCTCGCTTCGCTCACGGCTCGCTTTCGCTCACCTTGCTTCGTCGCAAGCTTTGTTGAGCAGGCGAGTTTTAGCCATTTCTTCGAGCTCCTTCGCTCCCGGCTTTTTGCCCTTCTCTTCGTCCTTGTACTCTTCGGCTATCGAAATTGCCAAATCTTTTAGTTCCTTCTTCCCTTTGCGCGACTTGAGCTGAACGGTTTTCACCTTTCGGATAGAACTTTCAATCTTGTCAAAGTGCTCGCTGAACTCTGCCAACCTGCGCTCCTCCTCAGAGACGGCATCCTTCAGGAACTCGTCCATTTTTCTCTCGTAGTTTTGGTCCACTAGAGCTTGGAGGGCCACGCCGACGAAATTCAACGATTTCTTTGTGCGCACTAGCCTCTTCATCACGCCCATGAATCTCAGTATTCCCTCGAACTCGAGTCGCGCAACGTGGCCGCGGTGCCGAGACTGGATTGCCGTAAATCCCCGTAGAGCCATCCTCTGCTCCTTAATCATGTACGTGTACTCGAGCCAAGTTCCGAACGCCGGGTTGCCGATCGCCCTTCGCATCATTGTCAGTATGCGCTTCTTCTTCTCAACGTAGGAGTACCACGAGTTGAAGACAGCGAACTCCCTCCTCATCAAAAACCGCTTCAGAGCCTTCTTTGCAATCTCCTCCCGATGCTGTTTCACCCCCTGAACGTACTCCTTCCAGTTCGTGTAGAACTTCCTTTGCGCGCCGACCAAAATTCCGTCCAAAAGCTTCTTGGCACGTTTCATTTTGGCCACCCAAGCTTTCCACGGGTTGAGGCAGCGGAGCATGATGGCGAATCTGCCATGGTGCATCCGCATCCTCACAATCGGCCTCCACCTCTTCCTGATGTATATTCCCCGCCACAGCGATCCCATCCTTGTGCTGCGCCGAGCGAAGCGACCAAGCGAACCGTAAGAATTGAGTGGGTTAGTTTAGTAGTGTTTGTAGATCGCGCTCAAGTCTTCCTCAAGGCTCGCTCGCTTCGCTCACTCACCTGCATATGTCCATCCACATCCTCCTCGGAGGCCACTTGGCCCACCACATTCGCTGCCACTGCCTCGCCCCATGCGTGAGCCGACTGTGGTAGGTCTTGCCGGGCGTAGGGTGCGACTGGAAATCGTCCTCCTCGAAAGGCCCCCACCGCACCGCGTAGTTGTAGTACGTGGTGTAGTCTGCGAGGCGGTTCTTTGCCTCCAAGTACCTCCACGATAGCCGCTGCACAGTTTCTTCCATGAGCATCGTGTTCTGCTCGAAGGTCTGGAGCTCCTTCTCCGCCTTCTCCTTCTGCCGGATGTACCACGTTCCCCGGGTGGACACCGGGGTGCGCTGCATCACCTCCCAATCCACCTTGAACTGCGGCCAGACCGTCTTGCTGTTGACATACTACGCCGAGCGAAGAAGGTGCGAAGTAAGTTGAGTGGGTTGGTTTAGTTTAGTTTAGTTTAGTTTAGTTTTGTGGTGGCTCGTATATATTTCTCGTCTTCATCAAGACAAGCGGAGACTGAGTGAGACTCACCTCAACATTATTAGTACTAGTGTTGGTGTTGACGAAAGGGGAGGTTTTTCCAAGTGCGGTGTCCACAGGAGTGAACTTTTTGCCCTTGGCCTTCTTGTCGTCCACGGCCAACACAACCCGGAGCAAGGATTGCGACTCGCGCATCTCGGAGCGGCAGACATCGGTGACTGCCATCTTCACAACAGGCATGGGGATGCGGGCACTCATCTGCGTGTCGTTGAAAATCCAGCGACACTGCGCCAGCGCCGAGCGAAGCGAGGCGCATTGGTGGGTTAGTTTAAGTTAAGTTAAGTTAAGTTAAGTTAAGTTTAGTATTGGATGTGAATGTTGATGTGGGTGGCTGCAGCCATTTCGCGCTCGCTCACCTGCTTCTGCAGCGCCTGCTTCTCGCCCTTCAGCAGCTTCTCCATCTGGGCCAGTTCCCCCATCTCGTCCCGGCGGACCATGACGTACTACGCGTAGTGTAGTGTGGGGGTTAGTTAGTGGTTGTGTGAGAGCAACACCTTGACCATACCACAAACACTAGTTCATCACTCACTCACCTCCTTGGACTTGCGCTCCCACTTGGACTGGTCCATAGAGGGGGACTTGGGGCGCTTGAAGTTGTTCTTCCGGGAGGCTAGAACAGGAGGGGCCTTGTCGAGGGAGGGCTCCTCGACGCGAAACATGGTGTTGGCCTGGAGGTCGCGGTAGGCTCGCCGGAGCTGGGAAGTTTTGTCGTGGCCAAGCACACCAAAGTCGCCCGACTGCGCAAATGCAGCGTCGGGGAGCACTTCGGAGTTGTCATTGTCAACGTGTCGGGATTTGAACGGGGCCAGGTACTTGGCATTCTGCTCATACAGCTGCAGAGCCAACTTGGCATCCCGGGCAAACCAAACAGCTGACATTGGATCCTTTCGTCGAGGGAAGTTGCCCATAGGATTGACTATGGAGGAGTTGCCGAGCGTGGATTTTCGACCCGCATAGTTGGAGGATTTTATAAAGTTGTAAGAGGAGGAGGAGGAATTGGAATTGGAATTGGGATCAAACTCAGAACTCTGAGGTTCCCTCGGTGAGTTTGGAGTTGAGTTGGAGTACATTGAATAGTTTTCCCGCTATTGATTTGATTGTCAAAAGTTGGTAGCGTATAACAAGGAAGTCATTTTATTGTGTTGTGTGCGAGAATAACAAAAATGGGAAACTAAAAATTTTCAACTTTTCCTCTTCTCTTTTTCTGCCATAAAAACAAACTCTTCCTTAGTCCAACTCAGTCTTTCTATTTGACCTAAGGCTACAACTATCATAAAATGTGAGTAACAACCAGAGTTTTGGGCTCAATTGG
>Ga0302114_10002615_pt1 | contig 11537 bp, 15 predicted proteins | sample AG5_Surface_MG_FD_203107 | JGI IMG/M metagenome (GOLD analysis project Ga0302114, IMG submission 203107) | Marine microbial communities from Western Arctic Ocean, Canada - AG5_Surface | ecosystem: Environmental > Aquatic > Marine > Oceanic | place: Canada: Western Arctic Ocean | collected...
ATGGTTGGAGTGGCAATGGACAACATTGAAGACCTTCGCGAGCGAATGAGGCTCCTCCAGAAGGACCGAAGGGCGAATGTGGACATGCTTGAAATGAACAAGAAGACGAATGCCGAGGACGTCCGGCTAATGCGCGACGAGAACAAGGAGCTCCGGGTCCGGCTCTCCCAGCTTGCCCGAACGTCCGATGAGTCCACGGGCGAGAACGAGGAGGTGAGCGAGCGAAGCGAGCGAGCCTTGATGAAGACGAGAATACGAGCCACTTCTAAACAAACACTATTCGCAATTTTTTGGCTCGCTCGCATCCCCCCTGATTCATTAAAAATGCGCACAATCTCGCTTCGCTCGGCGCCGGCGCAGATGAACCACCTGAAGAAGGAGACTCTAAGCATGAGGAGTGAGTATGATTCGTTGAAGAGCCTGTCCAACAAGCATAGGGGGCAGCTCGACAAGCTCAAGGATGCGATAAAGACCTGCGAGCTGGATGCCAGGAGGCCGAATCAGGAGGACAATCCTCTCACTAGGCAAATAAGAATTCTTGAAAATAGGTGAGTATGTGGTTTTCAGAATTCAGATCATTTGGCGGCAACCATCTAACCCCAACCCAAACCCCAACCCCAACCCAAACCCCAACCCCAACCCCAACCCCAACCCCACAATCACACAGACTCGACAAGGCAATGATAAAATACAACGAGGCTCAATCAATCCGTACTACTTACACCCAGATTGTAAAGCGCTTGAAGGAGGAGCGAGTCGGTTTTGACAACCAGCTCCAGGCTTTGGAGCGCACCCTAAAGTCGAAGCAGAGGGACTACGAGGAGCTGCTGTTTCTGAGCGGTGACGCGAACCATGCCAGGGAAGTTAGTCAGATGGAATTAAGCAAGGTTAAGGGGGCGTACGAGGAGGAGGTGCGTTGGAAATTGTATTTTTGATTTTTGTTTTCGCACAACTTAACCACTCACTTCACTTGGCAGAGAATGAGAAGGGAAAAAGAGCTACGGGAGCGTCACCAAGTCGTCCAGCTCCGCAAGCAGATGTACGACAGGAGCATGCGGCGGGAAGCGAAGAGGAAAGATATTGTCGAAAAGAGCATTTCCGAGGACGGAATCACCGGCGAGGGCGAGACTGCTCTCCGAGCGTCAATGAACAACGGTAGCAGCAGCCCTGGTAAGCAGCTCGAGAACGAGGCCAACGAGGCGAACGCGGCCAAAACGAAGATTAACATCTTCGAGAACGCTTTCCACAAGATCAAGGAGGCTACAGGGGTCAGCGACGTCAACGAGGTAATTCAGAAGATCATAGGCCAGGAAGGAACCACCGAGAACTTGATGATGCTCACGAAGGAGAACCAGGCGAGGTTGGGAGGGCTAACCGAGGAGACCAAGGAGCTCAAGAAAAATGTTGAGGAAATGAAATATTCAAGTAACGGTGGTGGGCATAGGAGGAAGCTGGTGGAGGATCAGGAGGAGCAATTTCAGACGAGTACCAATAGGTTGGATAGGCACAAGGTTAAATATGAGAGGTGAGTGAGTGAAGCGAGCGAAGCGAGCTAGTAACAACTAGCTAACCCAACTATTGCAGGTTCGCGACTCAGCTTATCTCCATTAAGGCTGGAGTGAAGCACCTCCAGGACAAGCTCGAAAACGTCCGGTCCGACGTTGGAGCTGGCTCCCGAACGGACATAACCGACGCGTCGATGGTCGACGTTCTCAAAGAGAGCGAGGAGATGCTTTCCAACCTATACTCGCGCGTCAAGTCCCAGCAGATGGAAGAGGTGAGCGAGCGAACGAGCGAACGAGCGGGAATACTACGGCCACCCAAATCCACTACTAAGCTAACCCACCCTACTCGTTTGGCTCGCTCCGTTTATTTCGCTCGTCCTTCATTAAAAATGCCCACAATCTCGCTTCGCCTCGGCGCAGGCGGCTATCCTCGGCGACCACTCGACCAACAAGATTTCCACGAGTGGGAGTCCGGGGAAGCTGCACAAGGCGGGGACAATACACGGCTTCGAGTCGATCGTGTCGATCGAGGAGGAAGAAGGTGAGCGAGCGAAGCGAGCGTGCTTTTAAAAGACTCGAGCGATGAAGTGCGCGATGAATCCCGCGAAATGGCTACAGACATAATGGCTACATCCACTACTGAACTAACATTATTCCACTCAATTCGTTTGGCTCGCTTCACTCGTTTTGCTCTTGCTTATTAAAAATGCGCCCCGCTTCGCTCGGTGCAGTCAACGAGAACAGACCATTCAACCAGAGGATCAACCTGCCCACCACGGGGGAGGACATTTTCGACAAGTTCGGGGGGGAGGAGGACCACATGGGGGATCTGGACGAGGAGGAGCTGACGAGGGACAAGGTCAAGAAGGCGAGCAGCCAAATTTTGGTGGCTCAGGACCGGAGGGTAAAGGCTGCGAGCAGGCAGAAGAAGAACTTTGATTAGGGGGGATATGTTATAGAAATGCTTAACTAACGTTGTTGCTACTGCTACTACTATCACTATCACTCCCACTACCACTACCACTACAAACAGTGTCTCGTTTGTTTAGTTTCCTCCTTTTCTTTTTTTTTCTCTGCTTTTTCTCCTTCTTCTCTTTCTTTTTCTTTTTCTTTGTACTCTTCTTCTCCTTCACGATTATTCCACCTTCATCATTATTCTCATTCTCCATGGGCATGGGATAGCTAAGCATGGGATAATCAACACTCATTGAGGAGCCAACCATATCCTCTAATTCGTCGTCTCTTTCCCCCATTCCCCACCCCCCCCTCCCCACATTAACCACAGCTTGCTCCATTCTGGCATCGATCAATATTTTTTGAGTGCCCCTCCCTCTCCTCCTCCGCTCCTTGTCCGCTTCCCTCTCACGCTCCCTCACTTCGATTTCTACCACCAGCGTCTCTACTCTATTTTTCTCCTCTTCATTGACATTGACATTGTCATTTATATTGTCATTTTCAATATTATTATCATTGTCGTCCCACTCGCGACACGCCCGCCCCAAAATGGTAACCCCCTCCCCCCCCCTCCCCAAGTTCTCCATCGATTGTCCAACGCCCCTCCACCCCCCCGCGACGGAATGAACAATGCTCACGCCACGCTCGTAATAATTCAGCGATTTCAAAAAGTTGCCACGCTTGAACTCAACGTCCCCAAGGCTGACAAAGTATTTGGAAACCCGGAAGTTTTGGGAGGCTCGGAGAGAGGTATAGCTCCAAGAGGAGCAAATCGAGAGGCACGAGGATATTGATATTGATGATGGTATTGGGGTTTGGGGGAGGGCCGATTCGTCCCAAGAATGGGTTTGAAGGTCTAGATGATTGTTGCCATTTGTTGTATAGCGTCGAACGTAGGTGGGATCGTTCAAAATGGACATGTCCAACTCGGAAAGCAACATGAAATCAATTTTTCAATTGAGGTGAAGTGAGGATGTTGGATGAGAGCTTTGGGGTGTTTTTTTTTGGCTAGTTGAGAGTATTGAGAACAGGGTCGAAGAGCCGTAAACAATCAGTAATCAGACGAGCGAGTTTCGCTGCTGTGTAATTAAACGTGATTACCCGTGATTACCCGTTTATCCGTAAACGCCAAATGTTCCCCTGAAAATTGCTGAAAAATTACAAATTTGAAATTTCACTTTAAAATTCTTCATGTCTTAGCAGCAGAGTTTCTTTTCCCCTTTTTGGATCTGATAGTTTTGCCTCTCCTCCGTCGGTTAAACAATGAACTACAAAAGCAACATAAGCTCAAATAAAAATGACCTCTTTCTGACCTCAGCTTCGAAAAAGTCAGGCAAAGCAAACCCTCAAACATCAACTCGGTCCTCCATCCCTGTTCCCAACCCAACCACAAGCTACAACTACTCATCCTCCACCACTACAGCTTTCACTTCCTCTTCCTCATCCTCTTCCTCCTCCTCCTCCTCCTCCTCCTCCTCCTCCTCCTCAATAGCCCCAAAATGTCACCTCACACCAACCCAGCAGCAGAAGAAGCTAACTGAGGCGTCCGAATGGCGCTCAAAGGCGGCATCAAGCATGAAATCGTCCTTCTTCTCGTCACCTGATAACCTGTCCGCCTACTCCTACTACAAGAAGGCGGCGGAATGCTACAAATCGTTGGCCGATAGTGAGAAAGAGCTGCTCATGCGAGAATCAGGTGAGTTCTCAGATTTGCTTCAGGCTGATCTGGACCGTCCCTGAACACCCCCCTCGCTCAAAAAGATGCGCTTGGCCGAAATCGCCACCGTGCCCAATTCACAGCGTCTCAAACCTCCATACGTTGGAGTTACGGTCGATTCCGTGATTCGCCTTTTTTTGCCTTTTTTCCACATTTAATTCAACTTACAACCACAACACAACTAAACACAACACAACAACAGCTGGTTCTTGCAGCGAGAAATCCGGTCAGCACTCCTCCTCTGCGCACGAATACAAGCTCGCTGCCCAGTGTGCAACGAACCAAGACGAGTACGAGCGAGCAAACAAGTTCTACTTGAAGGCTGCCGAGGCGTGGAGCGTCGTTGGTGATATGGCGAGGTGTGCCGAGAACGTTATTTCGGGCGCGGAGGAGCTCGACAGGGGAGGGCTTCACTCCCAAGCTTCCCCAGCCTTCACTCAGGGCGTGCGAATCTTCGTTCCGGACGAGTTCAACAAGATGTCTAGATTCGGCGATGGCGAAAGTTCCAGCTCAGGCCAAGGGATCGTTAACTCGAGGTGAGCGCGCAAGATAACATGGCTGCAGAGATATCCACCACCACTTCTAAACTAAACTAAACTAAACTAAACTCCCTCGCAGCTTCGCGGCAGAGCACGTTTTCAAGGCGGTCAAGTATTTCGTGTTAACTAAAAATTACCCTATGGCTCTTTACTGCAATTCTGCTGCCTCTGCCTTGCACGAGGACGACGCGGACTCCACAATATCTCTGTACAGAGCCTACGTGACGACCTCAATCTTGCAGCTCTCAATAGGGGACGTCGTTGCGGCGGAGCAAACTTTCGTCCAGGAGCACCTGCAGAGCAGCGCGTACTTGAAGAGCAACGAGAGCGAGTTGGCCGACGACATGATTCGGGCGGTCAAGTTGTTTGACGACGAGGCCTTGGAGAAGGCGCAGAAATACCGGGCGATGCAGAGTTTGGATCCTTGCGTTCGAGCCCTTGCAATGACCTTGAAGGTTGCTGGGGGGGTGGCAGGAGGGAAGAAGAAGCAACCAGCAGCAGCAATAACAACAACAACAACAACAACAAAAACAACAAAAACAACACCACCACCACCAACAACAACAGCAACAGCAACAGCAACTCCAGAAATGAAAAATATAATCACAGACGTTGGCCAAGAAATTGATGTGGGAATAGACGATGATGAATTGGGAGCCGCAATGGACGAACTAGCTGAATTCGAGCTGGAAGTAGGTGACGATAGCGACAGTGACGACAGTGTGGATTTGAGTTGAGATTTGAGATTGAAATTGAATTTGATTTTTTAATTTTTTGGCAAGTTGTCAAGCATGACCTGTTGAAGAATTGTCGCCTCCTCGTCAATCGCGAAAGTGTCATGCCCCGCTTTTTCCGCCTCCGCCCTCAATGCTTCTATTTCAACCAGGCGTTCCAGTGTAGTTTCCACAATTTCGTTGACATTGTTTTTGGTATCGTTGTTGATGACAGGGCTGCGGGGCGACATTGTGTTGTACTGCGCCGAGCGAAGCGAGGCGCATTTTAAATGAAGCAAGAACAAAACGAGTGAAACGAGTCAAAATAATTTGAGTGGGTTAGTTTTGTAATGGATGTAGCCGTCTGTAGCCATTTCGCGGGATTCATCGCGAGCATGCTCGTCTTCATCAAGGCTCACTCGCTTCGCTCGCTCACCAGACGTTTAAACATGTCGTGCCCCCCGCCTGCATCATATAGCATCATCGACTTTTTGATTTCTGGATTTTCTTTCTTGTACGCTTCAATCTCCCGTCCCTTCTTGAGCATCCCCACTTTTTTCTCAAACCCCTGCGCGCGCCGAGTGCGTTAGTTATTTTTTGTATTCTATTCTTGTCTCGTCTTCCTCACTCTCTCACTCTCTCACTCTCTCTCTCTCTCTCTCTCTCTCTCTCTCTCACTCACTCACTCACTCACTCACTCACTCACTCACTCACTCACTCACTCACTCACTCACTCACTCACTCACCTTTGGATGAATTGGAACTTTTTTTGGTGAGGGTGGCTTACTCTTGAAAATATCCTTGGCAATTATAACGTCTTCGTCGTCGTCGTCGTCGTTCGCATTCGTCGCACTCGTACCAGAAACAGCAAAGCCCTGCATGAGTTGGTTCATGCTGACGACGCTGCCCTTGCCCTCGCCCTTGCTCCTCAACAACTCTTTCTGCGTCATGTCACTCAAATCGTCTCCGTTCACCGCGACAATAACCCCTTCAACCAGTTTGTAAACTTTCTTTGGCTTCGCCAAGGATCTCAGGTGCTCCGCCGTTCCCAAACTGATCGCCACGTTTTCCCCTCTTACATTTTCATTGTTAATATCGTTGTGCTTCGGAACGGTTTTTTTGGGAGTGGCGAGCTTTTCCAGCTTCTTCTGCGCTGACTCGCTCAGCGGTTTGAACTGTTTTGGCGGAGATTTCCTTCTGGTAAGTTTTGAAAAGGGAGACTGATGTGCGGGCTGAATTCTCTGCTCTGCGTGCTGCTGCTGATGCTTGTAGCTCTTCAAAAGGGGTTGAGGGTGCGCAAGCTGCATTTGCAGGACTCTCTTGTCACTCAACTCGTTCGCATTATTTACATTCAGAAATTGTTCGTCGGAGGAGGAAATCTTGTTCGAGAGCTTCTCTTCAACCAGCGAGAGGGTGACAGTTGGGTTTTCAAAATTCAGCTCGTCGTCTTTGTTCGAGTTTCGCAGCACCATTTGTTTTTGCCTTTGTTTTTGCCTTAGTTTTTGCCTTTGCGTTTGCTTTTGTTCTTGAATTTGTTTCTGGGAATATTTAATATCTTCCATTTTCTGCCTGCTGTCATCGTCAAATGTTCGATCATTGAATTTGTAGGGGACGGCGGATTGAACTTGGGAGGAGTCGGCATCCGAGTAGGTGATGTTGCTATCAGAATGTTCAACTTCAAGACCGTTAATGCTCATATTCAATCCGTTGCTGTGAAAGAGTTTTAGCTTGCTGCTGATAATATGTTTCCGCGCGCTCTCCTCCTGTTTCTTCTTCTTGGCGCTCGTCCCTCGCTGTTGAATTTCCTCGGCTCGTCGGATGGCGCTCTCTGTCATTCTTGGCACGTAGACAGGCATCTTCGTGGTGGAAGGAGGTTTTTCAATGTCTCCATCTTCGTCGTCCCACACATGGTGTTGTTCGCCAAACTTGTACTTGTACCCAAAGTCACTGCGCTCCACTGGCAGCTTTGGAACATGACTGGCATTAAGCTGGTCAATCACCTCCTTGTTGTGTTGCGCATCCTGCTTTGCCTTTGAAATAGAATCTAGAAAACTCTTCATTTCTTCCCCCAGGTGGTTGAATTTTTCGACTCGTAGCTCGCTCGAGGTTCCCTTTTTCATGTAGTTTGGGGTGGAAACACAGACCGGCTTCTTGTTGCGGAGTAAAGATTTGTGACAATTGTTGACAGTGTAGGAAGAGCCGCCTCGCAGAGAGTTGTCCTTCGTGGATTTAATCACGTCGATTTGGTCGAGGCGCTCGAGCTGGGGGCAAATTTCCAGAACATGCTCTCTGTAGTATGGAAATTCACAAACTGCACCGAGCGATGCGAAGCGCATTTTCAACAAGGCACGAGAGCAGCGAGCGAGCAAAAATAGTTGAGTAGGTTAGTTCAGTAGTGGATGTAGCCATGTGCAGCAATTTCGCACGAAGCTTCGCACTCTTCTTCTGTCACAAGGCGAGCGGAGACGGAATGAAACTCACCTTTGTTGTCGTTCAACTTCAATATCCGCAAACTGCTCTGCACCGTGATCAGCTCTCGCAACCGCTCCAATTTCAACAACCTGTTCTCACTCAAGTCCAGCTGCTCGATGGCTAAGTGATCGATTCTGCGAGCGGAGCGAGGCGCATTGAGTTGGAGAGGGTTAGTTGCTAGCCGTGAGCGATTCGAGCCGCAACACCATACACTAGTGTGACTAGTTCGCTTCGCTCGCGGCTCGCTCACCTGCTTACTACCTTTATCCTGTTCCCGCTCAAATTCAAAACCCGCAACCACGGCGTTTCAAAGATTGGAAACTCCGTCAGCAAGTTATTGCTCAAATCAACGTGCTGCAAATTGAAAAAGTTGCAGAATCCTGTATCCAATTTGTCTATGTGCGCGTTCACAACGCTTAGCTTTCGAATTCCCACAAAGCACCCGATCGGATGATGGTGAATTTCCTCAGGGACGTGCCCGGCGTGGTCCAAGAACAGCGTGTCGTGTAAGTAGCAGTTACTTATTTCGACGCTGCGCCGAGCGAAGAAGGTGCGAAATAATGTTAGTTAGGAAGCGGCTCGTATTTTCGTCTTCCATAAGGCTCGCTCGCTTCGCTCGCTCACCTTTCCATCTTCGCCATATCTAAATCCTCTTCCTCCACCGCATATTCCAACATATCGCCCAAGTCGTCAAAATCCATCATGTCCGTCTGTTGCAATACGATGCCCCAGGCACCGTCGCCGTCGCCGCCGTCGTTGCCGTCGTGGTCTCCGTAGCGAAATGTTTCTATTATGGGATTTCGCGCATTTTCTTCGTTGTTCTTGTGATAATGATCCACCGATTGCAGAGACAGAGAGTCCATGGACATTGATCTGTGGTGCTCGATAATTTCGATTTCCTTCGAGCCTAGCTCGGAGCTGTTGTAGCTGGTCTCGCTGTTGTTGTCGTCGTCTTGGGTTTTTGGGAATGGGGTTGGGGTTGGGGATGGGGATGCGGGATCATCCTTTTTCGAAGAAACTCCGTCATTTTTGGGCGAACTCTTGAAAGCAGAAAATTTCATCGTTTTCTTGATGGAGCCCCAGCCTAACCCCCTTTTCTTCTTCTTCTTCTTTTCTGTGCTGGTTGTGGTGGTGGTGGGGTCGTTTGGGTTGTTGGGACTGTAGGGGCTGGTAGGGCTGGTGGGGGGTGATTGGTCGCTACCAAGTGTGCTCCCATCCAACGCAGAATCCAACACAAAGTCCTCCAATTCACCACCATCGCCGCCCCTTCCTTTAACGTCGGGCGAGAAACTGATCGTCTTCTCCTTTCCTTTTCCCGTGTCGTCCTCGTCCTCGTCCTCGTCCTCGTCCTCGTCCTCGTCCTCGTCCTCGTCACAATGAACGTTCACCGTCACCAACACCAACTGAAATCTCTTCGACTTGGCGGCGTCCCAGAAATCGTCCAGCTCGGTGGTTGACATGGGATCATCCGCAGAATCCAATGCTGGGAGCGACAACATGTAGAAAGTAATGTCTCGGTTCATTATGGGCAACCCTCCCATGCCAGATGCTCCGCTGCTAGTAATAACAACTTGCAAAGTTTCGCCGGGATTCATTATAGCTCGTTTTGGAGTAATACTGAAAGCCATCTCCTTGTCCTCCGTGTCTGTGTCACTCTCGTTGTTCCCAGCTTCGTCAATCATCATTGCACGAAAGTGGCATTGGTGAATAGGAGATGCGCCATCATGCTTGATCGTGATAGTTGTAGAATTGGTTTCAGCAAGAAAGATATCGCAAGCAGTTGGGAGTATTGAAAGGTTTGGTTTTGGCGGTTTTATCTTCTTCGACCCTAGTAGTTTCATGGTGTTGGAAACCGGTTGTGCTGTGTTGGGCGATTGCAAGACAGAGGAAAAAATAAAATTCCAAAAAAATGTCAACGACGAGAATGAGAATAAACACGTGTTGCTCGACTACCAGAACATGAACTATGAATAAAAAGCCGAATCTGAAAACTCTCCCCTTTCGGCTCCCGAAGAAACTTAATGAACACATAATCTTCACTTTCTTGCCGAATGATAGCAACAACAACATTGAAGTGAGAGGGACTTCGGTCCTCACTGATACGATCTTTGCTCTTGAACTGGCCGTTGAAGGGGAAGATTGGAGGAGCTTTGGATTTGGAAAGCTCTCAACTCTCACACTGAAGCACAGAGAGATACTATACTCGAGAATCTTAAATGGATTGGAGCTAAAAAAGGATGGAAAACCTTTTGAGCTCGAGCTGAGTTGGGTGTGGGTCCAGGAACGGAAGGAGCGCGAACGAAAAAAAGCCATCGTAGTGCAATCTGCAGTTCGGATCACGATCGCAAGGAGAAGGGTAAAACAACGGAGGTGAGCGAGCGAAGCACGAGCATACTCGCGACGAATCTCGCGAAATGGCTACAGACATAATGGCTATATCCACAACTAAGCTAACATTATTCCACTCAATTCGTATTCGCTTGGCTCGTTCACCTCCCCACTGCTCCATTTAAAATGCGCTAAAAATGCGCTCGGCGCAGAATGCAATTCGCCGCGAGCGTTCAAGTGAATAAATTGGCGAGGGCGAAACTGTCCAAGAAACGCTTATTAAATATGAGGCGGACGGCGGGGGGGGTGCTGATTGTGAGTAAGTACGTGCGCAGATTTCTCGCTTTAAAGGTCTATAAAATCATTATAAGGAACCGCAGAAGCGCAATCAAGTGCCAAACGATAATAAGAATCTTCATCGCGAAGAAAAGATTGTTTCAGCTGCAGTACGAGAGGGAGATGCTCAAGTTGAAAATGGCACAGGAGCGAGAAAGGGCACAGAAAAGAGCGCGGGAAAGGGCGCAGCAATATGTAGGGCAGTTGAAGGCAAAGAATCTTGTCAGCAACAAAAGCGCGGTGGAGGAGTGGGAAGAGAAGAAAATTGCAGAAAGCAAGGTGAGGCGGTTGAGAAGGGAGGAAGAGCTGAGAGTGGAAAGGGAGAAGGAAGAATGGAAGGCGAGGGAGCGAACTGAAAACATTAGAAACTACAAGCAGCGAACAAAAGAGAGGAAGAGGGGGGAGAAGAGGAGAATAAAAGAAATCCAGGAGAAACTGAAGAAGACCAGGTGAGCGAGCGAAGCGAGCGAGCCTTGATTAAGACGAGAGCATACTCGCGATGAATCCCGCGAAAGGCTACAGACATAATGGCTACATCCACTACTGAACTAAATTAAACTAAACTAACCAACTCAATTCTTTTGACTTCATAAAAAATGCGCCTGGCTACGCTCGGCGCAGGTTCGCTGGAGGAGCAGCGAGCTTGGCGGACACGGGGCTGCTGCCCAAATTGGCCGAGGCAATGGGAAAACCGCTCGGCGTGAACTTCTACGAGCCAATTTTAATAAGGAGAAACATCAAGCAGGGCAAGGTTTTGGGGAAGGAAGGCGTGAAGCTGCCGGGGGGCGGGGGCGTGGATACGCTCGCAACGAAGAACGAGGCGAGAAATATTCAGGGAATCTTGACAGACAAGTGCGGAGTGGAGTATGGGCTTCGGGTGGAGGGGGAGAAGGAGGTGTGGGTGAGTGAGCACGAGAAGAAAAATATTTTGTATTGGAAAGATGAGAAGAGGATCGTTCAGATGCAGTTTAAT
>Ga0302114_10002616_pt1 | contig 11531 bp, 19 predicted proteins | sample AG5_Surface_MG_FD_203107 | JGI IMG/M metagenome (GOLD analysis project Ga0302114, IMG submission 203107) | Marine microbial communities from Western Arctic Ocean, Canada - AG5_Surface | ecosystem: Environmental > Aquatic > Marine > Oceanic | place: Canada: Western Arctic Ocean | collected...
CTTCAATGTCGTCGGATCGTCGGTGACCGCCCATTTGTCTAACGGCCGGAGGTCTTCGGCTTTTGCTGCTTCAGATTGAATGAACTCGTCCAAACCTTGCGCCGCGTCTCCATCTCTGGCCTGCTCGTCAAACCAATCCTGCATCGCAACATTTGGATCGGCTTCGGTGTTGGCCTCTGATACTTCTTCACTATCAGCGGCATCGCCCTCAACGGTTGAGCCGTCCGGTCGAGTGTCACCGGCATACAGAAGCTGCACAACGCAACGACAGTTTACGACCTCAGCCGCATCGGCAGAAGGGTCTAAAGGCCGGTCCATTCGCTCGCCGCCGACGATGAACGGCTCGTCCATCAGGACAGTCTGACCGTCAGCACGCAAATGAGTTCTGCGGGTACGCGAGTCAGTCGAAGACAGCCAGCTTTTCTCGATCGGGCCGAACTCGCCAAGAGCACGGGCACCAGCCATCTCGCCGCCAGCGTAAGCGCCCTGGACCTCGGTGCGACCGATCGCGTCAGCACGAAACTCGCTGTAGCCAGTGATCTCCTCGATCGCCGATTTGGTTTGCTCGGCAGACATCCCGTCTTGGATGTTGTTCGTCACCTTGTTACGAACGTCCTGCCACATATTTGTGGAGGAGCCAACGATCCGATTGGTTGCCGTGGCCTGATACGCGACAGCGTTCTCGTTCACGACCGAGGCCCAAGCCGCCGCCTCTTCTGGCGGAGGACCACCTCCAGGAACGCCGACGAACGCAGACAGGTTTCCCGTCAAATACATGCCCGCCGTATATTCGCCGACGACTTCAGTGACGAATGAGTACCAGATCTTCTCGATCCCATCGAGAGCAGCGATGTCACCAGCAGCGACGAGAGTCATCGCATAAGCAGTCGCAGCGAACTCTGTGATCTCGCCAGCGGCACGGGCCATCAACTCGCCTAAGTCCTCAGACCTTTCATCAACCCACTCGCGCTTTGCTTCAGGGTCAGTCGGCAGACCTTCAAGAGTTTTGAGGAGGTCGTCCAGCTCAGACATCAGATTGTTGCTTCGACCCCGAGAGCAGCCAGCAGCCGGAGACGCTCATGCTGATGTTGAGCAGCCAGCAGTGAACGGCAGTACGCCTTCATTGTTGAGGTCAGCGACTCGGCGTCAATTTCGAGGGCGTCGGCGATCTCGGGTACACGATCGAACGCGCCTTCGAGCAGCCAGTCCAGGTCGCTGTAAACGGTCGGATCAAACGACAGGTGCAACTGGTCGGACGCGATCGAACGCGTCTCGGAAACTTGCGGCCCGTTCGTTGATCTGCCGATCGCGTTGCGGAGTCGGCCACCGGCACGCTCCATCGCACGGTAAGCGATGCCATCGCAAGCCATGACGATCGCTGACGCCTGATCGCCAGAGGGCCGGGTGTCGGCCGAAGGAGGCCCGTTAGCAGGAGGCTCAACGCCCTCCGGCTCGCGGAACACTTCGATGACTTCGTTGACCTCCGTCGCATCGGCGACATCCTCGTCCAAGATCCCCGCAGCGGCCAGCATCTTCGGCGCAAGCGCAGGAGCGCCCTTGGCAGTATCGAGGAGCACGCGCTGCTTGAACTCTGCATCGTCAGGCTGGTCCTCAACCGAGAAGCCCTGCTCACGGAGGTATGACGCCGCCGACATTTGCAGACGGTCATACGCTGCCGTGGCGTTCCCCGACTTGTCGGGCGGCACTTGCAGATCGGTCGTGTCGTACCAGACGATCGCCGTGTCAGGATCGTAGCCCTCGGCTTCCAAGGCAGGCCGCAGCCAGGACTCGGTGAGAGCGTTGCACACGATCTCGGCGTTCGGCTCGATGTGAAGCGTGATCGCCGTCGCCTCGACCTGCCAGGCAGTCCAATGGTTGACGCCCGACATGCCAGTCAAAATCTCGGGAGGCATATCGAGGCCGAGAGCCAGGCGCTTGATCGCCGCTTGTTGCAACGACTCGATCCGGTCATCGAACGGGGTCGAGAAATTGATGTGCTTGATCTTGTCGATGAACTCGCCAGGGATCGCCAACGTCAACGGCACGACAGCAGCAGCGGAGTCGCGATCCTTGATCGGCACCGTCATCATCTCGGTCAACTCGTTCACGAACCGATCGAAGCCGTCTTGATCCTGATCGGCTGGAGCAGCTCCAGCGGTCGGCGGTGGCGGCGGCGGGAACTCCGCCTCGGCCGGGATTGCGAGCAGGCCAGCACCAGCGAGGCGGCTGCGAGCCGAAGCGGTGACGTGAGCGTTGAGGAGTTCGAGCTGTTCGAGTACCCCGAGGACAGCGCGCACCGGGGCGTCTGGTTCCCACGGGCGTCGAGGATGCCTCCGCCACACTTTGACGACAAGAGCGTTCGGGTGAACGAATCGCCAGGCGTCGCTGCTAGAGCCTTGAGCCGTCCGCACTTTGACGACGGTCTTGCCTGCGTCCTCCGTGATCCGAATCGCGTCCTGAGAGTAGACCTGCCACGTCTCGTAGATATCCGACAGGTCGTCTTTCATGTCGGGTTCAGCAATCATCCAGCCGAACCCGGCGACGGCCAGGTGCTGCCCGAACTCGGCGAGGAGCTGCCCCTGTCCTGCTGCGCCTCCAGCGATCAGATCAACAAGCTCGACAGCGCGCTTCTGAGCGTCGGTCGTTTCTTCCCCGTTGTAATGGATCGGGCTTGGCTCTTGGCCTGACGCTTTCGGAGGGACCGCTGCTGTCAGGTTGACGCGTGACAGAGCGTTGCTCGTCCAGCCGACACCGAACCGCAGCTCGCCGACCTGGTCGTAAAAAGTCCAGGCAGCTTCCTGCCACGGGAGCAGGCCCACGCTCTGTACTTTGTTCTTGACGTGTCGAGACGTGACGATCTCAGCAGCAGCGACAAGCGAATAAATGTGAGGCTTTGAAATTGCCCGTGGACGGTCGGCCATATCCAGAGGCTACCCCGACCGTCATCGCTGGAGAGGAACCCCGCCAAACAGCTTCACAGTTCGTCCTGTCGAGTGTGATCCGGCAGCAAGCAATCTGTGCCGAGCTGATACCAGGAACGTCCGCACTCAGGGCATATCAGCAACGGCCCATCTACGTCTCCTTCGAGCAGCGACGCCTCACAAATCATTACCGATCGAGCCTGTCCTCGACCGTCTGACCGATCCCGGCAGCCAGCGAACCGGTCAGCGAGATCACGACGATCCAGAGCCACGGGTCGTTGAAGTCGGACCAAAGCACGACAGGGACAGCGACGAGCGGAGAAACCCAGATGCTCAGGCACCACGGGCACGTGACAAAATATGCCCAAGTGTCGCCGCGCTTTGCGACTCGTTCACGGACAGGGAGGAACACTTCATCGACGGTAAGCAGGCGGGCCAGACGCCAGCAGGCCAGAACGGACAGAACAACAAGCAATGTCATGTCGTCGATGGTAGCAATTCAGATCCGAGAGCCGAGGATGCTCTTCGAGCCGAGCTGCGATTGAGCGATGACCCGCTCAGGGATCAGGCACCGAACAGCGTGGACCAGAGCGTCGAGGCGGTCAGGTGATCTCGACTCGCCCGGCACCCATTCGGTCATCTGGCTTTCAAGCTTCGGGAACGGGCCGATGTGGTGAACGAGCTTCTTGCCGTACAACACCGAGACAGGTTCTGCGCGAGCCTTCTTGGATTCGGTCGCGTTGATCTTCTTGACGGGCACCGAAGGATCGACGGCGTGGATGGTGGAGCGAACCATGTCGCCGCCCTGGTTCTTCTCGACGTAAACGGCGTGAGCGTTGTGCTGGTTGAAGGCGTTGACAACAGCTCGCCCCCAGTCTTCCGGTCGGCCAGACATCGAGTGATCGGCGAGGATCGCGCAGGGATCGACGCCCCACTTCGCACGCTCCGGTGCTTGAGCAGCGACGATGCCGCACTCGGCGGTTTCGCCGGGAGGGTCAACGGCGATGATGGTGCGCCAGGGTCGGCGGCGTTGCTTCGAGAAATCAACGACCTCGCCGAGCGCCAGCCAGGTGACGTGAGAGTCGTGCGGGTGGGCGGCATCCCAGTCCTCAGGATCAACCCGGTTCGCGTCGATCGAGTCAAGCGTCCAAAGCGCGCCTTCAACGTTGTCGAGGTACTCGGCGTGGAGTTCCTGCCTGCCGAGCCGTGTGCCCTCGTAGCGGGACAGAATCACGTCGAGAAACACCGGTGCCAGGTTGCCCAGATTGTCGTACGTGGAGCCTGTAGTGACGACCGTCCCGGTTTCGGCTTCGAGGTCTTTCATCCATTGGCGGCGTTTCGGTGTCCCGGTGATTATGACTTTAGGGTCGCCGAGGCGCAGCCCGAGTCGTGCCATGTCGAGCACGTCAGCGCCGGAGTCCATCGAGGCAGGCTCGTCAACCCAGATCACCTCATGCTGCGGCCCTCGGAGCCGGTCTGGTTCCTCGCCAGAGAACAGGGTGAGGCGGGCACCGGTTGACGGCCAGCTCACGCGTCGCTTTGACGGCTCGTATAGCGGCCGATCCCACGGAGGCGAGATCGCCAGGATTCCCGATTCGCCTTCGACCATCACGTCACGGGCATCGCCCGAGGTCGGAGCAACAGCACCAAGCAGCCCGGTCTTGGAGTGGTGAGCGAAATGCCTGATTGATTCTGCGCCGGTCCTTGTCTTGCCGAACCCGCGGCCCGCACGGATCATCCACGAAGTCCAGTCGCCGGTCGGCATGGCTTGCTCAGGGCGTCGCCAAAACTCCCAGTCGTACATCAGCTCGGCGATTTCTTCGTTGTCCATCGAGGCGAGGAGCGGCACCAGCAGACCGGCACGACCGAGGCGGTCAGCGCGAGACTCGCTCATTCGGCAACTCGATCCAAGACGGCAGCGACGATCGCTGATCGTGTCTTGCTTTTCGATTCGGCGAGTCGGTCGAGCTTGGCGAGATGGTGCGGCGAGAGGCGGAGCGTCACCGGCGACGCCGGGCCAGAAGCGTGAGCTGGGAGTCGAGGCATGTCACCATCCTATAACCGCATCGCTTATACATAACCGCATCGCTTATTCGTTGACGGCGTGCAAGTCAGCCCGCTCCTCAGCCTCGACAAACGACGCCTCGATAGCCAACACCTTCGCCCGAGCAGACTCAGCGACCGTGTCCGTGATCGCCTCGCCCAGCAGCTCGGTTGCGTCAGCCATCCGGCCCAGACCGATCGTATCCATCATGATCTTTGTCGCCTGGAGCTGGAACCGCGGCTCCACCTTGTCGCGATTGTCGGGGTTGACGTAATGCAACAGCGTTTCCACCGCCCAGCCCGCACCAAGCGAAAGCTGCCGAGAGGCCCGTTTCATCAGCTCGCCGTGTGCCCGGTCGATCTCCTTCCTCACCGAAGGCTTGCGGAGGAACCGCGACACCGTCGTATGGTCCACGCCCAACTCCGCAGCAATCTGTCGGTCCGCAGCGCCAGCCATCTTCATCTCGACAACACGATCGAGGTGTGGCTCTAGGACCGGGGCATTGTTGTTTGTGATCGTTCCTGCGTAGTTTCGGACGACGTTTTTTTGGGGGATCGCTTTTGGCATCGGTCGGCTCCTCTGGTTTCCACCGTAGCGGGGTCTGTGTGGCCGTGTGCGGCGTTGGGTTGGCGGGTTGCCCCAGTGGGGGCGTTTGGGGGAGGTTTAGCGTGCTGCGCCGTTGGAGATGAGGTTGATGATTTGGTTCCAGTCGTCGGGTCGCCAGACGTGGTATGCGAAGCCGGGGAGTTTTGCTTCGAGGGTTTCGAGGCGTTGTCCCCATTCGATCTGGTCGTTGGAGAGTCGGCCTTTCTCGGTTTTGAGTTCGGCAGCGATGAGGAGTCCACGATCAGCGTGGATCATGGTGAGGTCGGGCCAGCCGGTGCCGTCGTATTTCCATCCGGTCGCCCAGCCGTGCTTGGTTCGCATTGGGCGGTGGCCGACGATCTTCCAGCCGAACACGCGAGCAGCGTCCACGATGGCTTGCTCGAACTCCGATTCGTTCATCGACCCGATTGTAGTCGGGTCGATGAACGTGGGGGGATCTAAGCCTCGAACCGGTCGGCGGTGACGATCTCTTCGTCGCCGTCGAACTGGGAGCGAATTATAACCGCTGTGACGTTGCAGGCGCTGGCACCTCGAAGGTCGGCGTAGGCCCGAGCCATTACCCGGCCCTCCATCACGTCTTTGTTGGCGAGCGTCGAGCGGCGGGCAGGGAAGGCGTTGACCCAGCGGACGATGTCGCCCGAGCCGGTGAGGTCATCCCATGACTCGAAGATTCCCCACGCCGTGCCAAAGCGGGTGTCGATCAGCTTCGCCGGGATCAGGTTGCCGTCGAGGTCGAACAGGGCGGGCACTTCGGCCTTGCCGTCGTTGTCTTCGATGTCGGCCTGGAGGCGCTTCTTGGCTGCGTTGCAGCCGGAGGCCCACTGGCTGAGGAAGCCGTCGGTGTCGCAGCGCTCGAAGCTGTCGGCGGCGTCTTGTTCGTGCTGGGCGGCTTCGGTGCGGAGGGTGGATGCTGTGGCTGTGTTGGTCATGTAGACCATAGTACACGACTCCCGTCGGGATGCAACCCCTTCGCCAGACTTTCTCGGAAATGTTTGTCGGGACGCGACAAGGACCGCCCCCAACCAAAGAAGCGGTCCTCGTCTGGTGCCCCACCCGGTGCGTTTCGATGGCACCTACCTACTAAATGAACCGACAAACCTGCGGCCCACCGGGGGAGATTTATGTTGTCACCGTGATCGTTCTGCTCGGCTCGCCCTCGCAACGATCCGTTTGATTTGAGCAACGGAGTAAAAATGGATGCGCCCAGTCTTGACCCAGCTCTTGACCTCACGATAGGTCAAGAGCACCTCGGCGTCGCTCACGCGTGGAACAGGTCGAGCACGAACTTGGAACCGTCGCTGATCCTCACGACGATCTTCGTGTCGCCGACATCGACGCCAGTGACATCGTGGACCGAGGCGGTCGTCCAATTGTGCTCAACGCCGGGAACGTTGAGGTGAGCAGTGACCGAAACGTGCGGAGCGGCGAGCGACACCGATTCGTGAGCGCCGTCGGGTTGTTCCCATTGCGAAGCTTCGGCTCGGAGCTGCCCGAGATGCAGAGCCTGATCGGCGACGACTTCGGTTCGGCGGTCGCTGTAAAGGTCGGTCGTTTTGATGATGTGTTTGATTTCCATGATTCGTTTCTGCTTTCTGGTTGATGTTCGTTGGTCCAGTCGAGCGCACCGACCGGGTGACCGGTGCGCTCTCAGGATCAGCGAAGGCTCTCAGCGGCCAGAGCGGCCGACTCAAACCCATCGACATCGTCGGCGGCGGGATCGAGATTGATGGCGACCCATCCGGCCCGCTCTTGGATGATCCAGCCGATGTGGCGGCTGTTCTCTCGGACGGTGTAGGTGCCCCATGCGCCTGGAGCTGCGTGGATGTGGAGGGTGACCGTCTGGGCGGTGGTGGTGGTTGCTCTGTTGTTCATGTAGATAAAGCTACACGACCTGGATCGGGATGACAACCCCCAACCAAAAGAATCTCAGAAATCATTCGCAACCCGCCCACGTGTCGATCGGCGGCAACTCAACAATCCGACGCGGTCGGTCCATCGGGCATTCATGGAACACCGGAGCAGCCAGCCACCGCCCGCAGCCCTCGCACTGAATCAAGTTCATAAGCCGCGCAGTTCTTCGAGCCACTCGATGTCTTCGCCGTTCCACGTGTCGGCGTCAAACATCTCGACCAGCTCGGCCAGCGTGCCCTCATGGCCCTCGTAGGGCGACAGGTAGAAGCTGACCAGTTCCCCGTCGCTGAGCACAGCGACTTGGAACTCGGCGTTCGTCAGGAAGACCATGTCGGACATCGGGTTGAGCATTACGGTCACGCCTTCAATATTGAAGTCGGCAGGCAGGCCGTTGTTCAGCCAGGCGTCGAGCAGGTCACGGGCTATCCCGATTTCCCGATATCCGAACTCGGCAAGGTCAGTTGTGTTGTCCATCAGAAGATCCAGGCCATCAGCGGGAACAGCCAGAACGGCATGAACATCATCGCAACAGCGACGAAGTGGATAGGGCCGAGCTGGTCGGCGGGAGCGGTTGGTTTTGTCATTGGTTTTTGCTTTCTGGTTGGTTGCGGTTGTCTTCGTTGGTCCAGTTGAGCGCACCGACCGTGTAGCCGGTGCGCTCTCAGGATCAGCGGGCGGTAAACCCCTCAGCCTCAAGCGCTTCGAGGAGGCCGAGGAGAAGCCAGCCAGCTCCGGCGCTCCATTCGTGGGCTTCGGCGAGGGCGGCACGTTCTCCGATTTTAAGGGAGCGGCGTGCGAACTCTTCGAGAAGGCCACCTGTCAACCGGGCGAACTCGGCTTCGGTCGTGCGGAGGGCTGCTGATTCAAGGGCGAGGGTTGCGGTGCTGTTCTTCATGTAAGTAAAGCTACACGATTCCAGTCGGGATGACAACCCCCAATCCAAAGAATCTCAGCGGAACCATCCCCGGTCCAACAACAACGGATCGTCCGCCCGCCAAATCTTCTCCACTCGCGCACGAATACGCAGCCCGCCGACAGGCAACTCAGGCAACTCCCACCTAGCCACCTCAACTCGCGCCCGATCGAAATCAGACCGAATCTTCTTCAGCTCCGCAAGGCAATCGGCATCCAACGGGTCAACCGAAGCAGTCAAGAATCCACCTTCATCGGACGCCCAAGCTTCGGCCGCTCGATCGCGTCGAGGTCCGAAACCTTGATCGACACGACGCCGATCACGTTTCGTTCATGCGGCACCAGACCATCGGTCAAATATTGGGCCATCGTCGTCGTGGAGCAGCTCAGATAATTCGCTGCACGTTCGATGTTCAGATAGCCGTCAGGAACGACTCGGGCGTTCGCACGCTCCGACACAACTTCAGGGTCGAGCAGGTACCGGGTGACCTTGCCACGCTCGATCACCGGCTCAGCGGCCAGCGTCCCTTTCGCGATTGCTTTGTTGACGGCCTGGCGTGTCGTGCCGAGGAAGGTTGCCGCCTCGGCGACGGTCAATGCGTTGTTCATGATTCCGATCCTTTCAAGATCATCTGTTTCACAGGTGTTCGCCGTGGCCCATTGCTTCGGCTCGGGCGTAGCTTTCATCGAGAGCCGTCCATTGAGGCGGGTCGCATTCTTCGCAGGTCCAGTCTGCGGAGGCACCGCAATCGCACGGTCCAGGACCGCTGCCGAAACCTCCGTGTGGCCTGCCGTTGTAAAGGCACAAGCCGAGCGGTTCGTCTTCCCACGGCTCGGATTCTTCGTCGCATTCGCTGCAAAAATACGTGAGTGGCTGCGGGTTCATTGGACCGGTCATTGCGTCTTGCTCTCTTTCGTTTCGGTGTAGGTGTGCAGGATGTCGCGCACGGGCACCATGTCAGCTTCAGGAAATATGAACGACACATCGCCTGTTTTGGCTATCACTTCGCCATCAGCAAGCTCCACAGTTTTGATCGTGTACCAGACAGGCCCGTAAATATTGTTGGAAACCAGTTGCTGACCTGGCCGGAGCATTGATGCACGCGTGACACCATGACTGGTGATTCCAGCGTCTTCTTCTGCGCCACCAACCAAAACTGGACGTGCGCCGTCGTCTGCCCTGCTCATTCGGGGTTCCAGTCCATCAGGCGATCGTGTAGCTCGTCATACGGTCGAGCGGCGTCAATGCCCCGACGATCAGCGACGACAGTGCCAGCAAGCACTAGCGCGTGCATTACCAGGCCGTAATCAACTGCCGAGAGCGACAGAAGGAACTCGCCGGTTCGCCCGTAATTGCCGGACTTGAACGTTCGGGGTTCTTGGTTGGTCATCAGCGGACCACCATGAAGTTGCTGTCGGAATCGACGGTGTAGATCCGGCCGGAGGCGACCCATTCGCCATCGACGTAGTTGAGATCACGACGCTCCAACCAGCGTCCGTCTTCGTCGTTGATGATTCCGACGATGAGGTAGCGGTTGCCGAGCGAGTCGATCGTGACATCTTCGACGTGGACATCGGTGCCAAGAGTGGCTGGGTAGCGGCGGTCGGTTTGAGTGGTTGCGTTGGTCATAAGAGAAACCATACACGACCGTGATCGGTTTGACAACCCCCAACTAAAACAATTCAGTGATTGATTTCGTTCTTATCATTCAGCCGCTTGATCGCCCGGTACACGGCGTCCGCAGTGACCTCCCTGTCGCCTTCTGCGGCGTTCACTTCGTTGACGACCAACGTCATCGCAGAGTGCGTTATGCCGTCGCTGAACAGCCGCCTAAACATGGCGTTCCGTTCCAACATCGCGATGTTGCCGCGAGCGACAGCAGTCTGGAGCTTGGCGAGTTTCTTCTTGTCAGCGTCGAGCATGACATACACGGTAGCCGACTCGGGTCGCAGCGCCACCATCATCTGTCGCTGACGTGATATCGCACGTTCGCAGCGAGCGTTCGCGCAGCATCAATACGAGTCCGGTGAGTGGACATCGACTCTCGGGAAACCTCGCGAGCCGAAGCCGCGATCGCAGCCAGACGCCGAGCGTCGTTGCATTCGATCTCGACGCGAGCGTCGCGTTCCGATGCCAACATTTTGCGCGGCTTGTCGAACTTGTCGAGCGGAGGATTCTCGATCTGGCGAATCACCGTCAACGCCTGAATCCGTTTAAAATCGACTTCGGCGGTAGCAGCCCGCTCCGAGATCGCTGCGTACTCCTCGACCAGCAGCTCCAGCGACTCGGTCGTATCCACGATCATGTGCTCGATCTCGGCTTGGTTCAGAACGGGTCGGATGTCGCTCATGCGCGTTGAGCTGCCAACAAAGCAAGATCGCCCGCAGCGGTGAGAACGTGAACCATGCCGGTATTCCCTTCAGTCGTCGGCTCCTCGACAATGGAGCGGGAGACGGGATGGCGAAGGTACTTGACAAAAGTGTCGTCATGCAACTCTCCGAGCCGGGTAGCCGTCTGGTTCGGTGACTTGCCGATCAAGGCTGAGACGCGATAGGCCGTCAAGCCATCGCGATGCTTTGCCAGCGCCATCAGGACGTGGTATCGCTGCGTCCCCTTGCGTGGAGTCGTGCCTGCTTTTCGGCTTGTCTCGCTGGCACCGCGAGCAACTTGGCCGGGTCGCTCCATCATCTCGGCCATGCGAGCGGAAGTGATTGAGCCAGCGCCGTGGCAGGTTGGGCAAAGATGCTCGATGAGCGGCACGGGTGCAAACTCTTCAGCAATCGCGCCCCAAAGGTCGGGTTGATAATGGTCGGTCATCGGTCGTTCTTTCTTATTGTTGGGAGGCCAGCTCGTCGGACGAGCAAACCGTTCTCGTAGCTCTCGGCAGGGTTGTCGTGAACATATCCGTGATGGCCGTCGCGACCAGTGACGCCGCCGCAAAGGACGGCAAGATTCTCAAGGTCGTGAATCGACGGGTCAGACGTTCCACCGGAACCCCTCATCCGTTTGTGATGAACGACCAAACGACCGAAGCACGGAGCAGGTAGCCCGTGCGCCAATCCAACGCAGCGATACTCGGCTGCTTCCAGAGCTTCGTCGTGTCGCCCTGGCGGCATCGGGTATCGCTTGCTTTTCA
>Ga0302114_10002618_pt1 | contig 11519 bp, 11 predicted proteins | sample AG5_Surface_MG_FD_203107 | JGI IMG/M metagenome (GOLD analysis project Ga0302114, IMG submission 203107) | Marine microbial communities from Western Arctic Ocean, Canada - AG5_Surface | ecosystem: Environmental > Aquatic > Marine > Oceanic | place: Canada: Western Arctic Ocean | collected...
TTACCCCCAGGCGTCCTGGACCTATCCTCCCTCGAGTTCATTTCGCTAGACTCGCGGTACACGGCATTTCGGGACGACGGAATTTCCTGCCGCCCCCACCCCACCAAAGTTGGGCAGACCCAACTCGTGATTAGCATCGTTGACGTGTCAGCGCTGCACGAACCAGAAAAATTGGCCAAGTTTCCCCACTTGAAAATATTAAATGAGTGCGCTAGAGTTCGCACAGAATCGGTGTACATCAAGGGGAAGGTGAGCCCGCGAGCGAGCGCATCGAGCGCAGCGGAAAGCCGAACGCAGCGGATCTCCAATTCCAAGTAATCACACCTCAAAAACTTCACAAACCTATGCGGCAACAAACTCAACAAAAACATAAACAAAAACATAAACTAACCCACTCACCGACCGACAGAACTCACTCCTACTGCCACCCACAGCACTGAAGACGCTGTGTTTGAGCGAGACTGGCGACAATATCTGCGTGTCGGTTATTGTAACGATCGACGAGGGAACGGGGAGGATCGTCGAGGCGGACGTTCGGAGGACTCGGCAAGGAAAGTTGAAAGGGCTTGTCCACGGCGAGGAGAAGGCGGCGTCGAACAAAACTGTCCAGGTTGCCAGAAATTTACTCGGAAAGTGGAGGGAATGGAGAGTCGACAACAAGGTCGCAATGAAAAGGAAGAAGGACGGCGGGACGCTGGACGTGGTTGACAACGCGCTGAATTTGTACAGTGTGGTTGTTAACAACGCGCTGAAATCGGGCGGGTGGGGGGTTCCGAGGATGCCAGGGACGTGGTGGGTGGGCACGGCACCTCTCAGGAGGTATGTTGACGGGCTGGTGCAGTGGCAAGTTATTGCTGCGCTGCTTGGGGATCAAAATAAGAATACAAATGCGAAACCGATGAGGTTCAAGGAGATGGAAGGGATTTTAAGCGAAATTGTTGGGAGGAGGAACGAGATAAGCAGTTTCAATGATGTTAAAAAGAAGCGGTAGAAAGTTGATTTATTAGGAGAGAGGGGTTTTTTTAGTAGTTCAAGGTGAATCTTTCCATTCCTAATTGTTATTGTTGTGTTTGTTCCTAAAATCTCTGTTGTTGTTGTTGTTGGGGTGGGGGCGGGGACGGGGATTGAGAAGGAGGAGGAGGAGGAGGAGGAGAAGGAGGAGGAGGAGAAGGAGGAGGAGGAGGAGGATGGTATAAAGGTGGAAGATGACGGAGAGGAGGAGAGAGATAATGAGGAGGTGGAGGGAGAGGGGGCGGTGGAGGGGGCCGTCTCACGACTTTGGGAAGTTTGCCTAGTATTGGTTCGAGCATAGTGTTTGCGTCAAGAATAGCAATGTCTGACAACTCTAGTTCTGAATAGGAGTCGGAATTATCATTCAAAAATGTGTCGGAGGCGTCGGATTCGTCGTCGACATCAACATCATCATCGAAGGATTCTTCTTCTGGGTTGTAATAAAAGCACCCATCTTTGTCGGCATCATTATTGACGGTAGCGTCCAAAGACTTTATAGACTCTTCTATCTCAACTTCATTCTCCTGACCTTCAAGCTGATCTTGATCTTCAAGCTGATCTTCTTCCTGCTGAAGGGATGTTAGAAACTTTTGGAAGGAATTTTCATCGTGCAAAATCTTCCGCACTAAGCGATTAATGCCGTCATCTTTAGCACCACCACGGATGATTGAAAACCGATGATTCACTTGACCACCGCTGACACTCGTAGCTGTTAAGCTGCAACAGAGGGTGAGGAGAAGATAAAACTTGCTTTTATGAATGGCCATTTAAGAGGATACGTGGGCTGGGGATATCACGATAGCTGATAGCAATATGGAACGGAATTTGAAGGGTGATAAAACATAAAGCATATATATACGTGTTAGGCGTTTTGGTGTTTTGTTGTGTTTTGAGAGTATTTATTTCTCGCACCTTTAACCTCCAAGATTTCGATCACCACAGGCACACAGGCCACAGGGGTTGCCAGAGGAGGAAAAGCAAAAAACATTTCGCAATGTTGCATTTGATCCTGATCCTAGCGTTATGCACTATTGAGTCATTCACTCTTCGAACCTTCACACCATACCAAACTCATCTTACCTCCTCTCTCATTCCCAGCCCGTTGATTAAAACTTTAGAGACCCTTGACATAGAGTTCCAAAGACGCCAAACTTCGTCCCCTTCAAATTGGAAGCTCCTCTCCGACTCGACCACATACACATATTCTCCCAAGTCTTCCATCCCCTCCTCGGTTGTTCACTTCATTGGGGGTGCTGTCCTCGGCAAGTTTCCTCACATTGCGTACAACGAATTCCTCTCCCGCCTCTCCGAATCTATTGGAGCAACGATAATTGCGCCGAGCTACGATTTGTCCACCGATCATGCCTCGCTCGCCACTGCAAGCAACGATGCTTTTGCAAGCGCAATGAAAGAGCTTGAGTTAAATTCGAATCTGCCTGTGTTCTCAATAGGCCATTCACTCGGTTCGAAGTTGCACACAATAAACGAATTGTCGAGCACTAACAAACAGTCCCGGTTCGGCCTCGGCCTCATTAGTTTTAGCAATGCAGACATCAATTCCTCATCCGACATGCTGAAGCAGTTTGTGAAGAACGTTCGGGGACCTGGCGAAGCAGGAAGTGTTGACGCAATGCTCGACAACTTTTTGAACATGGCAAGCTCCCAAGGCGTCGCAAGTGCTATCCCCGACCTGAACTTCACCCCCTCTAAACTGGAGCTCGAGGAGCTGTTGGCCTCCTCCTCCACGCCCTTTTCCTCCAGTAACGTCCGTTTATTTAGCTTCGAGGACGACGATATAGACGACAGTTTGAGCTTTTTAGATTGCACGGGGCGAAGACAGAAGAACAGGCTCGAAAAGGTCTCCACGAGCAGTTTGACGGGCAACCACCTGTCTCCAGTTTTCATCGATTTGGATCTAAATTCTGTGGCGGCGGGTGTGGCGCCGCAGGTTCTGGAACAATTTGGAGGCTTCATTGCCAAAAAGAGGTTGGCCTTCGGCAAGGAGGAGGACGTGGATGATTTGGTGGAGTGCGTTGTTAGGTTCATGCTCGGGAGGGAGGAAAAAGAGAACTTGAATTGTTTGCCCAACTGACATTAAAAACCTACTATTTTAACTATTTCATTCACGCAAACCGAGTAGTCCTTGTGCGACGCAATCAAAGTTGAAACATCGTAATTTTCAACGCCTTGCGCCTCGACAGCCGCACATCCCGCCACACCATGCAACAACACCGCCCCGCTCAACCTTTTGCTGTTAAACAGCAGCTTCAGAACGAGGTCGTTGGAGGAGTACACGTTAATAAATCTATCCGCCACCAACAACCGGCATCTCTCGAAGGTCTTCAAATTGATATGCAAGGGAGAGCCCATCATAAGCACATTTCCAACAACGCTTTTCGGCTCTCTCCAGGTCACATCCCAAGCACCCCCCTCAGCCTCAGCCTCAGCCTCAGCCTCAGCCTCAGCCTCAAACGAATCCTGAAGTTTGGAGAGCTCTTTCAAACAGGAATAAACCACCCGTGCCCCAAAAGAAAAACCCACGAGATTGACGGGGCGAGAACCATTAGATTTAGCGACGAGTGCGCCTGCCATCAACCTCCCAGCTTCATCAGCGCGCTCGCAAGCGATGGTCCACGAGCCGTCAATCGACTCGATGATCGAGAGCAAGCCAAGAGGAAGAATCGCTGCGGTCACGAGCGTCGCCATGAACGTGTGTTTCAGAACCTCCTTGGTAGACGAAACAGCAATTGATGTAATTAGCTCATTCACACTGCTCGACAGCTCCGTGAGCATCTCGGGCTCCCACCTCACTGTGAACAGGTCCCCAACATTCGTATTTTCACGCAGATCCCAAACTTTGTCTATTTTTCCCTCCTCCATATAATTATAGCAATAAGCAGGAAACGAGTCGTCCAAGTCGTAGGAGGGCGGAGCTTCAGCTTCAGCAGCATCAGCAGCTTCAGCAACAGTGATCAGTTCAGCCTCATCTCCATCGACAAACCCGGCCGCGGCTAAAATTTCATCAACGTACTTAAGGTCGGATTCGAGTTCTGCACTTTTCTCTCCCCCCCCCCCTCCCCCTCCCCCTCCCCCTCCCAAGCTCAAGCTCAAGCAGTCAGGATCCTCTCCGTAAATTGTTTTGAGCTCGCCCCACAGGTTTTCTTCAAAGCCATTCCATTTCTTCAGAATGTTGCGGCTATTCTTCACATTTTCCCTCTTGTGAACCATGTAAAAACGCTCGAGCTTTTCTAACCTCGTCGCTCCTTTCAAATTGACCACGCCCCACGGCCGAACAAAATCATGCTTGTCACGCAACCATCCCGATATACAAATGGTCGAGATCAGCTTCGTCCCGGTGCTTGTACTGTGCGATTCGAATTCGAACTCGCGCACGCCAGCGGTGCGCTTTGACATTTTCCACGTTGCGAGGCCTCCACCCGCGGCCCCGAACAGGGCCGTGAAGACAGACGTGGAGGTGAGGAAAGTAACAGCGGCGGTCACGCCCGCGATAGTTCCTGTTGTTCCGAGAACGGCCGCCATGCCGGCTGCTATCGCTGGAGCCGCTAGTCCGCCAGTCAGGGCGAACACTGTTGTCGCACCTAGGCCGGTCAGACCAATTTTCGCTGTCCGCACCCAACCGGTTGTCGATTGCAAGGTAGTGGACTTAGCGTGTTGGCGACTCGCCAGCATTATTCGTTTCGTTAGGTGGTTTTCTATAGATTCGAAATGGACAAGGGGGTTGTCGTTGTTGAAAATTGCGAGAGCGAGGGATTTGAGGACCGAGCGTGTTCGGGCATCGTAACCGTGATCACACATTATTGTGAGACGAACAATGGCAAACACAAATATTCTTCGGAGCTGGGGAGGAGGGATCGGGGAGAGGAACGGAGAGAGGAGAGGATTGGAATTGAGGTTGGGGTTGGGAGTGGGAGTGGGAGCGAGGAGGGGAGTAAATGCTGCACAAACAGTATCATCAAGGCCAAGCGCCAGAGCAAACTGTTGCAGGGTTTGTAGATTGTACGAAGCATCCTGAAAATTGTAAGCGACAACATCGTTACGAGCGCCAAGGATCGAAGCCAGTGCTCCAAGAACGTTCTTGTGACTGGAAGGGATCTGGGGTGCCATTTATAAATCTGGAAATCGCACATGTGTTCGGTAAAACTTTATTCCACCTCTCCCTTGCCTGCGATGCAAATCATCAAAATCGTCTGTCTGAGCTCTCTTCTCTCCTCATCGACGTCGTTCAAACTGCTTTCGTCTGTGGGAAATGCTCGCTCGACTTGTGGTAGGCTCTTCAATGTTTGGAGCGACAATCGAGCAACAAGAGAGTACCAGAGTTTCCTCGAAGGCACGTTGCCACCATTTACCCTTGATATTCCAAGTCTATTTATAAACTCTCCCGCTTCCACGCCTACTCTACTCCACCTCCAAAACCCCGACGACATTACTGTCTCAATCACCGACGAATTTCCTTCGACCATTTCTGGAAACGACCGCTTCCCGATTTACGTCACCCTCCCTCCCAGCGAACTCAACAATTTCCTCACTACAATATCCCTAACTCCTGAGCAGCTAGAAGACCTCGTCTTCTTTTCGGACAGCGTTATCATCGAGAGCATCCTGAGAGTTCACGGCCTCATCGGGACCGACCAGACCCAGGCTGTTCTCGGCGTTACTTTGTCTGACACTGTCCGGAAAAGATTTTCCACTACGGCCGTCAAACTGGATGACGTTGACAGCATGAACGAGGAGAAGTGGGCGGGGGGGGGCTCAGTTTGCGGCAAGTGGGCCGGTAGCATCATCCGGCGAACGTATTCAAAACTCGACGTGACTGCCGAGTTCCTCGAGGACGAAGAGCTTGGAGACAACAAAAAGCCGATTCGCCACAACTTCTATAGAGAATGGCGTCGGGTCATGTTCGAGAGGGCTATTGGATCTATGGCTGTTGATTTAGTGGGAGCTTCGCATGTCAAGAGCAGCGGCGGCGATTCGTTGGACAGGAAGAGTGTGACTAATAATCACGCGGACGAAATTGTTGACCTTGCGAGGGAACTGGCGGCCGGTTTGCGGCAGACAATGAGCGTTTCGCTTTTGACTAATTTCGAGGAGCGAGTGATCGAGACAGTGAGCATGAGTGACGGCATGTCGGAGCTCATCAACCCCGATCCTACAGCAGATATCAACTACGACAACAAACTTGGCTTTTTCGTCGAGATTCAGAAGAAATTCTTGACAATCGCATCGGAGAAAAGCGACGTGGCGGGCGTCATGTCCATACAGATCTTTCCGTTGTTATGTGAATACCTTGGTTATTTAAAAGGGGACGAATATTTGTTGGAGATTGGAGCCGTCGCAGAGGAAGAGGAGGCGTACGTGATTAAGCCACGTGCATGGTAAATGCTCTCTATTCTAAATTTTCTTCTTCTTTTTCTTACTACCTGCTGATTTCTTTGCGAGTTTCTCCTTAGCCATTTGTTTCTTTATTTCTGTAGCCTTTTTTTCGATTTGGCGCTTAAGCTCGTTTTTTTCTCGGTCTAGGCGGACCTTTGCCAGCCTCTCCATAACCGGATCGACTGTGATTGAGGAGGGGTTTGGGTTTTTTGTCGCGTCGGAGAGGGTGACCCCATTTATCGCAATCAGGGAAATGTCGAAAATGATTGTGGAGGATGGAAGGATTTCGGGAGGGGAGCCAGCCTCGCCATAGGCGTAGGACGGGAGGAGGGTGAACGAAGATGTTTCCCCAACTTTCATGGATAGAGCCAAAATGTTCCAGCCTTTGATAACATTAGGAGAGCCAACAGTGAACCGGAAAGGGTAGATCGCCTGCTCATCGAACACGATTGACGGGTCCGAAGCGAGATAACCTTTGTAAATAACCGAGACAATGTCCTCAGGTTTCGGTGTGAAGTGTGATTGCTTTTCTGGATCGAGAGGGGAGTGAACAATTATTGTTTTCAACACGCCAGCATCACCAGTGAGGTCCATTGGATTGCTCCAGCAATCAAATACGCTCAGCTCAATCTCAAAATTATTTTGTGAAAGTTGTTCCAGTGGCAAAATTCACATTCTCCATGAGGGCTGCGCGACGATTCTCGTCATCAGCTGGTGATCCTCTCAAAACACTCTTCACCTCACTTCCTATCCGATACCTTTACAACTGCCGTGAATCTGCATTTGACCCAAAAACCAAACAAAGATATAATCCAACAAACGACTCCTCCTCCATTCCTTCTTCCATTGTTTCAGTCCTCCCCACCCCCAATGGTGCCGCGGTAATTTTCAACAATGACACCACCACCACCCATTTCTACCCCCAATCATTCATAGACCAAATCAATCCCAATGATCGCTACCCTAGCAGAATCCTTTGGCACAAATCCCCAACGGAATTCTCCCCCCATCACCACGCTACAGTAGACTTCAACCTAATCTCCTCTCCTCCCCAATCCCAAGAGCAAGCCCAAATCTCCGAGAATCCCGAAATCGTCCGTTGCATGAGCCTCTTCCTCAAGTTTGGGCTCGTAGTTGTGAAAAATGTCCCAACTTCCTCCCCCTCCCCCTCCCCCTCAAACCCAAATTCGTGGCCTATTGAGGAAATTTCCCTTCTAGCATCGGCCCTGTCGCAGGGCTCGAAAACCTCGCTACACAAAACCCTCTCCGCGCCGCACTACAAGCGGCCAGGGGGGGTGCTGCACACTCTGTACGGCGGTATATGGTCCACGAAGTCTGACGACGACACCTTCTCCACTTCATCGGAGGCTGACTCCGCGTACACTTCCGACCCACTCCCACTCCATACGGACCTCACCTATGCGCTGATTCCGCCAGAGATCCAATTATTCCTGTGCAAAAAGCCCGCAAGTGCGAAAAACGCCGGAAACTCGTCGTTTTCAGACGCGTTTTCAGCGCTGGAAATTCTTCGGACGCAGGATGTGAACTCCTTCAACATACTGACGAACGGGGATGGGAAGAGCGGCGTGAGGTTTCGCTACTGGTCGGTGGATAAGGAGAACGGGTTCCACTTGATGAATGGTGGAAGGGGAGATTTCGTCGGAACGAAGGGAGTCGGAGGTGAGCCTCAATGAATCCCGGAAGTGGACACTACAGACATTAATGGCTATTTCCACGCTTCTGGAACTAACCTACTCAACTATTTTTGCTCGCTCGCTGCACTCGCGCAGAGGGGATAGAAATTGTTCGGCACAACCCGCTTGATCGAATGGAGGTGAAGTTAAAAAGTGAACCAGAGTACGAGATGTTAGATGCGGCTCTGAACAAGTTTGAAAAGATTTTGGATCAAAATAAAGTAAATTTTAAGCTGGAGGAGGGGGAGGCGGTTCTCGTTCACAATCATCGGGTTTTGCATGGGAGAGAATCTTGGGAGGGAGCGGATAGAGATAGGGAGTTGTTGGGGTGCTACATAGGGGCTGGTGAAGTAATGAGCAGGTGGAGAGTTGAAAACCTTGTCGAGTAGTGTAGTGATAGAAGAGTTGTGATAAAATAACTCCGTTTCAAACTTTATTGTCTCTACTACCCTAATCACTACTGCTCAGCCTTGAAGGTCTTGATAGCCTCGATCAACTTTGGAAGCATGCACTGACTGCTTATCACCAAATCGCCGCTCGTAACCTTCACAAACACCTCAGCCTTAAAAGGGTCTGGGAAGATGTTCGGATTACACTCAATCACTAACTCGACATTTTCACCCGTACTTGCCTTGTACTCAAGCACCTCCTGCTTTCTAGCAATTGGAATTCCATCTTCAGTAGGAACTGAGCCCGCCTTTATTGCCTTGAACGAGGCAAGAAGCTTGTTCACCTCGTCACCAAGACCATTAGCAGTCGCAGCGTCGAATGGAATTGTCACACGAGTATTTCCATCCATTCCCATGGGAACTGATATTGTGTGTACTGATAAATGTGTTTGATGGTAGGTGTTTGTTGAGAAAGCAGGTACCGCCGAAAATGCTAGGGAGTTTGCTACTAGCCCAGTGAGAAGGAGAAACACTCGCATTTGTGGTATTTTGTAGATATTTTGAGATATTTGAAAATTTTGGAAAATAAGCACACAATTTAAAGCAAAGCTGAAAGCATATCGTATATAAACATCTTGTCCTTATGTATACTTTGCTTAAATGTATTCCTACCTTGTTCTTCTGTTTCTGTTTGCTTTGCTTTATTGTTTTTTTAAATGACCGTGAGCTCAATTGCCACCCACTTCTTCTCCGCATCGACCTTGATGACTGCTGCATCTAAGCCTCCGCCAAAATAGCCCCCATACCTCGCAATTCTGGCCTCGTCGTTCCACAGCTTGAAGGGTGTTTCCAAGCTCTCCCAAACCAATGTGAAGACCAGCCGTCCCTGGTCGTCAAGCCGCTCCCTTATCTCCTTCAGCTGGGGATAAGCGCGTCCTGGGACCACAAGCCCGAGGCGCTTAACGGTCGTGTCCAAGTGGGCCTCGTCCCCATACCTGTGCCTAGTTACATCCTTCTTGATTTTCTGCAGAATTTCGGTGCCCTTCTGCTCCATCACGCCCTCAGCGGCGGGTTCAGTGAGGCATGGAACAGGCTTTATTTCGGCGTATTTGAGAGCAGCACCGGCAAGGAAGATGGGGAGGCCGTAGACAAATCCCAAACCGGACACGCCGCCGTCACCTCCGTCGCCAGTTAGATACCCCGCGAACGAGCCAACCGTCACCAGGATGCCGAGAACAATAACGAGATTGCCAAGGCTGAAGCCTCGAATCTCAAAGGGAGGTTCGCCAGCGTTGGACACTCCTGCCCCGCCAATCATCGTCGAGTCGCCTGGCCTAGAGGAGGAGGAGCTTTCCCAAGAATCGTTCTCGTCGTTGTCGTTTGGGATGGCCAAGAGGAAGGAAGGTCGTGGAGGAAAAGGGACACTGACAGATGAGCTGGTGACACCAAGCCGGCGAAACGACCATTTTAGACCGGTAGCATGACTTGAAAATGCAGAGCATCGTGTCCACGACGAGCTTAGTAAGGTCAAGACACAAATCATCATTATAGCCATCAATATGTCAGGAAATATGAAATATAAAAATAAGAAAAATTTGGAACAATGCTATATAATAACATTAGCATAGACAAAAGTTGGAAATACGTAGTATGTACTCCCCTCGTGCCAATATCAGGAATTCACAACGTATCCATTCCTTCCATACAGGCGATCATATTCGTGTGATTGACTATCAAGGCAATCGTGAGAAAGAGCAATACATGTTGATGGAGGGATATATCTCGTCCACGAACACACAGCTCTCTCACAGGCAGTACGGTGTCACAGTGAAATTCGATGGCTCCAAGATTGTCGTTCGCTTCCCGTTCGATTGTGTTGAGCTGGTCGGTACATTTGATATTCTGCCACCGAGCACTGTGAAGGCTGTGAAGGCTAGCCCGATCAAGTCTCTGCCCAGCAAGAAGACCCAGGCCTCGGCAAAACACACAGCAAAGTTCAAAGCTTCTCCAACAAATTCCTATGGCAAAGGCGATCATGTGAAAATCACAGACAACGATGTGCTCCTGGGCAACGTTGATCTAGGTGGAAATGGTCAGCTGCAGCAGTACGCTAGTAACACAGGAACCGTCGTGAAAGTTTCCACAGACAGCGAGCATCGGAGCTTCGGAGTGTCAGTCCAAATTTCTGGCAACAGCGTCACGATTCTATTCCCCTTTCAGTTCGTCATGCATGACCCACGCTTCACAAATAAAACCACCGTACCCAAGAAAGCGGAGGCACCGAAATTGAAATTGAAAGCGCCCAAGGCGGCTAAAAACGTGAACTTTGCATTGGTACGCCAAGACACTGGGGGGGACGGGACTGGTTACTTCACAAAAGTTTCTATTCTTGAATCTTTCAAATAAAAAAATGCTGCAGTCTCGAGGCTGAAGGTAATTGTGAAGGAGAATGAACTACTGCCAGCTGACTTTGACGAAGATTCTTTCGATTTTCTGAAGCATGCGGCGAAGCAGGCCAATTACTGTGAGTATTTGGAGTCTAAAAAGGAACCCAAACAGCAGTATAAATACGAGGTGATTGAGGTGGAGTCAAAAAGTAATTGAAAAGAGTGGTGTAGTTATTAACAGTTTAGAAGGGATGGAAGAATTTGCTTTTGAAACTGAATTTATTGTTGAATCGGAAGTTTTAATGTGTATCAATACTCTGGACCGGGCAATAGGAAGTCCACCACAACGCTGGTTGGTCCATCCCCAGCCCCAGGCCTCTGAATGCACATATTTAGGAGGGAAATGCCCTTGTGGAGGGTTCGGAGCTCGGCCTCAGTGGCTGGAGGCTTCGTCGGCGCCTTGCACGTCTTCTTGTGCTTCTTCCAGGCTAGTTTTTGGCAGGAGGGGGAGCAGTAGAAGGTGCGTTTGCACCGTGCACATGGTTTGGCGGGGGTGGAACTGCAGACGTCGCACTTGCGAGCCGGCTTGAGGACAGCCTCAATTTCGACCAGCTCGGCCTTGTCGTACTTCATGTGCTTGATGAACG
>Ga0302114_10002623_pt1 | contig 11505 bp, 10 predicted proteins | sample AG5_Surface_MG_FD_203107 | JGI IMG/M metagenome (GOLD analysis project Ga0302114, IMG submission 203107) | Marine microbial communities from Western Arctic Ocean, Canada - AG5_Surface | ecosystem: Environmental > Aquatic > Marine > Oceanic | place: Canada: Western Arctic Ocean | collected...
ATTCGAGCGTGTCACGCACATACTGACATTGACCTCTTTTGCAAAGATTGGAAAAAACTCACACCGGTTAAAACAGATAGTATCGCCCCATTTGTAGTAGCGTCTGTAGACATAGAATGTTACAGTTCGACCGGTAAATTTCCAGATCCGAAAGTTCCTGGGGACGTTTGTTTCCAGATTGCTATTTCTCTTACACATTTCGGTTCTGACGATGAACTGTATGATAAGACATGTCTATGCTATGGACAAACAGATCCCAATTTAGAAGGGTGCAATATCGTTAGTTTTGACACCGAGCGTGAGATGCTCACGGCGTTTAGTAAATATTTACGAACCCATGATGTTGATGTAATCACTGGCTGGAATATATTTGGTTTCGATTTGGAATATATTATGCAACGCGCATCATACACGCGTTGTTCACGAGAGTTTTTCCAGTTGAGTAAACTCCGTGGCCATATTTGTAATTTGGTATCGAAAAAACTGTCTTCGAGCGCTCTCGGTGATAATGAATTGAAACTCGTACCTATTCCCGGTCGGTTCGTATTCGATATGTTTCACGAAGTGAAACGTGAGTATAAGCTCGATTCGTATAAGCTCGACAATGTTTCCAAAATTTACCTAGGAGACCAGAAAATTGATATGTCTCCCAAGGAGATGTTTGCACGTTTCAAGGAGGGCGACCCGGTAAAACTGCGCGAAGTTGCAGAGTATTGTATAAAAGATACGATCCTCCCACATAAACTTATCGCGAAGTTGTCAACGTTGATGAATTTACTCGAGATGGCGAAGGCGACGTGGGTACCCCTCAATTACCTGGCTGAACGGGGACAGCAGATTAAGGTATTTAGTCAGCTCACGAAAAAGGCTCGAGAACTTGGTTTCAGGGTTCCCACATTTGAATACGGGTACACGGATACGGCTGGGTATGAAGGGGCGACCGTTCTCGAAGCGCAATCTGGTGCATATTATACACCGATCACTGCCCTAGATTTTGAAGGTCTGTACCCGTCTATTATGATGGCGCATAACCTGTGTTATTCTTCACTTGTGATGGATAATAAATATGATAATGTTCCAGGTGTCACATACGAAACGTTCGGTCAGTATAAGTTCGCACAGGACGTCCCAAGTCTTTTACCAGCCATTTTGGCAGAACTTAAACAATTTAGGAAACAAGCTAAAAAGGATATGGCAAACTCTACGGGTGCGACGCAGCGCATGTATAATGCAAAGCAGTTAGCGTATAAGATTTCGATGAACTCTGTATACGGGTTTACGGGTGCATCGAAGGGTATGCTTCCGTGTGTCGCCATCGCGTCTACTGTAACTGGGAAGGGTCGAAGTATGATTGATGACACGAAATCATATGTCGAAAAGAATTTCCCGGGGTCTAAAGTGCGGTATGGAGACACCGATAGCGTTATGGTTGAGTTTGACGTGGGTGGTCGAAAGGGTCAGGAAGCTATCGAATATAGTTGGGAAATTGGTGAACGCGCGGCTGAAGAGTGTACACGGTTGTTTAAAGCACCGAATAACCTAGAACTCGAAAAAGTGTATTGTCCATATTTTTTATATTCAAAAAAACGATACGCGGCTAAACTGTGGACCAAAGGTAAAGATGGTAATATGAATATGGACTATATCGACGTAAAAGGATTGCAACTCGTTCGTCGCGATAATACACCACACATGCGTGGGGTATGCAAAGAACTTCTCGATGTCATTCTGGAGAGTAGCGATACAGACGCACCGATGAATTTAGCGAGACAACGTGCGATCGAACTACTCGAAGGGGAGGTTCCTAATAATAAGTTGATATTAAGTCAGTCTCTTTCTGACGTGTATAAGGTGAAAGGTAAGAGTGTGTCTATATCTAAAATTAACAAAGACCATGTCGACGACCCCACGAGTTGTGACATTAACATGGCACATGTTCGTGTCGTGACCAAAATGCGTGCGAGACAACCTGGGTCAGAACCAAGGTCGGGTGATCGCGTACCTTATTTGTTGATCAAAACAGACAATCCACGCGCAAAAGCGTTTGAAAAATCAGAGGATCCAAAATTCGTAGAGGAACACAATCTACCCGTCGACTATGACTATTATTTCATTAACAAGTTTCTGAATCCAGTGTGTGATTTACTGGAACCCCTATTCGAAAACCCAAAACTTGAAATTTTCGGCGAATTACTCGATAGGGCAAAACCACCGAAGAAAAAACGGATCGTGAAAGATGAAAAACAAATGCTTATCTCCGACCTATTTAAAAAGTAAACGCGCGTATATAATATGGGGATTTCTGACCAAATTTCGGAACTGATCGAAAAGGAGGTTGAGCGGCGGGTGTATGAACGCGTTTGTAAAGTCCTAGAGAAGGTCACCGATATTTTTCCCGTTTCAAAAAAGTACGCGCGTCGTGAATTTCTACCAGATGTTGAATATTGTCAAGGTATAACAAAAAGTGGACGCTTCTGTACAAATAAAGCTACAAAAGAAGGGTTCTGCTCGTTCCATGTAAACGATGAACGTCTATGTGAACCTATAAAAATACAAACAACGACGATGCGCCATACCCATCCATTTCCATCCGGATTTATCCAGGGGTGTCCGAAATGTGAAGATGATAAAAAAAAGAAGTTAGAGAATTAAGACGTTTTTGGAGTAATATGAATAAGTCCGATATACTATTATCATCAATCAATACATTTTACAAAATACCGGAAAATAAACATGTTTTAAGTGAACTTTTATCAAAATCTGGGGGAATATCTCTTAGAAATTTGGAATGGTTTATAACAAATTATTCAAAAAAACACAATACAACATATCAGACAAATGATGGTAGACTTTTTAGTGTACATTGTGCATATAAATCAAGTCTAGATGGGTACAGTAAAAAATTATTCGACCCGTTTTGTAGATCTGAAAAAATAGCCTATACTATTCCGGGTACAACTGATGAAATTCATACGACTGTTGCACAGCTAAATTTCATCAAGTGGTGTATAAAAAATAAAATTGTCGAGTATATTAGAGTTAATAAAGAGTCTCTTTTCAATAAGCGAGTTTCATGAATCCGTTTTCAAAAAGAAACGTTTGATATCCTACATAGTATATGTTAAGTGTGTATACTTTGGTTAAATTTGGTACTAACTTTATCTCTACGAGGGTGGTATCCGATTTCAATTCCCCAAAATCCAAACTTCCCGATGGCTCCACATTAATCGGATTCATCGAGAATGTATACGTATAAATATTTCTAATCGGTCTTGATAATCTGTGTAAATATGGTACGACATATTTATAATAAGCATGCCCGGGACTTAGAATATTCGGTAAATCTTGACCGTTCACATAAAATTTACCTGTAGACATAACCGGGTTGAAAAATGAATTTGCCGTGGTGAACGTATCGGTCGATGAAAAATTGTATCGATTTTCAAATACATTTGATTCAATCGTAGTACCCGACCCCTTAATTTCATTCTCATCTTCAAACTCTTTATTTCTCAGAAACCAAAATATAGTTTTTACAGGAATTTTGGGTACAAGTTGAAGTTTAACTTCACTCGACCCGATCTCGGTTTCGACCGACGGATGACGTTTCACAACGTCGGTCGTGACAACTTGTTTTTTTGTCATTAAAAATGACCGCTCAACTGGTGACACTGTCATTTCCTCCGTGACTATATTGAAATTATCAAAAGTGACGGTATCTGCAGAGTTTGTAAAGAACGACTGTGGTCTGAACTTTACTTTAAATTCAATTTTCTGTTTATGCATCGCACATATTGGAAAATATGGCCGATTGGGAATATTCGTTGAATATTCGTCACCTTCATACTTTCTGGAAAAAAATAAAGGAATGGGAATCATGAGTTTAGATGAATTTCTCACCACCGACTCGTCATTTTGTATAGACGAGCCTTCTGCGAGATTCCGGTTGAGTGTGTATCGCTTGGTACGTTTTTCAGATGCATCGAGATACATTTCATCGTATATGATACCCCAATCATCGTGGTATTTTTCGACTTCAATTTCGTCGACGTGCATACTCACAGACTCGATGATATGACGCCCAATCTGATCAGCGACGTTAGAAGTACCCGTAAGCCCTGGAAAGTCGATGACGATGTACATGTTTGACAATAAATCACCCATATTACGTGGGTTCATGGTAACTATGACGGTCTCCCCCATGGGCCATGTAGCTTTTGTACCCGGATTGTCAACCTTTGTATTTCTATGAAACTTTGTGAAAGTCGAATGTTGTTTCATTTCATAATTAAAGAATGATTGATCGGGGTCGGCCCTTGTTAAATATGTATCTTGTTGTCCTATAGCATTTAATGAAATGATAGCGCCGGCGTTGGGACCTTCGACGATCATACCTATCTACTATCTACAAATTTTTAATATCAGTTTCCCACATATTCAACGGCGATGTAGCTCTCGTTAAGTTGAGTTCCCATTTCAACTGCTTAGACTCTTCGAGTAATGCCAAAACACGTTCTTCTGTGTATTCAATTGTCTTGGTATTCAACAAATAGTCATATGATCCATCAGCGGTTGGGAATAGTTCAGATAACTCAGTTTCAAGATCCTTCTTTTTACGTCTGAATACGGTTAGCGTCCCATCAATAACCATCGTGACAAACTTTGCACGGCTGTCATGTATTTTAGTTCTTTTCTCGAGAACGCTGATGAGATGTTCCCTCCGTTTAATGTAATATTCGTGGCGAAGTTTGATAAAATCCATGAGGATTAGTTCAGGACTTTCATACTTGTGAATACCTTTGGTCGGATGGAATAAATGCATATTCGACGTTCGAATTGTTTTTTGTAGTTTCAAATCCTTGATGATATCTTTACCACCGTACTCGTGGATAACGAAGTCGACGTGGTCCGTCGTACTATTATTCGTGTATGAACTAATGATCTTTTTTTCCGTGAGTGTGTCAAGATGTTCTTTGTAATCCTGTGTCCAGCGACCGGGTGGTAATTCCGATACCTTTATAGTTTGTCCAACGACTTTCCACACACCTTCCGTGACCCATGAATCATTTTCATAGAAAACTCGCCCACTGAATCCGCGGAACCACGGTGCCATCTTCTGAATCCCATTTCCATTGATAAAATTAAGTATATTCGTTTGGATATCTTTAGGATTGAAGGGTGGTACATAACAACTGAAACCCGTCCCTATACCTTCAGTCCCGTTCACTAGAACCATGGGTATGGTGGGCATGTAAAAGTCGGGTTCAATGAGGCGACCGTCATCGTCTAAGTAATTGAGAATGGCGTCGTCTTTTGGATCGTAAATCTTTCGCGCATCTTTGGTGAGCTTCGTGAAGATGTACCTCGTTTGGGACGCGTCTTTACCACCCATGAGACGTGTACCGAATTGACCACACGGTTCCAATAGGTTGATATTGTTTGAACCAGTATAATCATTCGCCAGCTTCACGATAGTGTCGGCCAATGATACTTCGCCGTGATGGTATGCACTCTTCTCAGCCACGTACGCAGCCAACTGCGCAACTTTCATCTCTTCTTTGAGATTCTTTTGGAAACATGAATACATAACCTTGCGCTGTGAAGGTTTGAGACCGTCGGCCATGTGTGCGATAGAACGTTTGAGATCCGCGAGACTGAAATTTACCAGGTCCTTGTGAATAAAGTCGGAAATATCCAGTTGTTTTACATTCCCATATGGAACTTCGAGTTGATCAGCATCTTTCGCGGTGTTCTCGAGTAACCACGTTTTACGAGCATCAGCCTTTTTCTTGTCAAATGCGAGTATGATCGAGTCATCGGTCATCGTATCCACGTCAAACTTCACGGTAAGGTCCTGAATTTTCTTAAAGTATTCTCTCGCCTCCGCAGATGTGGATGTACCGAGACCCTTGTAATATTTAATTTTCCAACCAGTCTTACCTGAACCATACCAGGTTCTAAACGCGGAGTCTGTATAGAACGACTTAGACTCCGAACCCTTACTTGCTTTAATTATCGGCGTTACCATACTCACCACAAAACCCAACTTGAGGAGGCTTGGCCAGAAATAGTGGATCATGTTTAGAATGAGACCTTTGATATGACTTCCATCATTATCCGCGTCGGTCATGATCATGAGACGTCCATATCGTAACTCCGAAACGTTTGTGTATTCCTTATCTTGTTGAAGCCCAATAATCTTCTTGAGATCGTTAAACTCTTGGTTAGATGTGAGTTGGGACACTGAGACATCTCTCACATTCTTACACTTACCACGAAGTGGAAATACACCATAATGGTCTCGGCCAACTACAGAAAGACCTGCTACTGCGAGTGTTTTCGCAGAGTCACCCTCTGTAACGATGAGGGTACACTTCCCAGACTGCACCGTCCCGGCTTTATTCGCATCGTCCAGTTTAGGAATACCGGTAATCTTCGATTTGCGAGCACCGTCGGTTTTCTTGAGTTCTTTCATCTCCTTAAACTTTGAAAGCGCTAAGAGTTCGTCACCGATACCCGTCTTGATAACGCTTTTGATAAAGTTTTTAGGTGGGTCAAACTTACTCCCGAAATCGACAGCCTTTGAAGTACACTCAGACTTGACCTGACTCGAAAAGGTTGGGTTCTCGAGTGTCGCCCGTACGAAAATCGTAAACGCGTTCTTCACCTGTTGCGGCTTTAATTTAATTTTTTTCGCCATATCATCGATGATACCATTTGCGATCTGGTTCGCCACGTGATCGACGTGCGCGCCACCTTTCGTAGTACAAATACCATTGACAAAGGATACCTGTTCCATGCCATTTTCAGATGGGCCGATGCACACCGACCAGCGGTCTCCGGATACACATGAAATCTGATCGACACCTTCGTGCATTTTGGCGTACGTCTCGAAGTTTTGTTTTGGGAGCACCTCGCCATTAAACTTCACCTTACAATTTTGGGTGGTGCAGATGTTCGAATCCCATACACGTTTTTGAAAGATGTTGTAAATGGTATCGTTCATCTTGGACATCCCGAAACGTTTCCACTCAGGAGTGAAAGTGATGGCGACAGATGACGTAGTAGCTGAATATTTTTTTATTTTTGGGGGGTTACAGACAGTCATATTCTTAGACCACGATTGGGTATAGGTTTGCTTCGTCTCGTGGTCCTTGATGACCACGGAAAAGTCGGTGGAGTATATATTCGTCAATTTAGCACCGTAGCCATTGCGACCACCGACGATCCGCTTTTGTGTGTCGTCATAGTTAGTACTCGTGAGAAGATGTCCGAATACGAGTTCGGGGTTCCAGAGTCCCTCCTTCTCATGCATTTTTACAGAAATACCACCGAGAGGGCCGTTGTTCTCGATTGTGACAGCTCCAGACTCCTTATCGATGGCGACTGCTATCAAGTTGACATACTTGGGGTGGATGGAGTTACGGTCTATGGCATTGACGAGGATTTCGTCAAATATTTTCAAGAGCGCCGGGGAATATTTGAGGTTTTTCTTCGCAAACTTTTCACCGTCGAGAACCCAATATGGTTCAACGTTCACGTCGACTGGACCTACATATGAGTCGGGTCTTTTGAGGATATGTTCGATATGGGTGAGTTTTTGGACACTTTCCATCTTTCCTTAACTTTATTAAAACTCAAAGCTCTAACTTAGGCATTCTATCACTTTTTGGCAATCCTCTCTAAACTTTTTACCGCGACAAACTTCGTCGTACTCGCGGAGAATGTGAAACTTGGGTGAATGCGGTAATAATTTACCACACGCCCGTGTCTTTTGCCAGAATTCCGGGCTAAAGTGGTCTTTCATGAGAGCATATAACTTGTGGTCTCTTTGGTCGACCCATTCCTTCGTGGCCCATGGTTTCTTGGGCATTCGTCTATAGGCATATCGGTTTCTCGGGGTGTCACCCTCTATAATGATGTTTCCTCCTCGGGAATACCAGTCGTCTAGACATCGATTCATATCCTCTTTGTCGAATGAACCCATGTATGCGGATGCTGCTTCAAACATATGTGAGATTCACTTAGGCTTTTGTTTATACCGCATCAATCCATTGAACCAGTGACAAATTTCATATACCGTTTTTGATTTACTTCTCACATACGCGCGCTTACCCAATTCACGTTCCCTTAAGGATTGGTGTACATTTTTAGACTTGTTCCGAAAACACCAATAACACACTCTCACTATTTTTGTACCGATGAATGAGTATCGTATATGATTATTTATCAGAAACAATGGGCGTATCCGTTTGTAATGAGATATTATACTACGCTCGTGGCGGGTAGTCTTACATATTGTGGGGTGTAGTGGTGCTTTACATTTATAACATTCACATACCCATTTCAACTTCATAAAATAAAAATGTTTGAATACTTTAAATGAATATGCGCGTACCAGCAATTGGATTCGTAGTTTTCGTGCTCTTCATATCCCTAATGGTTATGATATTCAGGAAACGTAAGACTAAGACAGTCGTTGCTCAGAAGGCTGCTACACCCGAGGCACCTTCGGGTGGTGGTGGTGGTGGTGACGGAATATTTGGTATGTCATTCACCCGAGGTGAAAATGAAGTACTCGACTTTCTCGATAACGTCGAAAATAGGTCGAGTGATACACTGAGGTCGGTATTATGTACCATAGTGAGTGATGAACGATTATCCAAACTCGTCGTTGGTAAGAACCAGAAGATGGCGTGCAAAGACGTTACGGCGCGCCTCGATAAAATTACCGAAATGGTAAAAGTCAAAGTTCAAAACGCGAAGTTCAAGTCCGAAGCGGTTAGAGGTCTCGCAATCATCTTCTCCGAAGAAATGGTGAGCGTGTATCAGAAGATTAAGGCGCGACTGTGTACGAGTGGTGACACCATTATTGAGACTGCGACGATCATGGCTATGATCAAAGACGCCCGTGAGAAATTCTGTAAAAATACGAAAACGGTAGAACTCAAACCAATTTTCGAAGATGTTACCCGTATACGAGGTGGAAAGTTTGCCTAAGTTAATCTTAAATAGTTGAATTTTCAAACTGAAAAGATGAACATTCAAGACGAACATTTATTACGTAGTGTTGAGAAGATGCGCCTCTCGTACAAGGCGCACGAGGATAAAAAACACTCGCGCACGATTGTTTTTCTCAATGACGTCCCAGAAAGGGTCATTGCGAAAAGGAATTCCGGTGGGATTTGTCAAGCTTTGACAATGAAAGGAAAAAAATGTTCATTCAGGGCGGTGAATGGGTGTTTCTGTAAAAAACACACACTCAAGGATTCGGAAAAGGTGTTGGGTGCTAAGCGTATTATTTTGTGAGTGTACTATAAATGTTTGATCAAGATACGTTAAAACCAGTGATCATTTCGATGATCGTTTATTTAGCTATAGCTAAGATCATGCCCGATATACTCAAAAAACCTACCGGTATTGGGTTTATCGATGATCTCAATATGTTTCTCATTTCTCAGAAGGGTGCCCTAGGCTCTGGCGCTATTCTCACCGGTCTCGTCGTTTTCATTACCAATTATATTGTTGACGAATTCGCGTAATACATACTCCTTACTTACAAGCTGTCTCGTATGTTCGTGATTCATTCTACGGACATTATTAGAATATGCATGTGTCATGAACTCCAAGAGTTGGTCGAAGTTTGGCTTTCCCCAGGTCATTCCTTTTTTGAATAAGAAATCGTCTTGTTCCAACTCTTGAAGTTCACAATCAATCGTATACGGTGTTTTAATATATTCTGGCGCACCCCCATAGTTTGTTATTATAACGGGTTTGTCACGCATAGCGGCTTCTACTGCACCCATACCAACACCTTCGGAATTGGAAAAGCTTACATAACAATCGCTCATATCGTGTATCTCATTCATACGTTCTTCTGAAACGAGACCATTTATAACCTCAACACGTGGAAGTTGAATTTCTACGTCCGTATTACACGTAGCTTTTACTACGAGGCGTGTATCATGTTTATTCAAACGAATGAAAGCCTGTAAAACATCCCTGAAATTTTTACGCTGGTCGCCAATGTTTCCTATATGATAAAATACGTATGGTTTTTTAGGTACAGACGGAATGTGTGCATGAATAACTTCAAACGTCGTATTTGGAAATTGTCGAGATAGAACACGCTTACAGTATGCACTAGGCACGAATATTTTACTGAAATGTTCAGTGAGTAATCCATAATCTTCGTGTACAGTCTCGGTTTCACATACGGTCATACACGCCAGGTTCTTTACGCGAGTTTTTGCGTACTTGATATACTCGATCTGATTCCTTACCGGGATCATAAATATCAGGCCATGTTCTGACTCTGGAAGCTCACTGCCAATCAGATGATACGCTTGTTCGGGGAATAGTCGTGTATATTTATTTGCATGTTGACCAATCCCAGATTTGAGGGTGGGACCGATAATGATCATATGTATTAAAGATAATCTTTCTTTTATATATATACAATGGACTCTCTGCGCAAAGAAATTGAAGAAGAACTGAAACGTACACGTATCGATAAGTCGCGTATTTACTACGCCATCACAAAGTTGATCGATCAGGTCGAACTGGGAGGTTCTGGTTCGGGGTCAGAAGGCCCCGCTGGCCCCCCTGGCCCCCCTGGCCCCGTTGGCCCCGCTGGCCCCGCTGGCCCCGCTGGCTCCGTTGGCCCCGTCGGCCCCGTTGGCCCCGCTGGCTCCACCGCCGCTAGTCCCACTGAACCCGCCGCTGAGAAGACCGCTGCACCTAAAAAGACCGCTGCACCTAAGAAGAAGACTCTCCCGGGCGTATAAGAAATCTATGTACATCTAAAATAAGTACAACCCTGGTTCCATCACTTGGTTTTTTAACTTCGTGGTATCTAGAGTGATCAAATAAAAATTTAGAACCTTCATCGTGTGAATGGTTCCCAGTGTCAGTATAAAGTGTGCATTCACCGCCACCCTTTATAGTGAGATGGTACCTCAGATATAAATTAGATTCTGCACGGTGCGCTGGTATATGATGTGTACCTTCCATTACAGCTATCACAGCGGTATCTTTTCGTATACATGGTATCTGACGCAATAAAGTATATAGTTTTGGGAAATAACACGCTTTGTAATAATAATACTTTTTGTTTGGAGAAAACCACGGATCTTCGTCGTGGAAGTAACGTTTTTTTATTTTTTTTGAAATTTTATCATATTCTTTACGTATATCTTCATATTTTAGGTGTAGTACACCCAACCCCTTAAAATTTTGTATATCATATACCGATTTATACATGAAAATATCGATTAAAGTGTTTCGTATTCCGTATAATGGACGCATTGGTGAGTTGAAATATAATCGATCAATTGGATTCTTCAAATAGTCAAATGCTACCAGTATCAGGAGAATTGAAAAATATTTCATCTGTATATAATAAATGCCCGGATATAAAACACAATCCATGTACGCGACACCCGAACCAACTGAAAAGGTTGATACCCTCGACAAACGCTTCATCAATAAACTACCTAAACTCAG
>Ga0302114_10002626_pt1 | contig 11489 bp, 9 predicted proteins | sample AG5_Surface_MG_FD_203107 | JGI IMG/M metagenome (GOLD analysis project Ga0302114, IMG submission 203107) | Marine microbial communities from Western Arctic Ocean, Canada - AG5_Surface | ecosystem: Environmental > Aquatic > Marine > Oceanic | place: Canada: Western Arctic Ocean | collected...
GCAAGGCCTCGCCACCCAGGAAGGGCCCATTGCCAACTGGCAGGCGCACGTCGCGGACCCCGTCCACGCCAACGTCCTCACCAACGCCGCCTCCGGCTTCGGCTTCTACTAATCGGTGTGCGTCACGCACCCCTTTAGAGGATTTGTTGTACCAAGACCCAGTTCTTTTCTAGTATAGCTTGTTTTTTGTAACACTGTAAACTCTGTTGCGCCAAACAACGTGTCAAATCGTGCTTCAAGTATAAACGCTCCCCCGCTCGTAAACAAACAGCTCGCTTTCATTCTAATACAAAAATTCAAATACCGGTTAGTTACTCGCCCCAAGCACTCGCCGCCTCTTGCCCATGATTTGCACCGGCCTGTCCTGCGCGGGCGATCCTCGGCGCTTGCTCCCCGAGCCAGTCGCCGCGCTCGCGGTCGCGTCTTTCGCGGTCGCGCGCGCCGGCGTTTTAGCGGGCTTTGGCTTCAAAATGGATTTTTTTCCAGATTTCGGGGTTGTTTTCTGAACCGATTTAGCCACACTCTTCGCGCGCTTCGCCGGCCTCGGCGCCTGTTCCTGTTCCTCTTCCGCATCGGTGTCCTCGTCCGTTTCGTCCGCAATGACATCATCAGCACCGCCGCTTCCCGTGCGCTTAAGCGCCTCCGCGAGCGCGCCCGTCACTGCGCCGCGCAAAACGTGCGGCGACAAGTCGGCGCCCGGCCGCGAGAGCCAGCTCTTGAAAAACTCGGGCGACACGCACGCGACGCGGTTTGGGATTTGTTTAAAGACACGCGCCCCCCCCCCGCCAGCTGTCGCGCCCGCTGTTCCCGAAAGGTCAATAGACCCTCCTCCCGTCACGGACGACCCCGTATCCACGATCACGACATCCAGCACGGGCGTGCCCGGACTGACCAAACCCTTGGCGCCGATTAACGAAACAACCGCGCCGCCCGCGCGCAACACCACGACGAGCGCGTCCCGCTCCGCTTTGTTCGCCGACGGAAACGGCGCCACGCCGACGCTTAGGTCTTTGAAAACCTGTATGTTGTGTGTGTCATTTTCGTATTTTTCTTGTTCCCCAACCCAGCCTTGCCAGAACGCCGACGCGTCGCGTGTCACCAACCCCGCGTCTGTGCCTCTCCAGCCCCCTTGCCACAGGTGGTTTTTGTACGTCTCCTTGCCTAACAGCTTGCCGCGCCCGCGCGACTTGGACGCGTCAACCCAAGACGCGTCGAGCAGCGGCGTCCCAGCCGCCGCGCCCGCGAGGAACTTAAGGCTCCGGCTTCCTCTCGGACCAAACACGACGTGCGTCGCCCTCGTGTCCCAGCCGTGGCCCGCGCATACCACACCGCCGAGCCTCGAAACCGCCGCGCCGTACTTGGTCAAATCCGCGCTCCCGAACCCGCTCAGCGCGACCCTCGGTTTCGCGGATTTGGACTCTAAAAACTCGGTTTGGGTTTTGGGTTTTGTAACCTTCTTCGCACTCGGCGGCGCGGGTTTGGATTTCGGTGCAGAATTCTTCACAGGCGGTTTAGTCTGGGCAACCGCGGGAGTTTCGGCAACCGCGGGGGTCTGGGCAACCGCGGGAGTCTCTTTCTCCTTCGTCACCGATCGCGTCCGCTTGCTCGACGCCGGGGCGGTGGCCTTTGCGGCGGGCGTCTCAGTGGCTGTGGACCGCGTGACGCTCCGTGGCGTGCGCGTCGGCCGCGCCGCGACGGGCGTTTTCTCGGTAGTCGCCGCCCTCGCGGGAGATTTCTTTTTCTTCGCAGAGGGAACTTTCTCGTCTCGTGTTTTGTTCTTCGCAGCAGAGGGAACGCGGGACGGCGATTCGTCTCCGCTGGTATCCTGCGTCAGCAGCACGTTTTTCTTCGCGCCCCAACCGTTTTTTCGCGCGGGCTGCACAACCGTGTGCGTTTCGTTCTCATCCTCGCTCGACTTCGACTCGTGTATGAACTCAGCCTCGACCGCTGAAAATTTACCCACAAGGGCACCGCGCACGTCCGCGTCCGCCTCAACGCGGGGCTTCTTCTGGTTCGTATCAGGCGACGGTGCGTCTTCCTCGTCCTCGTCCTCCTCGTCCCCGAGCCACCCCGCGCTTGCGGCGGCTACGGCGGCTTGCGACCCGGGCGCGCACGCCTGGATGGACATGCGCGCGTGCTGTTCCGCCGACCACGCTTTCGTGGACGGCGGCGCCACGACGTTCAAACCCACTCCTTGCGTCATTTGCTGCGTCAAGTCCGGCTCCGTGGGCCCCGCGAGAAGCTCGTGGAACCCCACTAGGACCTCACGCAAATGTCGCTTCACTTCCTTCAGAATCACGCCCTCCAGGTTCCCGGGCGCGCGCGCGGGAAGCGTCACGACGTCGGTCACGTCTCGCAGCCGCAACTTCCCGTCGCGGTCGTCCCTCAAAAGCGCCCTCAGCGATTCCCATCCCATCTCGTGCCCGAACGGGCAGTAGATCTCCAGGAACGTCACCAACAGCGCATCGGGCCCGGCGAAATGTCCGTGTTGCCCAACCTCCTTCGCCGACTCCAGTTTCAAGCGCGCCAGGACGGCGACGCCCAGGGGGCCGCGCGCGCTCTTTACGCGCGCGTCGCGGTGCGCTTCGATCCAGACATCGACCTGTTCCTTGGTGACCCTCGGGGAAGCACACGTCGCCAGGAACGTCCCTTTCGTCGTGGTTTCGTGTAACACGATTCCGGGGGGTACTGCAGGCGGCATATTGGGAAGCACCTCGAAGTGCGTTTCTTCCGATAGCACCCGGCGCGCCCATCGCGGCGTCCCGCGCGGGAGCGCTTCGGAAACCGTTTCAGTCCCGAAATCGGGGTCCCACGTACCGCACGCGACGTGCGCTAGAAAAACGTCGAAGTCGTCGTGCGCCAACGGCGCGTCGTGGTCGTTGAACCGGTGGAACCGCTGCGGCGCGCGGTCAGCAAAGCGCCCGCCGAACGCCAACTCCACCGCGTTCGGGGACCCGATTCGTCCCGCGAAACACTGCGGTTGTAAAACTAGTGTCAGTCTTGTATGGGAAAACAGTCGTCTATGATTTGGTGAAACGCGCAATACGCACCTGCTGTTCCCTCGACGGTTTCTCGCCGCGTCGCAAAACCTCCGCCAACCTCGGGTCCAGGGTTTCGTTTCTTTTGCTGCGCTCGACATGCTGGCTTTGTCGCAGTTCAAGCGCTGACCAATCCGGGGATAAAAGGTCGCTCCCGTGAACGGGTGACTGTTTTTCGGTCACCGCGTCCTGAGTAGGTCCGTGCGGCGCGGGCGGCTCCATGCCACCGGTACCCGGCGGGTCATCAAGCGGCTGTGTCTGCGTCGAGGAGATATCCCGAAGCACGGTGGCGGGCGGGGTTTTTGAAGATTTCGCATTCGCGGCTTCCCGCGCGCCATCGGTGAGCTCGGTGACGCAAAGCGACGCGTCTCTTCGCTTACCGGTTGCGTTGCCAACTGGTTCCGCCGGCTCCGTGACAAGCGAGTCTTCGATGACGTTGGTTTCTGTTTCTGTTGTTTCGTCGTCCGAATCCGGGATCTCCGGGTCCTCAAGCGCCGCTAACGCGGCGGCGTCTTCGTCCTTGCCGCTTCGAGTGCTAAACGGGAGCTCCCCGAGCTTATGATTGCAAAAAAAAGTGTCAGTCTTGTACAAGCAAACAGTCGGCGGGATTTGGTGAAACACGGTAAGACGTACCTTGGCGTACTTCGTCAAGCACTCCTCCAGCCACCGGTGCGAGACGACTTTTTGTATTTTGGTTTCATTCGCCTTGGCCCACTTCGCGCCTTGGAAGTCGTAACAAACCAAGTGCGTGCTTCTTCGGTCCAGGCTGCGCATGTACTCGCCGCCCAACAAACCCACGATGGTGATGAGCTCGTTCCGCCTGTCACCGGTGTACCCGGTCACGCACACCTTTACGTCGCGGAACTCGGGCAGCCCATCAAGGGACGGGGGGGGCTTGAACAAAGCGCTGTCGTCCACGGACACCAGCGCGTTTGATTTCAAGCACTGCTCGATCCAGAACCATGTCACCACCCTACTGCCCACGCGTGTTGCGGCACAGGAAACGTCGTGGTCGGCGCACCCGGGAGGGCCGGTCTTGGACAAAATCGCGTGCGTCACGCCCGCGCCGTGCACTGGGGACACCACCGCGCCCGCCCGTTGCATGGCCTTGATGTACTCGTGCACGGTCGCCACGTCTCTGTCCGGAACAGGGGGGTGGAAGAACGTCAAGCCCGCCATGAACGGGTCGCACGGCTCATCCGCCTGCAGCGACGGGGCGAAGGATGGGATGGACATGGGGAAACAACAGGTCGGGGAGTCTGGGGATGACGCGTTGGCGAGGCCGCTTCAAATCCCTCAGAATAGGGGCTCGAGATTCAGTTGTTGGCACCCCTTTGCGAAGGAGCGTCTCGTTCCCGTCCCCGATGGAAAGTCTCGCGACGGCCGTGAAAAGCGCGGAGGGCGCGAAAAAACGACGTTCGCGGGCGATATCGCGCGCGACGCGAGTGGACACGCGTGCGGTAACCTGTGGGGCCCGTTGGAAGGCTCGCGAAGAGAACTCATGCCAAAAGTAACGACGCGTCGGCGTCGGCTGACGAGTTTTGGATTCGAAATCTTGGAGAGATGAAAAAAGAAAGTCAGTCTCGTATGGGCAATCAGTCAGCGGAATGTGGTAAATGGGGAATATTTAACAAACCACTTTTTTTTGAATTTTTGAAAGCCACGACTCGCTCGTCGTGGCTTCCATTGCGACACACACGCGGGGAAGGAGACGCACGCGCGGACCCCCCCACCTCGTCGCATCCGCCGTCGAGCCCTTCGTTCGACTACGTTGAGCACCTCGCCACCGTTCGCGAGCCCTACCCACTCCACCCCCCCGGACCCGCAACGTCCGATGGCTGAAGTCGCAATGCCGCAGGCGCCTTTGGCGCCCACCGACGAGAACGTCGCGCCCTCGAACATCGCGGCCGTTAACCCGCTTTTGGCGGGCGCGTGCGACGACGACGACAACGAGCTCACCGAGGCGCAGAAGGCGATCATCGAGGAAAAGCTGCGGGCGTTGCAGGCGCGTTTCAAGGCGTTCGAGGAGAAGACGTTGAAGCAAAAGATTGACGAGCTCGTCATGGCGAACGAGGGGTTGACGAACGCCGAGGCGGAGATGACGTTGAAGGTGTGCGGCGGGAACGAGTTCGAGGCCAGTGACCGGCTATCCAACGAAGACGAAGACCACGAGCAGTTCAGGAAGAGCATCAAGAGGATGGTGCAGACGGAACAGCGGAGCGCGCACCTCGGCGTCAAGGCGCGCGCCAAGGTTGAGCTCACGCTGGCGAAAAAGCGAAAAAGGCTCGCCCGACGCAGGGACGACTACGCGGACGACGACGACGACGAAAGAAGCGACCCCGAAAGCGACTGGGAAGAGTCTGAGTACGAAGACGAGCCGCTCGAGATTGATGAGCCCCTGCAGGAAGTGCAGTTCGGGGTGCGGTTCGTGCGGCACAAAAAAAGCCACAAAGTGGGGGGCCGCCTGAAGCTGGACGACGCGCTCGCGAACCTCGCCGCGGCGCAGGCGGCGCAAGCCGCGGCGCAGAAGAAAGCCGAGGAGGATGCGGCGAACGGCGGGGTTGCCGAAGGTGGCGCTGAAGAAGGCTGTGGCTCCGAGGGGGCCGGCGGTGACGCTGCGGGCGCTGCGGCTGATGGTACCGCTGCCGAGGGTAACACCGCCGGCGCCAATGCGTTGGCCGGCGCCGGCGCCGCGCAGCGACTCATCGACGACCTGATGGACGGGTGGAGCGACGCGCGGAAAAAGGCGTGGAGCAACCGGCTTAAAAACGAAAACCAGTACTACTACCGGTTCAACGAACCTGGGGAGCCGCAGGCGGAGGGGAAGTGGACGTCGGCGCAGCACACGCTGTTCATGGAAACCCTGGAGTCCGTGCGAAGCGGCGCCGCGGGGTACCCGATGTACCAGTGGGGTTCGTTTTCCAAAAACATCCCGGGGCGGGTTGGGTACCAGTGCAGCAACTACTACCGCACGCTGATTAAAAACGGCGACGTTGTGGATAGCAACTACATGGTGGACGAGAGCGGGCAGATGCGGTTCAACTTCAAGAACAAGGGGTTCGAACGGGTGAACAAGGAAACGGGGGATACCGAGGTGCTCGCGGCGAAGCCCAAGAAGGTGTACGTCCCCAAGCCCAAGAAAATCAAAGCCCCGAAACCGCTGCCCAAGCCCAAGCCGAAGAAAGCCAAGAAAGCCAAGGATGACGACCGCGACGACCGCGCGTTTCGATGCAGCGTAAAGTTTGACAGCACGCGCCGAAGCGGCCGCAACGCGGGGTCCACGAAGAAGTACGCGGATGGCGATGGCGACGGCGAGTCAGGGGATGACGAAGACGAGACGCCCGTGTTGCCCAACTTCGTGGACCCGCTCACGAAGATGCAGATCCAGGAACCCGCCATCTCGCCGTACGGGCACGTCGCCGGGTACGAAACCTGGTGCAGGGTGTTGCGGGCGGAGGACGGGAAGGACACGTGTCCGTTCACGCGGCAGCCGTTGCGAAGACGCGACCTGATGAAACTGACGCACGAGAACTTGGCGGAGTACCGGGGCAAGATGGTGGATACACAGAACGCGTAAGCAGAGGCGCGCGGAGACGAGGTGAGACGACGACTTACTACTTTTTTAATACGCAGCGACAGGTGCACTCATGTCTAGAGGTCTCTAGACCTTGTCTCACTCAGTCGGTCATAGACTCTTAGACACCAGATGTACACACAAAGTGTACTTCTGACAAAATCTGCTCCAAATATCCATAACTGTTTTTCCATTGCGGCATCTGAGTCCTTCGTCTCATCACGCCAGGCACTGTCCCTGGCGCGGGTGTTTTTACGGTGCGCATCCCTGATGTCGCACCACTCGTCGCACCACTCGACACCCGCGACCGACGCCGAGGATGACCTGTCTTGGACGAGCTGCAGCGGTTCCACGTGGGAGCGAGTGTTGGATGGTCTGAGTGCAAATAATTCCAACGCGGGTGTGCCTACTACTCGGGATGAATGCAGGGAGGACGTGCAGCGTGCGTCCCGGCGTTTGCGGACCGCGACGATCCGCGCTGGCTGCATTGGTGCCGCGCTGAAGGGCGGCCTCAACCTGTTCGGCCTGCTCGCGCGCGCGGGTGCTCGTCGGCCTCGACGCAAGGGCACACTTTTGGTCGCTTCTTTCGATGCCGCCAAAGACACCGCCGCGTTCGCGTCCTTCCTCGGCACGTTCGCGGGGGTGTACGTCCTCGTGGACGAGGGTTTGGCGGTTGTTTGCGGTAACACGCGGAGCAAAACGTGGAGGGCCGCTGTTGCGGGGGCGATCGCGGCGCCGGCGCTGTTGCTCGCGGACGCAAGGCCGAAGAATGGTGGATCGACGAATGGTGCGTCGTTCGGTGCTTCAGGTACCACTCAAAAAATGACAAAAAACACCACCAACGGCCATCACGGTTTAGCCACGTACCTCGCGCTAAGGGCGTCCGTGCTTTTAACGCGGTCGATGCTGAAACGCCGTGAGCACGGAACCTTGAGTCCCACCGCACACCTTGTGTTGACTCCGTTCGCGTCGAAACACGCGGACGTGCACCTGATGTCCGCCGCCGCGGCCGTGATTCTTTCGTGCTTCGTGATGAAACCGGCGGCTCTGGTCAGGGCGTACGCGAAGTTCCTCGATAGGCACGGAGGCAAAAGTGTGGCGCACTACCGAGCTTTAGGGGACTTGGTGCTTACTCGAAACGCGCCCGACATGCGGGCGGTGCTGGAACAAGCAGCCGTGGCTTTGAAAAACCCGCGGTTGCTTTTGACGGTACGCGAAATGGACGACCGGGCGCTGATGGCGAGCCGGCCGTACTTTTGGCGGGCGATCATACACCCCGGGCAAAGCTCGTTAAATCACTTCATTTCGTTTTTACTCAACGCGATGCCGCGGTCGTTGGCGATATACGCGCCTTTGTATTTAGTCACCACTGGGTTGGTGCACCGAACTAAATTGCTCGACCCGAAATTCGGGGCGAAGATTTTAACAAAAGCCGCAGTGGGTACCGCGCGAAGTGCCGCGTTTCTGTCCGCGTACTGCGCGCTGGCGTGGGCGGGGCCCGATTTCGTGCAGTCGTGCGTAGGCACCGCGAATCGGTGGACAGTTCTGCTCGGCGTGCCTCTCGCGGGTGCGGCGACACTGATTGAAAAGCCGAGCCGGCGGCAGGAGCTGAGCGTGTACTGCGCGTCGAGGGCGGTGGAGTCTATGGGCGTGTGCCTGGTGAGCTGGGGGGCGGTACCTTCGGTTGTGCAAAACAAAGTTCGCGTGGACGTGCTGACGTTCGCGGTAGCGTCAGCGGCGATCATGCGGTGCTACGCCAACGAAAGAGACGTGTTCAAAAGCAAGTACCTCAACGTGCTTGATTACGTTTTCGGGAACAAGGGCCACGGACGGCGAAGGGTAACGCACGTGGGGAGCGCGTACCAAATAGCCACGGCGCCGGCGGGGATGACGTCGCCGCCGACGTCGCCAGCGCGAAAGGAAAAGTAGAGGTTTGGTTGTTTCAAGAATCGTCACTCGTAATTATTGACGAATTCAAATGGGAAGCGGTGCCCCATTCGTCATTGCCCAGTTAAGCACCTCGAGGTGCCCCCTCTGAACTGCAACTGAGCACGTCCTCTCGTCCCAAGGGCAGCCGTTCGCGTGCGCCCACTGCAGCACCTCGAGGTGCCCGCCCTTCGCCGCATACTCGCACGTCCACTCGTCCCACGGGCAGTCGTTCGTGCGCGCCCACTGCAGCACCTCGAGATGCCCGCCCTGTGCCGCCTCCAAGCACGTCTGGCGGTCCCACGGGCAGCCGTTGGCGCGCAACCACCTCAGAACCACGAGATGACAGCCCTTCGCCGCCCACGCGCACGTAAACCTGTCCCTCGGCCAGCCGTCAGCCACTCCTGCAACTCCTCGAGATGTCCACCCCTCGCCGCTGCCAGACAAAGGTATTCTTGACGCGACAGGCGACCTCCCCGTTGCAGGCGCTGCAGCGCGCTTACACATCCGAGCTGCACGGCACGCTTTTCGTCAAGCTCTTCAAACTGAAGCCCGTCGACGCCACCGCGTCGCGCATCAAACGGCTCACCGCTGGCAGCCGTGCGAGATCTGCGGGGTCGTCGAAATGCTCAGATCTGAGGATGTGCTCGACGACGAGGTGGTCGGGAAGGCCCGGGATGGCTTCGCCCGCGTTGGCCGCGTTGGCCGCGTTAGCATCGCGGCGCTCCCTCTTTTTCTTTCGCGCGCGAGCTTTCTTGCCGGACATCGCGTTGGAGGATGCTTTTGTGTGCGCGTTGTGAGCGCGTCGTTGTGTGTCGTGGCTTCCGAGAACCGCGTTGCAACGACGGAAGTCCCGACTGCGTGCCCGAGGAAGAAACCAGAGGTGTCATACTTCTGAAGAAACTGCGGCCTCGTGCCACCCCCAGCCACTGGCGGGTGCGCAGGTTGCACGGCGCGCGCCCCCCTCGCTCGCGTCGGGAGATGTTGTTCGCGGCAGCGCGCTGCGAGGGCGGGCCGCGGGGGCCGAGGCCGCGCCCATCCCCCGGTGGCGCCGCGAGGCTCTCCGCGCGGGGCGGATGCGCGGGGGGCGCCGCGGTCGGGGGGCGCGGCGCGTCGGCGGGTGGGCTAGCCTACTCCGTCCGCGGGGTCGCCAGGCTCGGCGGCGGCGTTGACGCGCGCCGCGCCGCCGCCGCGACCCGCGCCCTGGGCTCCGGCGATGCCCGCGATGGCTCTTCGTACGACGACAAACTCGCGGCCGCCCGCGCCGCTCGCGCAGTGAAGCCGATGCAGGGGGGCGGCGAGGGAGGGGGGGCGGCTGGCAGCGGGTCGCGTGATGCGAGGGGAGGCGGCGGCGCAAGGCGCTGGGGTCGGGGAGCGGGGGGTGGCGGGGGGCGAGCTGCCGCCATTGCGCTGAACCGCCTCATCACTCAGGAGGAGTCCCTGGAGGGGCTGCTTTGCCTGATGGCGGAAGAGCTCGGTAACCTCAATGACGTGAACGTGGCCACCACGTTCAGCAAGCTCGGCAAGCTCGTGAGCTCCAGGTCGTTTCCGCGCAACATCGCGGCGGACGACAGGTTTCGCGGGTTGACGGTGTTAGCGCGCGACATGTGCGCCGACGGCCGGCTCCAGGCGCAAGCCGTGGCGAACATCACGCACGCCGTGGGGAAGATGAGCGCGGCGGGGAAGCTCGCCGCCAACGACGCGGATGTACAGGACACGCTGGCGGCGCTGGAAGGGCGGGTGGTGCTCGTGGCTTCGCACATGAAGCCTCAGGAGGTGTCGAACACGGCGTATGCATTTGCGGCACTGAAGCGAATGCAGGGGGCTGAGACGCGGGCGGCGCTTGAGGCTGCGGTGATGCGGGTGGCTCCGGACATGAAGCCCCAGGAAACGGCGAACGTTGCGTGGAGTTTCGCGACGCTCGGGCTGATACCGGGGGCTGAGGCGCGGGCGGCGTTGGAGACCGCGGTGGTGCGGGTGGGTCCGGACATGACTCCCCAAGCCGCGGCGAACGCTGCGTAGAGTTTCGCGACGCTCGGGTGGGAGCCGGGGGCTGAGGCGCGGGCGGTGCTGGAGGCTGCGGTGGAGCGGGTGGCTCCGGATATGACCGCTCAGCACGTGTCGATCACACTGTGGAGTGTCCTTTCGCTGGCCGCCACGCGAGCTGTTCCGCTCCCCGCGTGCTATCCCTCTCTGTGGCAGGCAGCCTGTGGGTTCGAAGAGCGTTCGTTCAATCGTGTCCAATTTTCAATGCTGTTTCACGCGCACCTGATACACACCGAGCTGGTCGGCGGAGTTGCGCGGGGTGAGGTGACTTTCCCGCCGTGGATCATGCACCAGGCGCGCGAGGCATGGATGTGTCAGGCTCGGGACGACGTGTCGGTTTCCAGTGCGGTCAAAGAGATCGTGTCAATCCTCGGTTACCTCGGCATTCGTAACGAGGTGGAGCGCCTCACGGACGACGGCTACTTCTCGGTCGACGTGTACCTGCCCAACGACGACGTCGCGCTGGAGTTTGACGGGCCGTTGCATTTCATCAAGATCTGTGACGGCGGCGAGGGGGCTGCACCAGGCGGTGTAGGCGACGCGTCTCTCGCCTCGACGAGGAAGACGATGAGCACGGAGTTGCGCGACATGTTTCTTGCGAGGCGCCACCTCCGGTCCTCATCGTGCCGTACTTCGAGTTCGCCAAACTGGAAGGTCGGACGGAGAAGACCGAGTACGTTGCGGAGAAGTTGAGGGCGGCGGGTGTGGCCATGCAGGCGGTGAACCGCGACGGCGAGGAGGAGAAGTAGGCCACGGTCGGGCAGTGCGTGTTGCCTTTATCAAAACACAAAGTGAGTTGAAAGCGCGCCTGGTGTCTGCAATCAGCGCTTGAAGGAAAAATGTGATGAACCGCTTTCAAACTCTGCTTTCAGATTCAACTTGGAGGGCGGGTGGCACACACTTGG
>Ga0302114_10002628_pt1 | contig 11485 bp, 10 predicted proteins | sample AG5_Surface_MG_FD_203107 | JGI IMG/M metagenome (GOLD analysis project Ga0302114, IMG submission 203107) | Marine microbial communities from Western Arctic Ocean, Canada - AG5_Surface | ecosystem: Environmental > Aquatic > Marine > Oceanic | place: Canada: Western Arctic Ocean | collected...
TGGCGCAACCGAGCTAGCAAATTGTGCTGCTTGCGAGGCTGGAAAGTGGAGCAACACCACCGGTTCCTCCGAGCACTGCACAGACTGTGTGCAGGGCTACTACAACCAGCAAATTGGCTCCAACTCCGCCGATTCCTGCATCGCCTGCCCCAAGGGCACGCTTGGAACGAAAACTGGTCAAACTGACGCTGACCTTTGCAGCAACTGCCCGAAGGGCACGTACAGCGAAGAACCGGCCTTCTCTGGTCCCTCTTGCACAAACTGTGAACAGGGCTACTACAACGAGCTCACCGGCTCCAACTCCATCACTTCCTGCATCGGCTGCCCCAAGGGCACGATTGGCAAAGAAGCTGGACAAACTTCTTCTACAGGTTGTGAGGATTGCGAAACAGGCCGATTCAGCCAAATCCTGGCCTTCCCCGGTCCCATCTGTGACAAGTGTGGCATGGGATCCTACCAAGATGAGCGTGGCCAGCCCAACTGCAAGAAATGTCCGCTCGGCTCGCTCGGCACGACTCTCGGTCAAACCACCCTCTCCGAGTGCGAGGTCTGCCCCGTCGGCGAGTTCTCGACCAACTCCTCCCTCTCCACCTGCAACCTCTGCGAAGAGGGGTGGACAACGGCGGACGAGTCCTCGTCCTCGTCCTCCAACCAGACTAACCCCAAATTTCACAACAGCACCAACGACTGCAAGTTCGCAGCTGAAGGATTTTGGCTCGAGGAGATCACAAAAAAACTGATAGAATGCCCCAACCAAGACGCCTCCTGCGCTGGCTACAACACCTGCAATAAGGGCTACAAGGGGTACATGTGCTCCGACTGCATAGAAAAGTACTATCACGCCGTCAACGGCGAATGCATTTCCTGCCCGGAGGATAAGTTTTCCTTCCTCCCCTACATCATCACCCTTTCCGCCCTCTTCTTCCTAGCCCTTCTCCTAGCCCTTAACCTGTGCAAGCTCAGGGACCACTTGATTGCCTGCTTCAAGCATCGCACCCCCAAGGTCATCCGGATAATCTTCTCCGTCTGCAAAACCCACATCAAGTCCATAAAGTCCAAGGGTAAAATTGCCTTTTCCTTCTACCAGGTGGTTATGCTCATGGGCAAGGTGTACGCTGTTGAGTACCCGCCCGAGTACGTGAAGTTTGAGAAAACTTGGTTCTCCTGGTTGGGCCTCAACGTAATCACCGAGATTGAGTGCTACAAGAAGATCTCCTTCCTGACGAAGCTTAGGATTGCGGTGCTCTGTCCGACCGCTATGGTGTCGTTCATCCTCCTCCTCTCCGCCCTTTCCACCTTCACTACGAAGGACAAAGAGAAGAGAGAGCACCGGAAGGACATTGCCACACTGGCGAGCATCCTCATCACCTTCATCCTCCTCCCCAGCATCAGCCTGGTGGTTTTCCAGTCCTTCGCGTGTGACGATGTCACGAACACGCTCCACGCCGATCCGCTCGTGATCTGCAATTACGAGGACGAGTCTTACGTATCGATCAAGATGATTGGCTGGCTGGGCTTCATACTCTACCCTTTCGGCGTTCCCATCGTGTACTTCTACCTGCTCGGCAGCCACTACGGCTCGAGTTTTGCCGACATGAAGGTGAGCGAGCGAAGCGAGCGAGCTTTGAGGAAGACTCGATCGATGAACCCGCGAAATGGCTACATCCACTACTAAACTAAACTAAACTAAACTAAACTAACCTAAACTAACCCACTCATTCGTTTAACTCGCTTGGTTCACTCGTTTTCCATTAAAATGCGCCTCGCTTCGCTTCGCTCGGCGCAGGATCAGGCCATCCACATTATCACGGGCAGGGCTTTGATCGAGAACAAGCACGCTGCGGACGGCCGCCGCAGGGGGATGACCGTAAACGTTGTCGACGAGATTGTCAACGAAGAGCTTGAGAAGGAGAAGGAGGAGCAGAAGAGGCTCTTTCGGCTGGAGAAGTCTGCTCCTAGATACTTGAGCGCTCTGAACGAGGAGTTCGAGCCCCAGTGGTGGTGGATCCCTGTCTTTGAGCAGTACAGGAAGCTGGCCATCACCGGCGCCACCATCTTAATTGGCCGCGGCGAGATCGACCAGCTCATCATTGGCATTCTCATTGCCATGGTGGCGGCTTTAGTCTACTTCGCCACGATGCCCTACAAGGACTTCAACGACGACCTCTTCTCCATGTTTGCCCACTTCCAGATCTTCCTCGTCCTCCTCTGGAGCCTGCTGGTGAAGTTCCAGAAGCTCATGGAGGTCTCCCACGACGACTTTGCCAAGGAAATCTTTGAGATTGACTCGGCCCACCCGGTTGACCCTTTCACCGCCCCCACGACCCTCCTCCAAACCCCGACCCTCGGCTGGCTGCTCATTATCAGCAATTTGAGCGTGATGCTGGTGTTCGGCTGCTTCATGCTGCTCGAGTACAAGACGGTGAAGAACTCTGTCACTGCGAGAAAACGCTGGGACCAGATAAAGCTGCGGTTCACCGAGGACAATTTGAGCGAGGAAGACGTCCTAAAGCAGCTGGGCGAGGGACTTAGCCACGTCGACCGCGAGTCCATCTTGAGCAAGATCCACACCCTGGAGCGAGAGAGCAAGAGCAATTCTGGCAGTGGCGAAATTGAGCTGTTGGACTTTAGCAAGAATAAGCAGAAGCGAAAGAGCAAGGGGGCGATGCTGGCCAAGAAGAGAGCTTCGTTAGAATTTGCGCAGGAGAATCCGATTTTATCGACGAATAATAAAATATCGGAGCGGCCCTTTGGTGGCACCTTGAAGGAAGGAGACAAGCAGCAGGAGATTAGACACCTTTCAGAGGCGGACGCCGTCGGTCTGGGGGCGTCGGAAGTGGCGGTGAGCCAGCACGAGAAGTACGCCAACAGGGCGAAAGATAAAGAGACAGAGGTACCAGCTCACATCGCAAGGGCGATGTTGAGCGGGGCGGCGGTGATAGGGGGGAAGAAGAAAAGCGCAAAAAAAGTTGGAAAATTGTGGGAGAAAAAGTTTGACGTGGATAATAAAACCGCATACTACGAGAACAAGAACACGGGAGTAAGCCAGTGGGAACGTCCCGCTGACTATTAAAAGTGTTTAAGCATACCATTCCACTGTTTAATTTTATTCGGACATTTTCCGCATCTCGGATCTCACACTCGCAGCAATGCTCAGCACAACATCAACCCCCCCCCCCCCGTTCTCCTCATCATCATCATCATCATGCTCCACCCGCACCGACCTCCCCCCACCCGGCACGCCGAGCGTATTCCTGAGTGCGCGACCAATCGTTTTTTTGTACGAGCTATTTAGTTTCATTGTATCCTTTACACTCTCGTCAATTTCGCCCCCGACGTCACCGCCAGGAATGAGCTCCAGGGGAATTTGTTCCACGATATTCTCGCTGAACCAGAGTGGTCGGTGGTGGTGCCACCTGTTCCAGTTCTCTCTCAGCCAGGCCTTGATCTCATCCTCAAAGTCGCTGTAGTAGGAGCGATGGTCTGTGAAGATTTGAATTCGAATTCTATCGTCCGCCGAATCAAAAAGCTCTCTACTGTATTGTTTGCTTGTCCTCAACGAGTAGAACGTGAAGCGAAACTTCTTCTCGCTCGCAGTTAGTAATCCCAGCATTCCCACAACCCACAAGCTAAGAAGAGCAATCGCAATTTTTGTGTAGTCTCTCGCGGCAATCAATGTGTCTGATGATGTTGAATCTCCTTTCTCCTTGAGAGCAATTGCCACGAATAAGCCGGTTTGAGTGAGCACCATGTTCAGCAACCAGTAGAACCCGCCCATCTCGTACGGGTGTCGAGCATGCGGGAAGCCTGTGAAATCGTGTACGACCTTAATAACCACGCGCTCAATCAGGCTGGTGGCAAGGCTGGTACCTTGCGGCAGCGGCAACCAATACCTGAAGTCTCTCCTCACCACCTTGTAAATCAAGAATATCACCATCTCACCCCCCAACACACTAACTGCAAGTGTTTTGCCGCCAATCTGGAAGAGTATCGCCATCTCCAAGCTCTTCCCCAGCAGCTGACAGAAGCTCACAACGTACATGCTGCGCCGAGCGAATAATAATTCAGTTTAGTAGTGGACTTCAACAAGGCTCGCTCGCGGCTCGCTCACCTCCACTTTACGACCACCAACCTCACGCCATACAGCGGCACGAACCCGTAGAAAATCTTGCCACTGCGTCTGCAGCGAATGGGTTAGTATTAGTTTTGTGAAAATTCCACTCCACTCCACTCCCCCCTCCCCTCCCCTCCCCTCCCTCTTCCTCTTACCTACTCTCCTCGCTAATGTCCTTCATGTACGTCATGTAGCTCACCGCTTCGGCCACGAACATGACGCTCGTCAACAAAGAGCAAATTCTAATCCAATCAATTTTTTCCTTCGCCGAGAGAAGAGAGGCGCGTTTTCAACATTTTTGAGAGCAAGAGTAGTTTAGGAGTGGTTTAGGACTGGTTAGTCGCTTCGCACTCTTCTGTAAAAAGTCTCGCTCGCTTCGCTCGCTCACCTGTTCTAACAAGTTAATCACCTGAAGAACACTCATCGGTATTGCCTCGCTGAAAACCTCGCACATCTTGAACATGACCATCTCGCTCACGGGTGGCATGATTGCATGTTCCTCCAACTTCGAGTCAGTCAGAACACGGAACTTGTTCACTGCCGGTTTCAAAAAGGTCACGGTGAAGAAAAATTCCCTGGCAAAAATACGCAAATTCTGATAATGGACACCAAAAGTGAGACAAAGTTGCAAGAAAATCGAGAGAACGACAAAAAGACCCATCAAGTTCGCCAACTCGTGATTTCCGAGGTTTTCGAGGTAGAGTATCGTCGAAATGTCGAAGCCCACATCTAACAAGCTCATCAGCCCTGAACCAAAGCTGAGCAAAAGTTTCGTGAATGTCACCTGCACAGTTGTTGTTGTTTTCGCGGGTCGTTAGAATTTTTTACCCCGCAAAGTGTCCCTCCTCTCACTCTCACTCTCACTCTCCGCTTGCACTACTCACCTTATGCCTGATCTCTTTCCCAATCTTGATCATGAGGGGCCTGAAAAATGGAAATTTGTTGTCCAAATCCGCCAGACACAGATACTTCAAAATCCACGAAGCGAACGCACCTTCCTCGGTCGCCGCCGCTCCCAGCAGTCTCAAAAAACTTAAACCTAACACGATCCCGTCCTTCTCTGTAAGGGTCGCCAGCTTCCGCTCCGACGGGCTTATGGCTCCACCAACTCGCCCATCCTTCCAACCAACAACAACAATCGCCCTCAGCATCGATTCGAGGAAAATATATTCCTCCTTCAAGCTTTTCATGCATCGAAACTCCTCGAGGAAGTTCGTCACCCTCGCCTCACCCAAATTCTTACTAAAAAGCCCGCTGCTGTCCTTCATCAAGCTAATTCCCATTGCGTCACCATCTAACTCGTCCAAACCTTCCTCCAACTTTCTCCACTTTTGAAAGCAAGAAATCATTCTGCTCAAAACTCGGTAATCGTAGCTCCCTTCAATTTCCCTCTCCAGCGCAGAAAGCTGCGCCGAGCGAAGCGAGGCGCATTTTAATGAAGCAGGGGGGGAGGCAAGCGAGCAAAACGAATGCAATTGCAAAATTGTATTTGTCATTGAGTGGTGGTCATTGAGTGGAAAAAATTAGTGTTTAGTGGCTGCTCCTACTCTCTCTCGTCTTTCTCAAGGCTCGCTCGCTTCGCTCACTCACCTCCCTTTTTCCTAATTTTCGAGCGTTCGGCTTGTCAAACGAGAGGCTGCCCAGGTTCCGTCGCCCTCTGTGTTTTTCTTTATGGTAAAAATTCTTCTTCCTCTTGGTCGCCGCCTCCGGATCGCTCAGCAGTTCCACCGTTGTCATCGTTGGCGAAATTTGCGTGAACCTCCAAGAAGCCACTGTGTCCGACTGCAATGTGGGGCGTACGGAGCGATTACTGAACGACCGTTCTCGTTGCTTTTGAGGTTTGGCCGTCGCAAATTCGGTGGCCGTGGCATAAACCCGAAACACCATCTTGCTCCGACTCATTTTCTTCCACACCATCCGACGGACAATGTTATTTTTGAATTTCAACCCGTCCTTTCGCACCGTGCTCATTTGCACATTCACAACCTGGGTAAAATCCCCCCTGTTGGTCTCCTCGTCGAGCAATGACTCGTCCTCAACAATTTGCGTTTCCGCATAATCATCCTCGCTCAGCAGCGCCCGACTTCCCACGTTCATTAGGAAAGACATCGCACTATATGCATCGCACCTCACCGTTGCGGTCAACTTGACCCAGTTTTTCCCTTGGAACTTTGCGGACACGCCCTTCACGAACGAGTTGGACAATGAACATCGACTTCTCGCCCCCTCACAATTCTTCATAGTTTGGAAGAGCAAGCTTCCGCGCTCAATTTCGTCGAGCTCGTGTTGGCTGTGGTGCTTGGTGACGCTGGCAGTCATTTCGTGAATGAGGTGCTCGCGCTTGGCAAAGTCAACCTCGTAGTCTTTTGAGAAGCGCAAACGCATTTCGGCGAAGTCAGTCAAGGTGCGGACAGCGGTCAAGTCCACAATCTGGCTCGGGATCAACCCGCCGATGGTTATTTGGCCCAGGAACTTTAGTTTTGTCTCTTTCCCCCCGAACTCGGCGACCCCACCTCCCACCGCCTCGTAGCTGTATAACCCCTGCGCCGAGCGAAAGTGTGAATGTTAATTTCATATATTTCACTCACTCACTCACTCTCTCACTCTCTCACTCTCTCTCTCACTCACTCACTCACTAAAAAAAAAAAAAAAAAAAAAACTCACTCACTCACTCACCTGATACGACGCCCGCACTGAAAGTGCAAACTTGCTTATCTCCTCCTCGAACAGCTCGCTGTTCTCCAAGTCGTCAAGGACATGGATCATTTTGCTCCCGACCCGCTTCCACATATGCCTGGACAGAAATCGCCGCAGCGTCGTTCCGTAGCCTGCGCCGAGCGAAGCGAGGCGCATTAGATGGACATAAAGTTAATTTCACAGTGGCTGTATTTTCGTATTCCTCGAGGCTTGCGAGCGACGAAAACTGTGAGCGAAGCGAGCCAGCAACACTTTTCACTAGTTGTGACAAGCTCGCTTCGCTCGCGGCTCGCTTCGCTCGCGGCTCGCTTCGCTCGCGGCTCGCTTCGCTCGCTCACCCAAATCCCTGACCAACAGGTTGTCCGAACAGTGGCTATTGTGGGACCTGGTGTCCATAAAAAGCACATCCTTCCGATCGTTCATCTTCATTTTCTCCCGCGACTTTTGCATGAAATTATATGCTGCGCACTCCTCAATGCTCGCGTCCACAACCACCTCAACTTTCAAATAGGCACTGGCGCTCCCTTTTACGTGTGCGATGCCCATCTTCGTTCGGAAATCGGGGGACGCCAGCGACTTGAACGAACTTTCCTTGATGCCCAGTTTGGTTTCCACCCGTGTGAACACGGAGTTTTCAGCGTCCGTGTAAATCTCGTCGTGCTGGCCGCGGCTGCTGTGGATCATTGCTGAAACGAGCTTGTTGCGGTCAATTTTATCAATTTCATCGTCCCTGTTGAAGGTTTTGCGCAGAGAGAAAATGTCCGAAAGGGATGAGTGATGAAGTGATTTTGTGTATTTCGCCCCAAATGGCACCTTCAAATCTACGAATTGAACGTACGTCACCAAGCACGAATGATCGCCAAGCTTCTTGATCGTGACGTAGCCACGACTTTCCGCGCGAACCGTCGAGGCTCCAACACCCAAGTCATCATGCTTGTATTTGTTGTCCGCGCCGACAGGGCGCCACACGTACACGAACTCGTTGTCGCTCAGCTTGGTCCACGCGCTCTCGTAAACGAACAACCTTGGCCAGAGGGGGTAAGGCATCTGCTTGATACTGCTGAAAACGCGATGATTGTTTGAGTCGTTGCCGCCAATTATTTTGTTTGGGTTGTTTTTGAGGTCGAGCGTGGCTTCCAACCTGTCGTTGGATAAGGAGTCCCAAAACCACGCGAGCACTTCTTCGGCTGAGCCAAGCGAGATTGGCGCATTTTTAATGAAACAAGAGCAAAACGAGTGAAGCGAGTCAAAAGAATTGAGTGTTAGTTTATAAGTGGATGTAGCCATTTCGCGGGATTTCATCGCGAGTGTTCTCGTCTTCATCAAGGCTCGCTCGCTCACCTGGAGAATCAATTGTTGACACCGCCTTGCCCCAAGTGGTCCGTTCGCCCTTGATTTGCTTTTTGCTTAGCTTCACAAAAGCGTTCGAATCTTTCATCTCCTCCCATCCGGTGTTCGCGTTCGCGTCCACCAAACTCATCTCACCGTCGGCAAATTGGCGGTGGTCGCTGTCGCTATCGCTGTTCATTGAGAAAACGAACTGCTCCCGCAACTCTTCGTCGACATCTCCCCCCTTGCGATCGTAAAATCTACTGATTGAGAAAACGGGTTTGAGAGCTGCGCCGAGCGGAGATAGTTTATTAGTGGATGAAGCCAGCCGTCTGTAGCAATTTTCCGCTCACCTTTTCCAACTTGCGCGTTCATAATGGCAGCGGGGATGTTGCCCTTGTCTACCAGCTTGCAAACGTAGCTGACCTCGCACACGTTCTCTGCCAACCGCCTAAATGTCCAAACTCCTGTTACCTTGAGCGAAACGAACTTTTTCTTTCTTTTTCCGCTGAGCGAGCCGCTGACTGAACTACCGATCGAATTGCTGCTCAGTTGATCGAGCCCCCCTTTGAAGGACCGTGAATTATTATCGAGTTCGATTTCTAGCATTCCCGGAGATCGGCTCTTGAGCACTCCCGAATTTACCGGCGTGATGTGTGTACTTGATTTTTCCTTGCTCAGGGACCGAGCGATTGCCGAGCTGGACCGAGCAGCAATTGCCGAGCTGAAGCGACGCGAAGAAACAAGCTTCGACGAGATTTTGCTCACCAGGTTGGACACCATCTGCCTCTTATTCGTTTTTCTAACGACGGAATCGTCGCTAAAGAGGTCATTGTACTCAACTTCAGCTGGGACGAATGCCATCACGAGCGTGTTGCCCTCGTCGTCGAGTTTGTCCCAGATGCTCCTGAACGACGATTGACGTGCGAGGAGGTTGGACATGAACGGGGTGGTTTTTTGGACCACCGTGTAGCAAGACCTCCTGGCCTTGCTGTTGTCGAAGCTCATTGCTGCCAAATTGCTCGGGTCGTAGAACTTCCTCAAAATGTTACCGTTGGTCTTCGCGTGCTCCTTCATTCGGCAGTTCGAGCAAAAGTCCCACACATAAGCCAGAGCCTTTTCGGCGCTCGTGTGAACAATTGAGACGGCCTTGCCCCAAGCTGCTGGGTCGCCCTCGAGGATCCGGGTGAACCGCTCGACACTACTGTGTGTGTTGCCGAGGTTTGGAATGATGCGAGTCCACGACTCCACGCCGCCAGAGGCAAACTGAAGGCACTTTTGAACGGTGGCAGTTTCTTCGGGGGATTTTTGGGGAGCCAGCGGCATGTTCGAGATGAATTTGTTCCGGACCATTTTGTCAACCTCGTCGTCGCGTTGGAAGTAGTTGTAGGCTTGTTTTGGCGTCTCCACCGAGGAGGAGAGAAAGGAAGCTGCTATTGAGATGGGGATCGCGCCTTTGAGGTCGAGAGTGGCAATTTTGGTTATTTTGGTTTGGTTGAAGGGGAGAGCTGCGCCGAGCCGAGCCGAGCCGAGCGAAGAGAAGCGAGGCGCATTTTAAATGGAGCAGGGGGAGGGAGTGAGCCAAACGAGTTGAGTGAGTTAGTTAGTTCAGTAGTGGATGCTTCGCAATCTGTTGTCACAAGGCTCGCTCGCTTCGCTCGCTCACGGGTGAATTTATAGTCGGCCGAGAGCTCTCCCAAAATTACGCCGGGAGCTCTGGACGGAATGTAATCGGGAACGTCAGGGTGCTCAGCCGGGACGGAATTTACGGTGAGAAGATAAGAGCGGGAAGAACTTTCGACTTCGGGTTCGAGCTGCTTGTAAATTAAGCGAGTGAGCCACTCCCTCGGTAGGAGTGGGAACGGCATCTTGATGCATTGGTAGTGGATAATGTGGTGGTCATTGATGGTGGCTACGATTTTATTGGGGTAAAGTTTCAGATCCTCACAATTGTTGCGTTTAATGTGGCTATTTGTGAGATGATCGGAATCTACGTCGAAGATGAAGGCCAAGAGCTCGGCTGGGGAGGTCTGCACTATGCCGGAGGACTTGGCTGAACCGCCATGTGGGCCTTCTTTCTTCCAAGTGGGGAAAAACAAGCTGTCCTCTACGCTCTCCCAGCTATCCTCGCCGCCGCTGCTATGAACATTGTGGGTTAGTAGGCTGTGCAGCTCTGTTCGAGAATAACTTGAATGTAGTTGGGAAGTATCCAGGTTTTTCATGAACGCAAGACGCTTCCGTCGGTCTTTGGAAGTGTGATGCTGGAGCTTGGTGGTTTGGATCATGGAGATTGGGGTGGGAAGGTGTCGAGGGTTGTTGAGGTTGGGATCAGAAGTTCGGATTGGAGGGTTTTGGATTGTAGTTGTGGTATTTGGGAGGAATCTAATTTTTTTGGCAGGGTTGAGGTTGGGATCGGAAGTTCGGATTGAAGGGGAGAGGGAGTTCATGGATATTTATTTGTCGTAGGAATGAAACTATTTGTCCAAGAGAGATCGAGTTTTAACGGGGAGGAGCAATTCAGTAAATTCGAAAGAGATTGAAAGAAGTTTTAATTTTAGTTAAACTGAAGTGAGGACTTGTCACCTTGTTTTGTTAGTTATCACGAGTTATACGTTATGTATAAAAATAACTTTTTCAAAATATTGTTTCAACAATTTTTTTGTTGTTGTTGTATTATTATCGTGTGTGCTCACATCTACGCTTTGAAAATCTCACGGGTGGAGGGGTAAAATGTGCAGGACATTTGAACAAAAATAAACTTAGGATGCTTTGTATATTCAATCGTCTGCTGGTATTTGTGCAGCCTGGCCCAAGGGTGGGTGGTGGAATGGTTGCATCATGGTGTGGGGGGAAAAGATAAGCTTAACTCGGCGGAATTGACAGGTCAACACAAGAAGAGTTCCTCCCGGCGACCACCGCAACCTCCTCCAAACCCTCCCAAGACAGACAATAAAATTAATTATTAAACTCTGATCTGATTTAAATGACGGCCTTCCATGTTTTGTCTTTACATTTGCGAAAAAAAGTCATCTGTCATGGCGCTCAGTTTTTTCATTGAATCCTCCATAGCGACTGTTTTCGTAACTCTCTTGTGCCTCTCCTCGTTAACTTTAGCCATCTCCTTGTCAATCTTCCCCTGATCAACCGTAACTTCCTCCTTCGGCACGTACACAAACATGTCCGCCTCGTCCCTCCCCCCCGCCCCCAAATTCCCCTGAGATTCGATTATTTGCGTTGTCCTGACGGTTCGCTCCACCTGCATGCTCGTCTGGTACTTGGTGCCACTGCTCTTCCCATCCTCCTCATTCTGCAATTTCTGCGCCAGGCTCATGTCCTGCTTGAGCT
>Ga0302114_10002629_pt1 | contig 11484 bp, 8 predicted proteins | sample AG5_Surface_MG_FD_203107 | JGI IMG/M metagenome (GOLD analysis project Ga0302114, IMG submission 203107) | Marine microbial communities from Western Arctic Ocean, Canada - AG5_Surface | ecosystem: Environmental > Aquatic > Marine > Oceanic | place: Canada: Western Arctic Ocean | collected...
CGATGTACGGCGAGGCTTGTCGGAAGAACTCGACGAATTTGTCGGGTCCGATGCCGTCGATGGCGCCGGGCGGTTGGGTTTTGCCGTCCTCCCACGAGACCATGGCCTGCGGGTCGCGGGTAGGGAGAGACGGTTGGAGTGGTCGGGTGAGAATGCAATTACAGTCGCGATTCGTGGCGGACGCCGGGGGATCGGGTGCCGAGGGTGCCGACACAGCTGTGTGAAAGGGCGAACGTACCGTCGGTCGTCGGCCGAACGCGCACGCGACGCGCGCGCGACGCGTCTCGCGTCGCGAATCACGCGTGATCCGGAGTGCCGGCGGGCATCGGACCCACGCGGTCGGAGTGGGCCCGCCGCCGGGATTCTGCTGCCGGGATGATGCCGCCCGGGCGGGATTGCGCGCGAGCGTGGAGTGAACCGTCGCCATCTCCACCCACGCCGACGCGAAGCTCCGCTACACGCGCGCCGCTCTCTTTCTGAAGGACGCGTCGACCGCACGTGAGATGCCAAGCGCGCGCCCGGAGGCCGTCGTGGGGAATGATGAAGAAATCTGACGGATAAACTTTAAATGGCCGAGGGAAATGTTACGCGCTAAGCTCACTTCGATGGGCGCGGAAGGGATGACGACGGTTTGGAGGCCGAGGGTGAGGATCGCAGTTCCGGATGTCGGCGATGCAGAGAACACGGATACATCGAGAGAGGAGTCGAGCAAGAAGGGCACGAAGCGGAAGAGAGCCCCGAAGCACTTCGGGCCGTGCGAGCACGGGGTGAAACCTCGGTCGAAGTGCAAGGTGTGCAGCGCTTGTCCGCACGGTCGTCGGCGCTCTCGGTGCAAGGAGTGCGGTGGGGCATCATTCTGCGAGCACGATCGTGTGCGCACTCTGTGCAAGGAGTGCGGTGGGGGATCAGTCTGCGAGCACGGTCGTCAGCGCTCTAGGTGCAAGGAGTGCGGTGGGGGTGCAATCTGCGAGCACGGTCGTCAGCGCTCTAAATGCAAGGAGTGCGGTGGGTCACAAATCTGCGAGCACGGTCGTCAGCGCCCTCAGTGCAAGGAGTGCGGAGGGTCATCAATGTGCGAGCACGGTCGTCGGCGCACTCTGTGCAAGGAGTGCGGTGGGGGATCAATCTGCGAGCACGGTCGTCAGCGCTATAAGTGCAAGGAGTGCGGCGGGGGTGGAATATGCGAGCACGGTCGTCAGCGCAATTATTGCAAGGAGTGCGGTGGGGCATCATTCTGCGAGCACGGTCGTGTGCGCTCTCAGTGCAAGGAGTGCGGTGGGTCTGCAATATGTGAGCACGGTCGTATACGCAGTACGTGCAGGGAGTGCGGCGGGTCACAAATCTGTGAGCACGGTCGTCGGCGCACTAGATGCAAGGAGTGCGGTGCAAAGTAGACTACTTTTACTTGTAGTTCAGTCAGAGCCTTTCAACGCGGCAAGATGTCACAGGTGCCGCAATCGCCTCATCTCGCGAGTATCGTTCTCTCTAACTCTTAGCTAGCTATCATCCCCGGGCACCGCGATTGCCAACGCGTGCTGATACCCCGCCACCGGCGAAACCACCCGAACACGTTCCCCACGCCTCACCCCGAGCTTCACCTCCACCTTGTACGGCTTATCCCCAGCCTCCTTACCGTCCACGCCCATCTGCCCCGATTTCCCGTCACCCCAGCCGAACAAATCGCCGTCCTCGGTGGACGCCAGTGTGAAGTATTCACCGCACGCCACGTCGTACACCCCACTCGGCGCGTCCGGCACCTTCGTCGGCAAACCCTTGACGTCGCCGCCGCCGAGTTTACCGCAGCCGAACGCGAACATCGCGCCGGTCGTCGTCGCCACCGCGGCGTGGCATCGACCGGTGCTGATCGCCGCGATTTTCACATCGGAACCGAAGTCGACTTTGCCGGGCGCGAGCGCGGATTCCGCGTCCGATACGACCCGCCCGAGCGCCTTCTCGCCGTTGGGTTTGTACGCGTTACCCAGCCCCGAGGCGTACCCGTCGAACCCGGTGTCGCACGTGTACAGTTCCCCGTCGTCGGTCAGCACCGCCATCTGGACGTACCCGAAGGTCACGGCGACGGCCTTCGCGTCGATCCCGGTCACCAAACGGGGCTTCGCGGCCGACGTCGGATCGCGGAGCAAGGATTCGCGCGTCATGTTACCACCGCGCGATCCGCACAGGTTAAGACCCCACGTGACCACCTGTCCGTCCGCGAGGACCGCGGCGGAGGCGTACCGTCCAGCCGCGACGGCGGTCGCGGTCGAGCCGAAGGCGGATAAATCGACAAAATTCGCGGAGCCGCTTCTGCAAGCGGCGCCGCCGACGCATTCGTCGCCGGCTGTGTACTCGACCCGTGCGCCGCCGCCGTCCACCGCGTCGCACGCGCAGCTCCCGCCGCTGTCGCACACGCACCCGTCGCCGTCGGTGACGCCGTACGTCCCGTGTCGCCCCAGTTGCCCGCGGTCGTTGAGCCCGAACGTGACTATTTTACCAGACTTCGTCAACGCACAGCTGTGGTACCGACCCGCCGCGCATTGAACGATGGGTTCGTCGTTGGGGATGGGCACGCGGCCGAAGGCGTCCATGGCGCCGCCGCGGCCGAGCTGACCTGCGTCCTTGACGGGCGGTGAGCCGTGCCCCCCGCCCCCCGCGCTGTCGTTCCGACCCGCGGTGTAGAGGAAGCCGGCGTTCGTGACCATCAACGAGTGCCCCGACGCGGCTGCGTGGATGGCGGACTCGGTGGATGGGTCGAAGGTGCCTTCCGCGCGGCCGGGCGGGGTGGCGGCGGAATCGCTCGGGCGGCCGACGCGGTCGCCGCCAATGCCCCACGTGTAGAGCATCGATACGGGTCCGGGCGTCGTGTTCGTGGATGTTTCGTCGGGCGGGGTGGCGCCCGCGTCGTCTTGTTGAGTGCCCGCATCGCTCGGCCGCTCCATCGTGGTGGTCTCATTCGTCGTCGGCGTGGACTCGACGGGCGGGAGCTCCACGTTCTCGATGTCGTAGTCCGCCTCCGTCGTCTTCTTCGCGTCGTCTATCTCCGGAGGTACCTTCGGAACATCCACCGGATCCGGCGTCTTTGGAACCTCCGCGTCGTCGGCGGGCACCACGATGCCCGTGCCAAAGTTACCCCTGAGCTTGTGAGCCGACCCGCGCGTGTCGTCCCTCTCACCCGCGGCGGCGGCGTGTGTCGGGTGAGCCGAGCCGTGGGGCTGATGCACGGGCGCCGTCTTGCCGCTGCCGCTGAAGATGGACGGGATCCACAGCTCGGCGCTCGCGGTCGTGGCCAATAGCGCCGCCGCGAGGCCGAGCACCCAAGCCCACCACCATCGCGCGGTGCTCATGAGATCTGGCGTTCAGCTCGATCGCTCCCGTCGCAGAAAGCGCGCGCAAATTTGAACTGTTAGCTCACTCCGAGGCCGCACTCCGGGAGGGTCGCACGGACCATGGAGCTGGCGTCACGAGCGGGCTGGGGCGTCCCGATGGGACACCCGCGCGCGGCTCGGCGCCGCGCGCGGCCCGCGTCCACGCCGCTGACCCGCACCCGCGGCGCACGATCTTACCGAACCATGACGGCACGGACGGCGTACGCGTCTCCCTCGGACGACTCCCCAGGGATGAACTCCACGGCGCCTCCGAGCGAGATGGAGATGGACTCGCCGGAGATGAACGGCGTGCAGAACAACGCCATCGACGGCACCGGACGAGTGTCCGGTGTTCCGTCGTACGCGGACTGGTGGACGAGGGCGGACGCGGTCGCCGCCGCGCGCGTGGCCGCCGAGAAGGACTACGACGAGGACGAGTACGAGCTCGCGCAGGCGATGCGCTCGCTGTCGCCCGCGGACGCGGCGAGCCCGTGGTGGGAGGTGATCGAGCTCGCCGCGACGTTCGGCGCGGCGGGCGGCGGCATCGCGGCGGTGCTCATGCAAGAGGCCGCCGTGGCCACCCTGGTCGCCGCGCTTCCCTTGGTCGCGGCGGGCGCCCGGCGACGCAAAGATAGCGTCCGATCACGCGTCGCCGCAGAACGGCTCATGGAACTCCGCGAGGAGACCCGCGCGATGGCCCGCAAGGCCCAGCGCGACGTCACGCTCGAATCCACAGCCACTCGCGCGGCGAACGCCGTCGTCCCGCGAGTCTCCGACGTCGTCCAGGGCGCCGTCTCCGGCGTCCGCAACGAGATCAGATCCGACCTCAACGACGTCGCCATCAAATCAGTCGCGCTCGAGGAACGCATGAAAGCACTGGAAGCCGCCGTCGCCGAGCAAACCTCGTCCGCGCGCGCGTCCGCGCGCGAGGCCGGCAGCGTCGCGGGGATGCTCGCGAGGGACGTCGCCGCGGCCCGGGTGGACGCGCGCGAAGGTATCCAATCCCTCGCGGTCGAACTTCGAAAAGCGACCGCCGTCGCCGACGACGCTAAAGGCGAGGTCATGAAGGAGCTGAACACGCTCTGGCAGCTCATGGAGTCCATCGAGTCCGAAGCCGACGGGGTGAAGATGACGACGGATACGTCTGGGACGACGCTGGCGGCGCTGATGGAGGAGGTGAGAGCCGCTGGGGCGGCGGCGATGGCGGCGAAGATCGCCGCCGAGGAGAGCCTCAACGCGTCGGACAGGGCGCCGTCCGCGGAGAGGCTCGAGTCCGTCAGGGACGCCGTGAAGGAGGCGCTGGATGAAGCCAAGGAAGTCTCCGTGTCCGGGGCTCCACTGGACGAGACGAAACTCGCGGCGGCGCTCGAGAACGTCGTGTCCAAGCTCAAAGCGGCGGATGACTCGATCTCACCCCCTCAAGGCAGCCTCGCCGGCGTCACCGGCGTGACGGTGACGGCCAAGCTCGACGCGGAGCAGTGGTCGCTCCTGGGCGAGCGGCTCACGCAGCTGGAGGAGGCGAGCAAGGATGCCGCGGCGGAGGCTGCGCAGTACGCGGGCAAAGCCGTGGGTCGGATACGAGCCGGTCTTCGCGAGGACTTGGTCGGCGTCAGCGAGACGCTCGCGACGATCGCGACGCAGGCGGCGACGGCGAACGTGGCGGCGGAGCGTGCGGCGACGTCCGCGGCTGGCGTGAACGGGGCTGTCGCCGACGGCTTGGCGCGGATCGAGGCGGCGAGCTCCTCATTTGAACCGTCCTCCTTTGGGGTTGATTCCTCCGGGACGAACGACGCGAACGATGACTTTCTTCCGCCTCCCGACCTCGACGGCGTGGACCTCGAGGCGATCGGTTTCAACTCACCCGCGTCAGCCTCGATCGACCCTTTCGAGGATTCACTCGGCGGCGGTGGCGGCGATTCCCTGTTCCAGACCACCGAGGCGCGCGAGGCGGTGTTCATCGGACGCGACGAGGCGACGCGGACGCCCGAGGCGGTGAAGAAGCTGCGAGTCGTCGAGACGCGGGAGCAGGAAAAGCAGCGAAAAGCGTGGGAACGGAGCGAGCGGGCGTACGAGTCCGAGGGCGGGAAGAACGGGGCGAACGACGACGACGACGACGCTCCGATTAACGCGCGGGCGGGCGTGACGCAGGAAGACGCCTTTGACAACATGCAGCGGCTCCTCGCCAACCGGCAAAAGAAGGACAAGAAGGATGTCAAGAAGGATGACAAGAAGGATGACAAGAAGGATGTCAAGAAGGATGTCAAGAAGGATGTCAAGAAGGATGACAAGAAGGATGAGAAGAAGGATGACAAGGATGGGAAGAAGAGCGAGGAGCCGCGCGCAAAGGCGGCGGCGCTCAAGGAGAAACCCGACACGGAGGAAGCCGCGGCGGCGGCGTCGTTCGAGGCTGGCAAGGAGGCGGCTCGTCGTTTAAAGGCGAAAAACGCGGAGGTGACGGAGAAGAAGAAGGCGAAGGAGGGCGACGCCGACGCCGAGGCGGAGACGGGGAAAACAAAGGCGGCAAACGAAGCCGCCGAGGATCGGACCGTCGAAACGGCCGAAACGGTCGAAACGGCAGAGGAGACGGAGCCACGAGACGAGAGCCAGGCTGATACGGTCGACGATGAGCCGCAGAGCTTGGGCCAGGCTGACGCGGCGCGACGCGCGCTCGCGTCCGTCGCCGGCCCGTCGAGTGAGTCGAGCGAGTCGTCTACCGATACCAACTCTGAAAGTTCTCCAGAGTCGGTCCGGACGGCGCTCAACGAGGGCCTTTCACTCCTCCGCCGCGCGCGTGAACTCGCGCGCGACGCCGGTGACTCACCTGCGGCGATGGTGGACGCCGACGACGAGCTCGCGGCGGCGGTCACCGCGCTTCAAGCCGCGTCTTCGGCGGCGGATGCATTCGCGTCCGTCAACGACTCTGGAGCCGAGGACGACTCGGAGGATGATTCACCGACTGCGAGGATCGACGCGGCGGCTGCGACCGCCGCGGCTGCCGCCGCCGCGGGTAACCTCGCCAACGCGCTGCTCGCGCGCGGGCGACTCCAGCGTCGCCTCGCGAACGCTGCGGCGCGTGAGGAGCAGCGCGCGGCGCGGTCAGGGATCCGCGCCGGCGTCGACGGCGCTTGCGATTTCCACACCGAACTCGCCGAGGAATTTCTCGTGATGGCGGGTCGTTCGTTCAGACGCGCGCTCGTCACTTCGGACGGCCCGGGGATCGAACCTGCGACCTCACCGGGCGCGACACGCGCGCTCACCGGCTGGGGCGCCGCGCTCGCGCTTCGCGGGCGTATGGTGTTCGAGGCGGGAGATCCGGAGAGCTCCGCGGAAGCCGCCGCGTTGGCGCTCGCGGCGTCTGAAAAGTACAGAGCCGCGTTGAACACGCCGTTTGCGAAAGAAACGGCTGAAAACGGCTCATTCGACGGTTCGCAACGCGCGGGGACGCTGATGGACTGGGGCGACGCTCTGAGGCTCGCGGGGGAGGCGACGCGTGACGCGGAGACGGCGGGATTAAGGACCGAGGCGCCCGCGTCTGATTTCTTTGCTCAGGCGATCGACGCATTCGAGGATGCGATGAAGTGCGACCCGGAGGGGTGCGGGGATGAGGCTGGGCGGCTGGCGGCGGCGTGCGAGGACGCGATGTACGAGGGGCGAGGGGGGAGGGGTCCGTCTCAGGGTGCGCCGCCGTCGCCGTTCCCGCCGTACGAGCCGTGGCGGTGAGGAGAGCGGGCGCGTGTGTAGTGCCAATAAGTTATGGAAATACAAAAGCTGAGAGCGAAACTGAACTGAATCGATGTCTGAAAGGGTTTGCCGCCGACAATCGGCACTGATCGTGGGCGCGACGATGACGGAGGTCATGGCCGCCTACGGCGACGGCATCGCCGCCGCCGCCGGTACCTCTGGATCCCGCGCCATCCACGTGTACCCGGTGTCGAACTACACCTTCGGCAGCAAGGCGTCCAAGCCGGACAAGGACGCCACCGTCGCCGAGGCGATGATTCGTCTAAAGGACAAATACGAACGGGAGGGGATGAGGCGGACGGTGGAGGCGATCTTGCTGGTGAACCAGCACGATCACCCGCACGTGCTGCTGCTGCAGCGGACGATGCCCGGCGGCGGCGTGGAGTACAAGCTGCCCGGCGGGCGGCTCCGGCACGGGGAGGGCGAGGTCGCCGGGCTTCAACGCAAGCTCCACAATAAACTCTCCCCGGCGGAACAATCACTGCGCGTGAGCGATTGGGAGTGCGGCGACTGCGTGGCGAGGTGGTGCCGCCCCGCCTTCGAGCCGAACTACTACCCCTACCTCCCCGCGCACGTCACCAAGCCCAAAGAATCGCGCACGGTCTACATCGCGCAGTTACCCGAGCGATGCAAGTTCGCGGTGCCCAAGAATCTCAAGCTCCTCGCGGTGAGTTTATTTTAATCTTCGTATCATATGGGCAATTGCACTGACGACATGTTTTATTCACAGGTGCCCCTCTTCGAGATGTACGCAAACGAAGCCAAGTACGGCGGCTTAGTGGCGGCGGTGCCGTACCTCATATCGCGGTTCCACCTCAACCTCGAGTCTAAGCAGGATAAGTGATAGGTATACGTACGGTGGGGGGTATGGGGTAGTAGTCTAGCATCGTCTATTCGCGGGAAGTTAGGGTAGAATTCAATCGCGATGATAATAATCTTCTCGCTAGAGTCGACGCCGAGTCGCCGGCATCAATCACCGGTCTCACATCCAGCCGCTGATCAACGGGGCATCGTCACTATCCCCCGGCGCCTTCTCCCCCGGCGCCACCGTCGGTAACCTCGCCGCCAGCCGCCACCGAGCGTTCGGCAGCTTGAACGCGTGCTCCAACACCCACACATCCTGTTAACAAAAAACACGACGTCAGTCCCCTAATTGCCCGTACGATGACTAAAATAAACTCACCTCAACCGGGACGTACTTGTCCGGATCGCCCGCCACCAGCCGTCCTTTGCCGTCGTACGCGGCGTACCTCTGATAACTCTTGAACCCCACCGTGATCTGCGCGAACGCCATCTGGGTATCGTTCGGGTTCGGGAAGATCATCCGGCCCTGCAGCGTGGCGGGTTTGTCCAAATCTCTAACTTCCCATACGATGCGTCCCCACCCCGCCTTCTCGCGACTCTTCGCCTCGCGCTTGATCTCCGTCAGCGCCTTCTCGGTGACGAGGTGCCGGAGCGGCGTGACGTGTTTCTCGGCGATGAGCTGGCTGATCTGTCTGTACAGCTGCGACGCTTCCGCTTTGAAATTGTCGCGGGTAAATCCTTTGATGGACTGGCACTGTCCGAGCGTGAGGACGTCGTGCATCGGCCTGGAGACCATGCGAACCAGGGCTTTCCATCCGGACGTGCCGAGGAACGACGACGGCGACGGCCACGGCCGAGGCCCCCGGTACGGGTCCGCGATGACCCCTGGGGAGAGGAGGAAGGCTCGGATGCCGCTGGCGCGTGCGTTGTTGAAGTTTGTGGGCAACGTGGCACCGCGCGGGACGCCCTGGGGCTTGGGCGTCTCGCTCGCCATCCCCCGGCGCTGCGTCGTCATCGCGTGGTGGCTCGCGTGCCGCGGCGCGCTCGTCCACGATCGAGGCTCGGTCGGCGGCGCGTGGTGGCGACGCGTGGTGCCGGCGAGCGCGGCGAACGATGGGGGCGCGATCGTCGTCGTCGTCGTCGTCACCGACCTCGGACCGGCGGCACGGGCGCTGCCCGGCATCGCCGCGCGCGCGAGCATTCGAAGCGCGTTCGTGTGTCTCATGGTATCACCCCTCCCGCGCCGCGCGTCACCTCGCCGGGTACGCTCGTACGGTCAGCTATGGCAGACCACACCTGCCCGTCCGAGAAAAAACCTCGAGCAGTCACAGCTGGCAACAGAAACAGCCGACCTCCCCGCCAAAGGTCGCCTCCCTCGCGCCACAGACGACCGGCGCCATGTCGGACACCGAGACAGAGGCGGAGGCCGTCGCGAGGCGCATCGTCGAGGAGGTCGCCGCGCGCGCCGCATCCTCGGGCGTCACATCCCCCGACGGATCGTGGGTCGACGTGCGCAGCGCGGGGTCCAAGTCCTCGGGCGGCTCCCCCCAGGCGAACGACGACGAAAGCCACGACCCTGGGAAGGGACAACGAGCCCGCGGAAGCGACGGCGAAGGCGACGCGGGGGAAAGGGACGGCGACGGCGCGCGCGTCGCGTCGATCTTACCCGCGCTTCGATCGTACGCCGCGTCGCGCCTCCGCGCGCTCGCCGACCGCCTCCAACGCGCGGACGACTCCGACGACGACGAGCGCGACGTCTACGCCGAGCTCGCCGAGGCGTCGCGGGCACTCGCCGACCGCCTCGCGCGTCGCACCACGCGCGTCCTCGCGGAGGCGTACGTCGCGTGCTCCACCGGCGCCGCCACCCTCGCTCGCGCCGCGCGCGGCGGAGGGATCGGCGGCGGCGGCGGCGGCGGCGGCGGAGAGGACTCGAGCGCCTCACCCGAGCAGAGGGCTCTGCTCGGCTGGAGCCTCCTCGCCGCTTTCGTCGCGCTGTGCGTCTGGTGCCGCCGAGCTGGCCGAGGCGGCGCCGGCGAGCCCTTGCCCTACTGCGACTGCGGCGCACTCTGCAAGCTGTGACCGGCCAATTGCGCGCGTGTGTGTGTGTGTGCGTGTGTGTGTGTGTGCGTGTGTGTGTGTGTGTTGAGAGAGCCGTTGAGTGAAGCTCCGACTGAACCGGTGAATACGAAACGAAAAGCAACAAAACTCTTCGAGGGTTCAATGTTAACAGTGCGCTAATAGGCGTGTCGATCCTAACCCCTAACTCCCCCATCACTTCTCCTCGAGGTCCACTGCGAACAGGTCAGAGCCCGTCGCCTCCCTGCTGTCGTCACCGTTGGCCCAGGTCTCGTAGTCGGTCTTGAGCTGAAGCAAAAATCGCGGAACCACCTGGTTCACAACCTGCCCAACCACAAAGTTCCCCGTGCGCTCCGTCGCCTTGACCGTGAACGGGAACCACTTGGGCACGAGTAAGTACACCGTCACCTTGGTCTCCGAGGCGATCTCGCACTGTCCAGTCCCCGGGTTGCACCGCTCGTTCCATCCCACGCGGTTGACGGAATCGATCTCTGTAAACAAAACACGACGTCATTCTAATTGCCCATACGGGAGTTAAAATAAACTTACCGAACATTCCGTTGATGCCCTCCACCACGCGGCTGCCGTGGATCTCGGCGCTCACGACGCGGATCACGCACCCTCGCCTGCGTTACGTGATGTGTGGGATGTGTTTAGGGTTAGGGTTCGTCAATTGGGTATTCATCGACGGGTTCGTACGGGCACGCGGGGGTTGCAGCCGGGGGAGTGATGACCGGGGAGATGGTGAGTTTATGTAATGTTATGGTTCGCGTGTAGCACTCACCCGTCGGGCCTGACGTCGACTCGCGCGGTCAACACGGGCTGCAGCTTGAACCCGAGGAAGTCGAAGGACCCGAGCGTGCACACGAACGTATCGTCCCCGACCCTCTCCACCTTCTCGCCGTCCAGTGTGCTGTACTGGCTCGCCGGTAAGGACATGTACTCCCTGAGCGATCGTCCGCCTTGGACTTCGTCCACCTCGATGGACCCAACCTTGACGGATGAGAAGGACGCGTGCCTGCCGTCGCGGCGGAGGAACTCGACGACGGCGTCGGGCAGGGCGTCGTCCGCGTCGGGGAGGCAGTCCGTTGGGGACGACGATGCGGGCGACGGCGATGTGGACGTGGACGTCGCCTCCTCCACGGCGCGCGCGGCGACGCGACCGCGGCGTAGGACGCGGTGACCGATCGGACCGCCTCGGACGACGCGCGGTGCCTTCGCGTCTCGTGGGTGTCCCCGCGCGAGCGCCGCGCGGGGCATCGCGATGACGGGTACGGCGACGGATGCCATCGCTCTCTGTTCGCGATCTACGACGCGTGGGCGACCGCGACCGCGCGCGGGCAAGTGGGTAGCACTAGTAGCACCTCTCGGAAAGAGGCGAAGATATTCGCGCGATTCGCGCTCGGCCAATAAAACTGATCGAGTTCCACCGCCGAACTCGCTTTCAGTCCGTGGCTGAAATCGGTTGTTGACTCTTTCAACACGACGGTTCAAACCAACG
>Ga0302114_10002641_pt1 | contig 11461 bp, 10 predicted proteins | sample AG5_Surface_MG_FD_203107 | JGI IMG/M metagenome (GOLD analysis project Ga0302114, IMG submission 203107) | Marine microbial communities from Western Arctic Ocean, Canada - AG5_Surface | ecosystem: Environmental > Aquatic > Marine > Oceanic | place: Canada: Western Arctic Ocean | collected...
ACCTCCACCTCCACCGCCCCCTCCTCACCCTCATACGATGGTTTTGCGGAGTATGCGAAAACCCAGAAGATGGAGAAGTCTGACGTGTCTTGCTTCTTCTCCAAGTGCAAATCGGAAACCACATCACTTTTCTCCTCTCCTCGAGGCATAAAAGGCTTGACCTGCTTGGGAAGGTGCAAGGGCGAGCAATCCTGTGCAACGCAGTGCTTCGCGGAGTACGGTTCCCCGTCCCTCGACAATTTTCTGTCTTGCGCGATCCAGGAGAACGAGTGCGTTAAGGTTCCCAAGGCACCGTCTTCGGCCTCCGAATCCGAAAATGACCCTGGCAAGCTCCGCGGAATTAAGAAATTCGACCCGCAAACTCTGGAGGGAAAGTGGTACAAGACAGACGGGCTAAACCCCAACTACGACCTCTTTCCGTGCCAAACAAACACCTTCTCCTCCCCGACAAAGACATCGGCCGACGAGACCATTGTCGACATGGGAATATTCTTTCGCGTTCAGCGTCCAGACTCGAGCAAATTCTGGGAGAATGAGCTCGGAGAACGAATGGTTGTTGACACGAATACAAAAACTAAGGAGGACTCCAGCCCGACCCTGCGCACTGGTGGGAAAATGTATGGCTTGGATTTCAGTGAGAACTGGTGGATCGTTGGGGAGTCTGCGCAAGACGCTGCAGTTCCTTACAAGCTCGTTGCCTACAAGGGCCACACTCTGCAAGGCGGGTACGAGGGTGCGTTCGTGTACGCCAAGACTCCCGTGCTGGACCAAACTGCGAGAAAAGAGATTGGAGACAAGTTCGGGTCGGTCGGTTTGGAGTTCAACGATTTCAAGAAAATTGACAACACATGTCCTGTCGGAGATGCTTCGAACGACAACGAAAAGGGGACGGGCACATCCACGAGTGATTGGATAGATTTGGTCATTGGGGAGGGGGGGGTGATTGATTGGGTGGTGCCAGGTTGGCGTGGGGAGTACGACTGAGTTCAGAAATGTTCTTAAGTTTCTAAAGTTTCGTAGTTTTTCATTTTTTAAGTTGGGGTTAGAATCAGTCCCATATGCCCGTGCAAAGGAACTTTGGAGGCGGTGTAGCTGCTTGAATATGTTCCAATATCCTCGCCAGCCCAAACGTCCGTTATGTCCCATCCGCCACTGTTTTCAGCAATCGGCAAAACGTCGAATTCCAAAACAATGTCCATTGCCGCCCCCGCCCCCCCCGGGGGGGGAACGGCCGCCCCCGCCCCCAACCGGTTGAAAACAACAACTCCCATGGTCCCACCTTCCATCCTCTTCGCCCAAATCTCCCCCCCTTCACCACTCGCTCCAACCCTCACCCCTTGCTCAACCAACGTATCCTGATTCATTCTTATCAGCCCTTCGTTAGTCAATATTGCCAAGCTCTCTTCGCTCAGCAGACTCAATTCTGTCGAGATTAGCAGAGGCCCGCCCATTAACGCCCACAGCGCAAAATGCGTCTTCTGCTCAACAATCGTAAGTCCAACATTCCCCACTTGGAGCATGTCGGGGTCGTTGTAGTGGCCGGGATTGGCTTTTTGAACTGGCGCCATGAGCGAGTTAAGGTCCAAGTTTTCCATAATTGAGTCCCACCGAGCCTGAATGTCTGTCGTGGTTCTCCAGATATCACAGCCAGCCTGAGCCACATACTCTCCGCAGCCTTGGACGCCCTCGCAGCTCCCATCTCGAAGACAACTCACGGGCTGACAGCTCGAGCACGCCAGCCAGAACTTCCTCCCGCGCTTCTTGGCGCAATTGTCTAGTTCTGTTCTGAAGGTGATCCAACTGTAGTTCTGCGCCTGGTATTGGTCGCCTCCACAGTGGTCGACCTTCAAGTAGTCGGCATCTGCGTCGCAGTATGTTTGGGCATCTAAGATTTCTCTGTCGTAGCTGCCAGGCCGGGACTGGCACGTCAGCCCACTTTGGCTCGTGTACAGACCGTAGCTCATCCCCTTGTCGTGGGCGTAATCGCCGAGCTTCCTCAGCCCGCCCGGGAACCGCGTCTCGTCAACGTAAATTGTTCCGTCTGGGTTTCGTGCCGCCTGCCAGCAGTCATCAATGTTTAGGAAAGTGTAGCCCGCTTTAATCAAGCCGAGGGACTCCATGAGGTCAACGGTCTTTTTGAGAAGGGACTCGGAAACCCAGCAGTGCCATCGGTTCCAGGTGTTGAAGCCCATTGGGGGGGGCGAATATGTGCTATTGTTGCCTGTTCTTTCGAAGGGTTTGAGCTGCTGGTTACTTGTATTGAAATTGTTATTGTTGTTGTTGTTGTTGTTGTTGTTGATTACAGCGACCATCTTAGCTGGTGAAACAACTCCATTCTGATTCAGTATGAAGCAGTTTTCACTCCCGCCAACTCTAACGAATTTCACCAATTCTAATTCGAACACGACTTCCAAAGTGTTGCTCGCAACAACCTGCACGCTGCCTGACGGCACCCAAGTTTCCCCGTCGACACTCCCCTCAACCGCTTGCCCACCTTCACCTTCTGCGCAGCTCAGCTTCAACTTTTGACCACTTGCAAATGTCAAAACTGATTTGGTCGCCGCGACGAGGACGGGAGCGGTCCAGCCCCAAGTCGGCTCTTGCTTCGCGTACGAAAGGTGGGCCATGGATAGAGCCAGCCGGCTCGCAATAATCCTGCTGCTGGCGATTGAGCCGTCTGATACATCGTAAGTTGGCGTCAGAGCTGTGGTGCAGATGGGCTGGGTGCTCTTTGTGGCGTCGTCGAAAGGGCGGGGCAAGGCCGTGATTTGAGCGTAGCGGATATTATCGGACGCCGCCCCCCCACCGAGTTCAGCCCCGTACTGAGTGAACGCAAACGAGTAGTCACCAATTTGACCCTTGTTGCGCCAGCCTTCAACAACATACTCGCTGAATGTCGTTGCGTAGGCTTCCTCGCTCGTGCCAGCCACGAAATCAGCAACACCCTGGGAGAAAAACACTCCACGGACGGCGATCTGCAGCAGCGGAGAAATCATTGCGTTGAAAATTTCTCCTCCAAATCCCCAATCGGCAATCAGGGAATCGCTCGCTGTGGCTTGAATGATTCCTATTGGCATCGTCAGTCCGTTAGTCTGCCCGCCCTCGCCTTCTCCTGCGGGATCTAGCATTCGAAGCTTCTTGGCTGCCTCGAAGCAAGTGTTTGAGAACGAGGAGAGAGAATCGCCATTGTTGAGCCATTCGCCGTTCAGATCGTTCGACGGCTCAGGGGAGGTTTTGGGATCTACCTGGAATCTCCTGATGTCTCCGAATTCTTCGCCGGAAGCACCAACGTTTGGCAATGAGAGAGTTTGATCTCCTGCGCAAATATACACGTCGCCAAAAAATACATCGACGAAGGATACTGAGTCATCATCCGTGGTGACGGTGAGGGAAAAGGGTCCGTAGTGGGGAGCAGGGTTTCCGTCGGAATCAGGCATGTAAGTTCCGTCCATCTGAAACCCGAAAGATTTGTTAGGAAGAGAAACCGTCTCATATGTCCGGGAGAAGGGGAGGGAAGAGTTGAGACTCGTGAGGGTGAGATTGACCGGTTGGGAGGGTGAAGTTGAAGTTCCGAAAACGAAAGACCTCGAGTCACCTTCATCCCAAGTTTGGAGAATCATTTTATCATTAAAAATTTTGGGAAGGAAAATGGACGAAGTCGTTGGAACTGTGACTGTTAAGAGGAGCAGCCATAAGAGTGTTGGGCATAATGTGGTGTGCAACATGACTCTGGATATGCAGTTTTGTGTGTATTTGCGCGAGAAAAAATAGTGATGAAAGCATCGATCCTATTGGCAGAAATTTAAATTTTAAGACGTACCAACCAAAAACCATGACACCAAAAACTCGATCGCCATCTTCTCAGGCTTCTGCTTCCTATGCTGCAGAAGCCACTTTTCTGCAAGTTTTCTGTCGTTCACCTGCTTGCTTGTCGTTGATATGTATGACAATGTTAATAGCAGCTGGCAGCGGAATCACTGGTATAGCGACCCCTGGCATATTGACCAATCAGTATGCGTACCAAGATTTCGATCTCCCTTTGAATGAAACTTGCACCGACAACAAATTCGTGGATGGGAGTAAACTCTCGAAAGCGTGTGAAAGTGGGTCAGACAGAGCTCAAGATGTGGTTTCTCTCTTTGAAATCGTCATGAATCTGATGGTTCTGGTTACATCACCGATGTTAGGGTACTGGACCGACATTTATGGTCGGAAGACTTTCTTGCTGGCAGGTATCTTTCTCACCTGCCCGATTGCATTCTCCCTAATGATAGTTGAAAACAACCCGGACATCACCCCTTTGGTTTATTTCTTCAGTTACACTTTGCAGGGCCTGATTTTCACTCTCCCAGTGCTTCTGTCGGCGCTATCTGACAGTGTTCCGATTCAGCACAGGGCACCAGCGTTCGGCATCCTGCTTGCCGTCTTAATGGCGACTGTCTCGTCCATGAGTGTAGCGAGCGCTTTTCTTTCTGACCGCACTTGCTGCTTTCTGAGTGTGCTCTTCAATGCGGTGGGTTTTGTGTTCGCCGTCTTCTGCGTCCCCGAAACTCTCACAGAGGCGACGAGGCTCACATCGAGGCTAAAAGCCGACGAGAAAGCTCAGCTGCCAGGATCAGTTCCGCGATTACTACAACCTTTTGTTGATTTGAAAATATTGAATAGAAACTCGTTATTCAGGTATCTTGCCATTTTGGTAATTTTCTCATCGATGGTTGCCGAGGGGAGTCAGGTCCTTATGCTTTATTACCTCCAGGACAATTTTGATTTTAAATCGACTGATTCAGGTAATGCGACTTTTCTTTTGTCGAAAGCGAATAAATTAACCCACTTCTAACCCACTTTGCTTCATTTTGCTCGGCTCAGCTGAATTCATGGTCAGCATCGGCCTGATGAGCATGCTGGCGCAGGGACTGCTGTTGAAGCCACTGAACGATAGGATTGGAGAACGCCGCGTGCTCATTTTCGCGATGAGCGTTGGTGTGCTCCACTGCTTTTTTTATGGGTTCGCGAAGAACAAGATGTTGATATTCGTTGGTGGGGCGTTGGTCTCCTTCACGTTCTTTTCTTTTCCCACAATTTCCGCCATCAAAGCAAATAATGCCGACGAGAATGAGCAAGGGATCGTACAGGGGGCGATTTATAGTTGCAAGTCGTTTGCTTCTGCAATCGGACCTTTCACTTTTCGCTTTGCCGCTGAAAATTTGCAAGTGGATTGGATGCCCAACATAGGAGCAAGTATGTGGCTCGTAGCAGCAGTTTTGTACGCAATATCGGTGGTATTTTGCTACCTTATGCCGGAGGAGCTTGCAAACAGCAAGGTGGCGTTGGCAAAAAAGAAAAATTTAGAGGAGGAAGGATTGGCGGGCATGGCGGACAAGCTTCTAAATGTGACGTGACGTGGGTTTAAAAAATCAATCAATTTACATTTTTGGTCTGTAAACTTCCCGGTGTGAAGCTTGCCGCTTGGTCTGACAGCTCTCTCCCCCCTCCCCCCCCCCCCTCTCCCCCATCAATTTTTTTCTTCTTCCTCTTTACTCGTTTCCTCGCGCTGTTGGTCGTTCCGCTCCTTTTGAACGTTCCCGCTAGGATTTGACTGGCGTCGAAATCGGTCACTTGATCCTTCAAATAAACGTACGGGTTAAACGGATGGTCTACAGAAATCAAGAACGTGTCTGGAAACTGCTCCAAGAACTTCTTCAATCCTCCGAATTGCTCCTTCAGCACGTTGCTAAGTGTTGGGTTCGCTGTGTTCTCTTGCAGCATTTTTCCAATCTCCCCAACCGGCATCGGACCCTTTTCCGACAGTACAATCGTTGCTAGTGTCTTTAACGCGGAGTGGGTGATTTCCTTTTCGAGGAGAAAAGCGCAAAAGTCCAAATTCTCCCACAATTTGTCAAAATCTGCATCTAAGCAATCGCCATTTTTAATGATGTGCGCATTACTGTCTCTGCTACTCTCGCTGTCATTTTTTCTGATCACGTTGGACGAGTTAATTGATATTTTGGTCTCATCGTTGTTGTTTTTGTTTTCGTCATCATTGCGATTATCAGTTCCTAATTCCGATATGTCAGGCCGCCAACCCGTTCCTAACCGACTCCAAGAATTGCTGAAGAAATTGTCGAAGAGAGCAACGCTCGTGACGAAGCTGCTGCTGTTGTCACTGCTACTCTTCTTTGTTTCCTTGTCCAGATGAGACAAAATTGGCTGCAAATTCTTTGCGCCGATTTGCAGAATTTGCGTTATTCGGAGAGCCTTGCGCTCGCTGATTTTGTTCTGCGCCGAGCAAAATGAAGCGAGGCGCATTTTTACTTAGTAGTGGATGTAGCAGTTTCGCGAGATCCATCGCGAGTATTCTCGTCTTGCTCAAGGCTCGCTCGCTTCGCCACTCACCTCCATCAAATTTTCCCCAGCATCCAACGGGTTGACGATGTTCATCGCGCCCACGACAAACATTGACGCTCGCAGTTTACTGTCAAGGGTGCATTTCCTGCTGTTCAAATTGGCGGCTTCTTTGTCCAAAACAGCACTTGCGTGGGTCGACGCAATGTTGGACGTCGAGAAAGTACGAGTTGTTGAGGATGTCCGACCCGAAATTCGGGACTGGTTGTATCGCTGTCTGTACTTATTGAGCAGGCTTATTTTGAAGCAGGTGGGGGTGGAGTCGTCGTCGGCGTCGGCGTCGACCTCGGAGCGATGTATTTGCTCGCCTTCAACTTTCACAATTTCCTCCATGCTCACTCCTTCGTAAGCCCAATCCAGCTTACTGTACACATTAAAAAAAATTGCAAGTATCTGGAGTGGATGGTGAACTTGCCGGTGATGCTTGTTGATGATGTGGAGCATCATAACGGAAAGAGCAAAATCTGGTATTGTTTGGAGAATTGTCGAGCCGGTGACAACGCGAGACTCATACAGCCACCAAGCTTTGAGGAGGATTAAAGAGTTCTTCAACAAATGATTTTTGCCCAAAACGAGGTCGCACTCCTCCAGGAAGGTTGTTTGGTACAGTTCCTCTATATTGTTGGCGGTCATGTCAACCGTTACGCTATCGACCGTGCACCTTATCGCGCGTGTTTCACCCGTATTGACAAAATTTACGTTGCTCAGCACGTGTTCGTGTCCCCCCTCCTCTTTGGGTCTTCTTTTGTTGTTGTTCTCCTCTTTGCCCTCCTCTTTGCCCTCCTCTTCTTCCTCACTGTTGCTTGCTTTGCACAACACCTCATTTACCTTCATGAACCATAGCTGCTCCTGCCCCTGGCACAAGAACGCGCTCATCCGGAGCCACTCATCGGGCAAGTAAGTTTTAAGCGCAAATGCGCCAACAGGAAAGCACTGCGCTCCCAGCGTCTGCTTCACGTGCTGGGCGGTATACTTGATGATCGAGTGGCGGTGGAGCGTCGCAGCGACGGTTGGCCTAAGAATTGCGAGAAGCTCGCTCACTCGTATGTCCAGCTGGGTTGGTTTGACGTTCGTTGGGACAAGGTTTAAAGGTAAAATCTCGTTCAGGCAACCATTTGAGTCGCCGTTTGTTTGTGGTGGAGACGAAACGAATGCAAGGGCAGTCGAGGATTCCGTTTGCCACGGGTTGGAGGGTTGCCTGTGGAGGTTGAGTGAAGAGGTTGAGTTGGACCGGCTGTTATTGTTATTGGTATTGGTATTGGTATTGGTATTGTTGTCTCTCGATTTAGATCTGTTATGCTTGGCACACTGGCTCGGGCTTGGGGGAGTGACCGGCTGCATCAGAAAATGACTGGACAATATTGGCGAGCTAACCTGCTTCGGCGCCTCGCTCAGCGACCGTCGACCTCCGATAGCGCCATCGTGCGTCGTCAGGAAGAAGGGCGTTGGGGAATGTGCGGACATGGAGAACTCGCTCTCGCTCTCGGCCTGGGCAGGGGTCGGGGCCGGGGCCGATGGTGGGGTGTAGGGAACCTCAAGGAATGTTGGGAGGGGATTCAAAATCATCGATGGCGGGGGTGGCGGGAGCTGAAGCGAGAGTGTTCTTTGGGCTGGGGTTGGGTTGGGATTGGGATTGGGGTTCAAAAAGGCGCTCGAACGAAACGCGCTCTGCGTTTGCGACTGCTGAGTCTTAAACTTGACCTCCAACGCCTCAATCCTGCTCTGTAACATCTCGATCATTCTACCTTGTCCAGCAACCATCTGGTCGGATAACGTTGCAGCTTGGGTTAAGTCCTTGCACAAAAGAGCGAGCCGGCTCACTCGGTTCTGCGCCGAGCGAAGCGAGGCGCATTTTAAACAAAGGTTGAGAATAGCAGAAGTGGATGTAGCCATAAATAGTAATTTCGCGCGGAGTTTGGTACTTTTCTGTCACAAGGTGAGGTGAGCAAACTGAATGAAACTCACCTCCAGGAGAACGCAATTGAGCTGAACGCCGAGCTGACCGTCGCCAGAGTCCAGGAAGGCCAGGACAAGGGGAGTCGTGACGGGAGCTGTTGCTTCTGTGGCTGTCAGGTCGAAGAGAGTGGGGGAGTCAATCAGCTCGTTTAGGTACGTTTGGAGCAAAACTTTTCTGCCTTCCACCACGGTGGAAGATGACGACATGCCAAATATTCCAATCAACGTCTTTGAGGGGAGTTTGGGAAGGAGTAGGAGGGTATATAGATCTTTGGATTTTTTGGTGTTTGCTTTGAGGGAATTCACTAGGTCAGTGTGGAGGGTGTCGAACTCCTTGAACCTCTTCTTCACGGAAAAGGTTTTTGAATGTGTAGGGTTGGTTGGATTGTTGAACTTTATTTCAACTTCGTAAAAGGTGAACTTGTCCGAGGTCTCGCTGTTGGTGAAACTGTGGGGGATGGTTATTGAGAGGTTGAGGTTGGGGGGGAGGGGGGTGTGCTGATCAGTGTGCACAGAAGTTGTCGAGGAGAAGATTGATTCCTTTGTTTTTGGGTATTGTGATTGTGGTGAGGAGGTGGAAGAAGAGGGACTCGAAGAATAAGAGGACTCAGGTTGTGCAAACCCGTAGCCAGGAGGGGGGGCAGGAACGGACAAAGAAGAGAAAGTTGGGTGCATGGCTTGTATATGGGAAATGGTGGCAGCAGTAGACTGGTCACGATTGCGATTATGGCCAATTGCGGAGGTATTTTTGTGATCAAGGTTGTTGCTGTTGTTGTTTGAATGAGATACAACAACCTCATCCGAAAGCGAAATTAACGAGGATCTACTTGTTGTTTTGGAATCGTCAGGATCGTCAAACCCAAGTCCCTTCAGAAAGTTCGGTGAGTTCGACATTTTACACAAATATTTAGATAAGAATGGATTGGATTGGAGAGGTTGTCGTAGTAGTTTAAACCAAGGTTTAGAAATTAAGAGCAAGTTTTATTGTGCTAATCTGAGCAAATGTAAAGCAAGCTTTATTTTTTGCGTCAAATCGAAACCAGAAACGCATTTTTCACAAACTCCATAAGGTAGACCAACACCACTAATATGTCGCAACGACCGGCACCGGCAGGTAGACCACAAATTCCCCGGCCTCTAAACACAAAATCTTTGAAGGCTGAATCCGGAGTTTCCCACAGTTCAAAGTCACAAGGATGGGGTGCAGCAGCCGCACCCACAGCAAATACAGAGTCCGCCCCTCACCAGCCGGCAGCAGCCCCAATCCAAGCCATGTCTTCGTCCTCTTCCAATGCTGCCCCCATCGCTTGGGGAGGGCCTTCCACTAATCACAGTGCCATAAACCAATCCACTTTGCCAGTGTTCAATCCTCCTGCGTCTAGTTCCACTGACAACGAGCCAACCACCACCAACTATTGGCCTGCGATGGACCAGCAGGATCAAGCTCAGCAATCTTACGACAATCAGCGACAGCCACAGATGCAACAACAACAACAACAGCAACAACAGCAACAACAGCAACAGCAGCAACAACAGCAGCAACAACAACAACAACAACAACAACAACAGCAACAACAACAACAACAACAACAACAACAACAACAACAACAACAGCAACCCTTGCATTCCCAACAGGACCAGCAAAATCTCATACTGGACTCTGTAACCCGTGCTCGTTCAGCCTCCAACACCAACGGTCTCTCGGATAGCAATAGCAACAACAACAACAATATCAATATCAACAGCAATAGCGTTCAGATTCTTGAGAACAACAAGAGGGACCAAGCCAAGCGAGAGCGACTGGCAGTTATTGAGGCTCAGAAGAAAGAATTATCTTCCCTCCTTCCAAAGCCTCCACCCGCCGCACCACCCGCACCACCACCATCACCACCACCACCGCCCCCCGCCCGGCGGCGAGACAAGGAGGAGGAGGAGGAAGTTGCGAATTTCCTTGTTGACATGCAGCGGGCCATTGACGCCTCTGCTGCCGAACAGCAATTCAACCTCAAGGCGGCCGTTCAAGAGTTTTTGCCTCCCCCTGGTTTTTCCTCTTCTCCCCCTGCCCCTGCCCCTGCCCCTGATTCTCCGCCTAACCTCCCTCTCCTCCTGCCGTCCCAAGTAGATATTAAAGAGCTCACCCTTGCGGAGGAGAGGCTTGCAGCACAGGAGAGGCTTACAAAGCGCGGGACGAGGAACATTAACACCTCCGACTACAAAAAGCTGCTGACGGGCGATCTCACCCTTGAGGAGCTTGCGAATAGGAAGTCTAAGCAGAGACTACTGAATGATCGCGCCAATCTGATGAATCCTAATAGGAAAAAGTGCAACAACAACAACAACAACAACAACAACAACAACAACAACAACAACAACAACAAGTTAAAAAAATAGAAAAGTAGGTATTTGCTTATTGCTTCACTTATTGTATTGCCACTGACCGAATTTATACACAATGTTGTGTGCACCCCACACCATTCTATTTTCTAAAACAAATCCTTGAACATCTTGCAGAACTCCTCAAAGTCCAACTCCCCGTTACCGTTATCGTCCACCTCCGCAATAATCCTATCCATGTCCCCGTCGTCCATCGCCCCGTCCTCAAACATTGTCGGACTAGTCCTCCCCCCCATCTTCGCCTTGCTCTGGTTGTAGAGCTCCTTATTAGCAAGCAGCGCGCTCTTGATCTCCTCGACGCTAACCGTCCCATTCCCGTCCGCATCGTACAGCTCAAACAGCTCCTGGAGCTGCTCGAGCTTCTCGTTCGTGATCTTGTTCATTTCCTCCGCGCCCTCCGCCCCCCGCCTCCAGTCGCTCATCGTAACAATGTCCGGAAGCTGCACAAACTCCAAGCTCTCCAAAAGCTCGCTCCTCTTCATGTACGGAAATATAGCCGCGAAGAGAGTGTCAAGGTCAATGAGCCCCCTCTTCTTATGGCCGATCCTCTTCGCGAGCTGCTGGATGCTCTTCGCGAAGTGGGGCCTAGAGAAAATGTCCTCCTCCTCGAAGAGGGCGTGGAGGCCCACTTGCCCCTTGAAGTACTTGTTCCTGTCCCCCTCCTCTTCCTCGTTGTTGTTACTGTTGCTGCTAGTCTCAATACTCCTGA
>Ga0302114_10002642_pt1 | contig 11461 bp, 9 predicted proteins | sample AG5_Surface_MG_FD_203107 | JGI IMG/M metagenome (GOLD analysis project Ga0302114, IMG submission 203107) | Marine microbial communities from Western Arctic Ocean, Canada - AG5_Surface | ecosystem: Environmental > Aquatic > Marine > Oceanic | place: Canada: Western Arctic Ocean | collected...
ACTTAACATATATTCTCTTTCTCTCTCCGCGCATAAAAACAGAATCACCTCGCGCGTGAACACCTCCGCGTTGAAATCTCGCTCGGTGTCTCGCCAATCCGCGCGCGCTTCTTTCGTCGTCAAGGCGCAAAGAGACGTGTGGTGGCCTGGAGTCGACGCGCCGGCGCACTTGGACGGCTCCTTGCCGGGCGACTTTGGCTTCGACCCGTTGGGCTTGTCCGTTGACCCGGAAATGAAGAAGTGGATGGTCCAAGCCGAACTCCAACACGCCAGATGGGCGATGCTTGGTGTTGCCGGCATGGTTGGCCCGGATTTGGCCCCGTGGGATACTCCGTCCTGGATTGAGGCTGGTAAGTTTGAATACTGGGCGCCGGCTGGTCCGTTGTTCTTCATCCAAATGGCGATGATGAACTGGGCTGAAGTCAGACGCTGGCAAGACATGAAGGACCCGGGGTCCATGAACAAGGATCCGTTGTTTGGCTACAACGCGAACGACACGAACACGGACGTTGGTTACCCGGGTGGCTTGTTTGACAAGCTCGGCTACGCGAAGAAGGATTTGGACACGTTGAAGTTGAAGGAAATCAAAAACGGTCGTTTGGCGATGGTCGCCATTGCCGGCTGCTTCGTCCAAGGCGCGACGACTGGTGTGTCTCCGTTGACCAACTTGACCTCGCACATTGCGAACCCGGGTGCCGTGAACATCTTCAACTAAGTTTTTTTATCGTGAGAAACGCTTGCGTGAATTTGTAAGAGAGAAATCACATCGTCATGTTTTATAAATCAATATAGTTAGAGAGAGAGAGGGAGAGAGAGAGGAGAAAATGTAAAGAGAGTGGAGAAAAGAGAGAGAGAGAGAGATTTGGTGAGTAAATGAACGCGTGCGTGTTGTAAAAAAAATTTGCTACAGAGCACATGCTAGGGAACACAAACTACAATACATTATAACTCGTCTTGGTCGGCAAACTGACCGGTTGCTTCGATCCCGCTTGTTTTCATACCAGATTCCGACTTTTCAATTTTCATGTACGTCTCTAAATCTATCCCTTTGCACGCCTCTCGTTTACACACTTTCATGAATATATCATCCATCATCGCTTCCTCTTGCGCTTCGTTCTCTCCGCCACTATCGCTATCCTCGCCTTTCTTTTTTTTATTCTTTTCTACAGTCTTGGCGTATTTATACATCAACCGTTCTATTTTCTCCTCGTACGTGCCTACGATCTCTCTGCACGCGTTTTGCATCTGCGGCGGTGGGTAATTATACGTGATGAACCGTTTCACCTCTGAGCAGACGTTCGACATGCTTTCAATGACTACTTCTTCCGGACCGATAAACTTAGACTTGTCTCTGATATCCTTCCCGATTTCCGTTAAGGTTGCGTTGCAGGCCACGCACGTAGCTTTGTCCCCGACTCTTTTCGAGGGTAATTTCGCGCCTTGAGAGAGAGTAACAGAGAGTAACATCAACACCAGAACACGTGCAAAGATAGTAAATGAAGACATCATCGTTTTTTGTACTCCACCTTAAAGAGAGGAGGAGGACGCCCGTGATGGAGGAGGAACTTTTTTTGTAAAGAAATTTTCAATGATTTGTTTTCCTCACAACTCACTCTGTCAACAACGAGCGGTTTACGAGTACTTGTTCTGATATGCCTTAAAACCTCTCTCTTTCTGTTTAAACGACGACACATCATGAAACGAACGAGAAACGTCGTCGCCGACGACGATGCAAATCCAGCAGAGCTAGAGAAAGGAGGACAGGGAGGAGGAGGAAAGAACCATTACGATGTCAACGAGGCCACGCTCGTGGCGAAACACTACTCCCAAAGACAAAACCAAAATTTAGAACAGAGAAGACAGTCCCCGATTTATAACTTGAGGTGTTTGAACAACTTTGTGAAATCAACTCTGATACAAACGGTGACGAAGAAGGACGACCGAGTGATGGATTTAGCCTGCGGAAAGGGTGGAGATTTGGGCAAGTTTAAGAAGGCTGAGATTGGGTATTATTGTGGGATTGATATTGCCTTAGAATCCGTTCGACGAGATGCCATCCAGAGATACAACAAAGGCGACTACACGTTTCCAGCGACGTTTATCGCCGGCGACGCATTCGTCCACGACTTGGAAGACGTTTTAGGAGAAAAAGTGAACGGTCTCTTTGACGTTGTTTCCTGTCAGTTTGCCATCCACTACTCGTTCTCGACGGAAAAGCGTGCGCGCAAAGCGTTCGAGAACATAAGCAAAGCGCTGCGCCCGGGCGGGCACTTTGTAGGAACGACGGTCGATTCGAACGTTCTAGTGCGAAATTTAAGGCAAACGGACGGTTTATTATTCGGTAACGATGTCATCGAAGTCAATTTTGACGAGAAGCATTGTAAGAAAGAGTTTTTACCGCCCGGTTTTGGCATCGAGTATTCGTTTACGCTCGAAGACGCTGTGACTGATTGTAAAGAGTCGTTGGTTCCTTTCGTTACTTTTGCCGAGTTGGCGAAGGAGTACGACTTGGAAATCATGAGGTGGACAAACTTCCACCAGTACGTGCACGAAATGCTAAATCTGCCCAAAGAGGGAAAGTATCGATCCGTGCACGAGTTGTGGCTTCATTTGATGCAACCGCCGGGCGGTAGCCCGGCGGATGGAAAATCGTTGGTGCCCAGAAACGCAGACGGTCAGTCGCTTCTCTACGCCACCGCTGTGAAGCCTTTGAACAAATCTTTAAACGCCGCGTTAACAGAGCAAGAGTGGGAAGCCGCTGGATACTACACGACTTTCATTTTGAGGAAGAAAACGAAAGCAACTGCGGCGGATGAGGCGACGAAAGAAATACAAAAGGTGGTGAACGAACGACCGCCAATTCCGAAATCGCAACCGTTGTCCGCGAAAGATGTTCTCGTTTTAGAAGGTGCGGCTTAAAGAAGAATATTAGTCCATAAGTAATAGCTTGCGTAGTTAATAGCTCGTACACTTGTAGCATATTCATAGCAGTAAGTAATGGTGTATCTTAGTAATCGTGTGTATTTCTCGTCGTGGTAGTGTTGTTACAGATTTTTCTTCTTCTTCTTCTAAGTTTTCTATGTAAGCTGTGTTTTGTGTTTCTCTCTTTTCGCTCGTTTCTTCTCCTCCTGTTCGTTTTTCTGATAATTATTGAACGTAGTCCAACGTGTTCAAATCCACGCCTTGTTGTTTAAAGAAAGCTTTGGTTTGTTCTTTATCTCCCATCTTCTTGTCCACCCATGATTTCACGAGGAAGAGGTTATCCGTCCATCGATCAGCCGCGCCGCGCATAGCATCCACGCCTTTAGCGACTTGTTCTTGCAACTCTGGATTGCTCTCTTCAAGCTTCGCGAGCTCTTTCAAAAGCTTTGCGTTTTCATCCTTCGCCGCTTGTAATGCCATCTCCGCGTTCTTTTTGTCCTGAGCCGACGACGACGCGTCGTTCTCTTTATTCGTCGTCTTTTCGTTTTCAATATCTTCCTCGATTTTTTTCAGCTGTTTTTCCAACGCTTTCAATTCCGCGTCGCACTGATTCTTCTTCTGTTCTAACTTGGTCGCGTGTTCGCTCGGAAAGGACCAGAACCAATTCGTGGTGCCGATTTTATCCGTTTTCACTAAATCGTCGTCCGTCAAAGTTTTCAAAATCTCCTGAACACTCTGCAAAACCACGCCTTTCTTTGACGCTAACTTCTCGATTTCTTTCAAGAGGAATGGCTCTTTCTTCTCGTGAAAGATTCCGAGAATTATGGCTCTCTTATCGGCCACGGATTTTCCTTTCGCCATTTTTCCTTCTTCTTTTTGTCTTCTTCTTTTTGTCTTCTTCTTTAACTTCTTTAACTTCTTCTTCTTCTTCTTGTTGTTTGCGTGCGCGTGTGTATGTGTGTGTGTTCTCTGCCTGCGCGCTTCAAGTAAATTTTTTTAAGAGGGATGTGATGAGTGCCAACTTTTCTTTGTTTTTGAATTTTTTTTTCCTCCACCTGTCCACCACCATTCCGGCGTGTGGAGAGAGAGAAAGAGAGAGATCTAAAAAGGGAGACACAAAAACAACAATCAGCACAAAAAAAAAACAGATATGTCTTCGTTCACGTGTACTACTGCGAGTAGTTCTTCTTCTCGCGCGCACCAACACGCGTGCAAGTGTTGTCGAGGCACAGGAAGAGTCTCAATGCAACGAATGCAACACTCTTCATCTGCATCGAGTCAAAGCGCGGCGGCGTTGACCTCGAAAAAAGTCGCATCATCATCTTCATCATCATCGTCGTCGTCGTCGTCGTCGAAATCATTTTGGACTTTGAGACGAGGCAAACACCACTGTTTAACGATCGCTTCGGCAAAGAACGCGATCACAGATGACAACGAGATCAACATCAACATCAACAACAGCAAAAGAGAAGGAGTGGGATACACACAAAGAAGAAGAAACGAAGCAGCGACGACGACGAAACCGAAATCGAGACGCACGTTTCTTTCGAGAACAGCCGCTGCGTTTGGTGCTTTGATTTTTGCGAGCGCGGCGGAAGAAAATATCAACAATAACGCGGCGTATGCGTTGGAAGATACCGAGTGCATCGAGTGTGGTGGCACTGGTATCGTTCCGTGCGATATGTGTGGCGGAACCGGTAAATGGAAAGCTTTGAACAGAAAACGCGTGCAAGACACGTACGAGTTTACCGAGTGTCCGCAGTGTTACGGCAGAGGCGTGAGAGTCTGTCCGGTGTGTTTTGGTACCGGCGAGAGAAACGTGAAGGGATTATTGCGAAGAGGAGAAGCGACTGAAATGGTGAAAGCTATGCAAAGAGGTGAGTTGAAACCCGGGGACACGAAAGCGTTGATCCAAGCTGGACGGGATCGAAAGCTCGAACTTAAAATCCAAGCCGCCGCCGACGCCAGCACTGCGGAATCGGTTGCGCAAGAAGAGTTTTAATATTAATATATTATTAGTTTTATAAAAAAATTGTAGCGAGATGTAAGAGAGATAAGCCAACTTTTGCGTTGATGATAACAACTTAATTTAATAATGAGTACTACTCCTACCACGACTCGGTGATGATGTGGTCTTTGCATAGAGGAAGTTTGTTTTTTTTTGTGCCAAAATCTTTGTTTTTTCCTCCAGCTGGCATTTTGGCTCTCAACTTTTTCAAATGCTTGTCGTCGTGGTCTCCTCTTTGCTCTCTCTCTCGTGACGTCAGAGTTCAGAAAAACGCACGCACTTCTTTCTGCTTGGGAAAAGAACAGCACGAGTCTAGATCCGATCTGGCCCGAATACTCTGTATTTTTAGCACGAATAGCCTCTCCTAGTTTCTCTGTTGTTTCCACCTTTGCGCGCGACGAGAGGTTCAGTCGTGGAAGAAGAAGAGCGTTTCCTTGAACGCTCAAGATGGCGACGAAACAGCACAATCCAAATGCGAGCCTTTCTCGAGAAACCGCGCCGAATGGTATGCAACAACATCGACCGCAGCAGCAACAGCAGCAACTCCAACAACCAACGGCGACGATGACGACAACTGCGATGATGAATGCCTCAAATAGCATGGAAAATTCCTGGGCGCAAGCGTATAGCGCCGCGATGTATAATCAACAACAACAACAACAACAAAAAGGAGGAAACGTCACGCAGGAAACGCCGACGGGATTAGCGCCCCCTCACTTCCACAATCCACACCTGGCGGCAAGCTTAAACAACCCGGCATTTGCGGCACACTTACTCATGGCAACAAGCGCGTTACAACCGCAAGCGAATGGGCTCTCTCCGGACATGGCAGCGGTGGCCGCGGCAGGTATGATGATGGGAGCACCTCCTTTATATCCACAACAAAATCCACAAAAACCGACGAAAACTCTCGCTGTTGGTAATACTGGACACCCGCAAAAACAGGGTGCTCAAATAAAATTGGCAAATATAAAAACCGAGATGAACCATCACCCCCCTCTGACAACCAACAACCACAACAACAATAACAACATTAACAACTCCATCACTAAAGACAGGAAGAGATTAAACAACAGTAGCGCTTCGTTGACGACGACGACGACCACAACGACCACTACTACTACTCCTGATGCCACCATCATCAACAACAACAACAAAACCAGCATGAACAAGACCGCGCAAGCCACCGTAGTATCACCGATAGCCACTATTGATACCTCGAATAAAACACCCACCGCGGACGACCGAGAGTTGAAACGGCAAAGAAGAAAACAGTCCAACAGAGAGTCGGCGAGACGTTCTAGACTCCGGAAGCAAGCGGAAACGGAGGAACTAGGTAACATATTAGAACGGTACGCTACAGAAAATATGAAACTGAGAGAAGCGGTGGAAAAGCTCGCTTCAGAGCGCGACATTCGCACGGAAAACGAAAGCGTGCTTGCAAAGTGCATCGAGGACGCGGGCAACAAAGTTCCAGACCTGAAACAGGTGGAGAAGCCGTTCGTCGTCTCCTCGCTCGAGTTATTTTCATCAAACAACATTAACAACAACGACGGGTCCGATACCACCACGAATAGCGGCGGCGGTGAAGGTACAAACAACTCCACCGATGGATAAAAAAAACTCTCTTCTGTTGCATGTGTACATTCATCATTGTAATTTTATAATTTTTTCACATCAAATAAAAAGAAAGTGTCTTTTCAACCTTCTTTCACACGCCATTCCTCAACAACCTTTTCTCCATGGTCGACGACAACGACGACATCGACGCAGCTGCGATACAGTCGCTCGTAGAAATCGCGCAACTGAATCCAACGCAAGCTCGAAACGCTCTGAAACATTACGGGAACTCTTTGGAAAACGCGTGTAATGCGTTTTTCAATGGCTCTTTACAGTTTACCGAGAACGACGCAATCAAACTCCCCGACGATATCGATATCGTTGACGGAGAAGAAGAAGAAGAAGAGGATGATGATTTAGTCATGATAGATGGAGATCGAACCGATAGAAGAACAAGAAGAGGAAACGAGAATAGACGTAGTCAACAACAAGAACAAGAGCAAACGAGGCACGAAAATGCTACGAATCAACAACAACAACAACAACTCGTGCCTTTGCTTCCCGTGCGAGCGGTGTTTGGCCTTCTCTCCGTGGCGGTGAAAATTACGAGTACGATTTTATCAAAGATATTACCATCGAACGTGCTGAGTTCTTTGTCACGAGCGTTTCGAGCGCATCGTCTCAACCAACGGTACTTAGCGGCCAGCGCCAGAGGAAGAGGGGCGGTTGGACCGACGAGAGGCGACCCGATCGAAGCGGCGAAAGAGTTTCGAAGAACGTTTATGAACGAGAGCGATGGAAACTGTTTGATAAACTTCGTCGAACTTTCGCATTCAGACGCGTTGCGAATGGCAAAGTCGGAATATAAGCTGTGTTTTGTCTACTTGCACTCTCCGATACACGACGACGCGCTCGGTTTCTGTAAAGACGTTTTGAATGATCCAAACGTCGCGAGTTTCGTCAACGAAAAGTTCGTGGCTTGGGGAGGCGACGTCTCGAATTCAGACGCGCTATTGCTCGCGCTCGGTGTCTCGCCTTCGTCCTTTCCATACTGTGCGCTGCTTAATTCGTCTGGCTCGCGTGTTTCGCTCGTCGTGTCTGTTGAAGGGTATTGCGACAGCGACGAACTTCTCGAAGTTTTGGAAAAGTCCATTGAAGACGCATCCGGTTCAATGAGCGAGGCGCGATTTCGGAACGAAGCCGCCGAAAACGACAGGTTGTTGAGGGAAGAGCAAGACGCGGCATTCCGGGCATCGTTAGCTGCTGATGCTGCGAAAGAGGCGAAAAGAGTTCAAGAGATGGAAGAGGAGGAAGCGCGCTTGAAGGAAGCTGAAAACGAACGATTGGAAAACGAAAGAATTGAAAGCGAAAACCGACACAAAGAAGAAGAGCGCGCGATGGCTTTGAAGAATCGCCGGGAAGAAAAAGCTGTGCGCTTAAAACCAGAACCAGAGATGAGCGTCACGGAAAATGTGACTAAAATTGCATTTCGTATGGCGGATGGAAGTCGCGTCGAGAGACGCTTCGCTTCGAGAGAGTCGACTTTGAACGACGTGTACGATTTCGTGGACACGCTCGAATGCGTTTCGGAAACGAAATATAGTCTAGTATCGAATTTCCCTCGAAAAGTGTTTCACCGAACGGACGAGCTGTTGATTGAAGTCTCAGAGCTCTCCTCCAACGGTGCCATGCTTTTCGTTCAATCGGAAGAACAATAATAGAAAGAAGAAGGAGAACTGAAGAAGAAGAAGAAAAAGAAATTGATTTAGTAAACAACATTCTATCTAAAAACACGCTCAAAACAAATTCCTCAGAACAAATATGACCTCCACGACGACGACGACGACGAGGCTCTCTCACTGTCTACCTGCAGTGAGAGCTCGGACGAGATGTTATTCGTCTTCAATGCTAGCATCGACGACGACGACGTACAGAGGAGGAGGAGGAAGAAGAAAACAACAACAACAAGCACAGAATTCTTCTCGTCGTAATTCGAGCAGAATTGCGCGGAGCAGAATTCTCGCGACGAAAGGAACCAACCAAAACGACGGCGGCGAAGCGGCGTTGTTGCAACAAACAGCAAACAAAGGAGGAGGAGAAAAAGAAGAGGACGACGAAGAAGAAGGCGATAAAGAGACGAGGTCTTTGCAGAGGCAATCGAGCACGGAGGATATGTTTGCGCTGTATTGCGAAAAACACGTGGAACTCGTCGCGAACGCGCTCGGGAACGACGCCAAATGTATGCTATATCTCACCGAAGAACGCTCGGGAGGAGGTTTGCGATTAGCACAAGTCGCCTCTTTTCCAACCATGTACACTGGTATGGATGCAAACAACAACAGCACTAGCACGAATAGAGGAGGACGTTCTTCCTCTTCTTCTTCGTCTTCGAACAGAGGGGTGAATTTCACCTCCATAAACAACTCGTTCGACTGGAGCAACGTGGTTTCAGAACAAGAAGAAATGAACAATACCAAAGATGGAGACGTATTCGATAACAACGGTGGCACACTTAACAACAGTGATAACGGTAATAGCAGCAACAAGGAAACATTTGAACTGTCGACTTCGTTGGTACCGTCATCATTCAGTAGATCAAACGGCTCAGACGCGTGGGGGGCATCGGTCGATGAAACGAACATCACCGCCGAAACACTCCTGTTGAACAAAGAGTATTTCTTCCTACCTTCAACGAACGCAATGGTTGTTCCGTTGACCTTGGAAGGTTTACTCATCGGTTTACTCGTCGGAGAGTTGCCACTCCCAGATATATCGACGAACTTACCGGCGGCGGCGTTCGGGTCCTCAGGCGGAGGAAAAGGTAAAGGAAAGAACCGAAGTAAAAGACGAATGAATTTGAATCAAAACGTAGATCGAGAAGAGCAGTTTGGCGAGCGAGAGCGACAGTGCTTGAAGAATGGAGCTGAAGCATTTGTGCCCGTATGGGCCATGCAAAAGCGCGCGGTCTTGCTCATGAAGAAAACATACGCACAAGAACAAAACGTTGGAGACTATTTATATGACTCACGGGTGCCACTCTCGGCACTCCGCACGATGACCGGTATGCTGAAAACGTATCTGAAAGCCGACGAAGAGTCACCTGCTGGTGACATGGCGGATGCTATCATGGCTCAGGGAGATATTCTCGCTACGCTGAGTCAACAGCTCGAAGACGCACTGTATCCAAACGAAGGCCTATCTCCGTTTGCTGCATCCTTACCTTCCGCCAGTGACAATCGATCTTCTTCTACTACTAATTCTTCTTCCGCTGAATCGAAAATGAACAGCGGAAGCAGCAGTATAGGTAGAGCGCTGAACCAACCGCCAAAGAGTGCGTCTCAGAAAATATTCTTACCGTCTTCCTCGAGATCAACGAAGCCGGTCTCAAAGTGTGACGTGACGCCCATCGTAGCAGCGTTGCTGGCGACTTCGGAACTAATAGCAAATTCAGCTGGTGTTTCTATGATTGCATCTTTACCAATCGATGGAGGAGGCGATGGTGCTAACGAGAGTTCTACGTGCGTTTCTGTCGACGAAAACGTGACGCGTTCCGTGATTGCGCGCATGATTGATTCGGCTCTGGTCATGGCGCCGAGCGAAGGACGAATCGACGTCGCCGTACGACCTCAAACATTAGAAGTTGATAATTCGATGACACTCGGTGTATTAGTCGCCGTGCGCGTCACCGATGTAGAAAATAGATTGTGCGATACGGTGATTATACCCGAAGATGACCAGTCATTACGAATAGCTGCAGATACGATCCATCAAGCGGGAGGGGTCATGCGCACAATAGAAACGAAAGGCCAAGAGATTGCGAGCGTACAGCTATGGTTACCTTGCTTTTAAAAACGACTGCCTGACTGTAATATACAAAATTATTTTATTAAACAAAACAAACGCGTGGGTATTTATCCGCTATTGAAGATTTGCCCTCCTGGTTTTCGCCAGTAACCAAAAAGATCGTTTCGATTGTTATTCTCTTCAGATTCGTTCACATTCGACCAATCGTTTCTATTCTCGTTCGCAGAATCTTCGGCGGAGGATGGAGCGGACACATCAGGAGAAGCTCTCGGCAGTCGCGGCGACCTCGGTGGTGGAGGTGGACTGTTTGGTATACCAATATTGTCGTACGCAGAACACGCTCTGCCGTAATATATTTGCATTCGCGCGGTATTTCTACATTTAATGGGCACGGCGGCAAAAAGAGCTCTAAATTTGCGTTCGTTGTCGTTCATGACTTTTTGAAATCGTTCGTCACAAAAGCATAACGCGCTGTTGAGAACTTCGATTTGCTCGCAACATCTCGAAAGCAAACTCAGAGGGTTTCTGTCTTCGAAATTTTCTCTCAAAAACGGAAGTTTGTCGCATTTTTGATTGAGCAGAGAGTCAGGATTTTGCGAAGCGATGGAGCAAACATCCACGGTTTCTGTTCTCGGAGGAGGAGTTTCTGAGGAAGTTGGAGAACTTGGTGGCGAAGGAGGATATGGTGGATACGATTCATCCGATGGAGGTGGCGGGGGCGGTTGCAAAAAGGCCTGTCTGGGAAATTTTGAACATTTCCATCCGCCATAAATCTCCAACCCGTTGCACACGTCGTACGCCGAAACGAACATGCTCACGAAATTCGCTTGAGACTGCTGCAAGATGGGAGCTACTTTGTTCTCACAAAAGCACTTTTCTTCGTTCAACTCGCTTAGAATCAAACAACACGCGTTCTTTCTGTCTTCATCCTCCTCTGCGAAGTCTCGAAGTGCTCCACACCCGATTCCTACGGACGCATATAAAACATTTTCTCTCGTGCAAAAGCCAGTGTTCTGATACGAAAACGTATCTGTTTGTAGAAGGCTCCTTCTGCTCGTTTCTGTCGCGCTCACTGTGTGTTTTAAGAATGTCAAACCGACTGTCGTTACAAGCGCGAGGAATGCGACACTCGCGCGTCGCACCATGACAGAGAATGCTTCTTCTGTC
>Ga0302114_10002647_pt1 | contig 11453 bp, 8 predicted proteins | sample AG5_Surface_MG_FD_203107 | JGI IMG/M metagenome (GOLD analysis project Ga0302114, IMG submission 203107) | Marine microbial communities from Western Arctic Ocean, Canada - AG5_Surface | ecosystem: Environmental > Aquatic > Marine > Oceanic | place: Canada: Western Arctic Ocean | collected...
TGTTGCGGGTCCAAGCTGAAGCACTGGTTCGACTTCAGCGACTCGAGCGTATACGGAACCTCGGCGCAGAGTACAATCTCTGGTTTCAGCGACAAGTTGGGCAACTCCGCGAGTCACACGATCCTTGGCAACGTGGAATACCTCCCGAACGTGCAGAACGGTCTCGGTGCGATGTTTATCGACAGAAACACGTGGGGGTGCCTGAAGTTTAGTACCTCCGCATCGTTTCGGAACCCGGAGGTCATCATGGCGTACCGGGTGACGTGTGCGAAAGACTGCGGCAAGGAATCTGGCGTGACATTCGGGGACACAAACAACGGGTATGGCTTCGGCACCTACCAGCAAGAGGTTGACTACATCGGCCAGTCGCAATCGTCAGGGGCGATGTACACGTCGATTTATGCTCCTTATCGCTCATGGCACGTCGCGGATGCCTACTATGGTGAAAACGCTCCAGATGGATTTTTTATGATCGACGGTGACGAGAGCTCCAAGGACACGTATGGCATCAGCGGCAAGTACTCGACGCAATTTCTCTCGAGCGTGGCCCTGGGCGGGTATCCCGATCACGGACCGATGACGCATTTCACCGAACAATACATCGGCGAGGTGCTCATCTTCGACGAGGGGCTCACGGACGAGGAGCGCGAAACCGTCACCTGCGAGCTGATGAGAAAGTGGACAAAACCCGAGCCGTTTGCGGACAAAGCCGCGCTAAAGACCGCGGTGGACAGCTGCCTGAATGCCACAAACGGCGATCTTACCGGCGTGGCGTGCTGCTCCAGACCGAACGTGGACTGCGGCGTCGCGGGGAAGTGCTTCGAGATGGCTGAGTGGGACGTGTCACAGGTGACGGATATGTCTAACCTGTTTCTGTCCAAGGCTGAGGTCAACGCAAATATCTCGGCGTGGGACGTGAGCTCGGTCACGAACATGGGGTACATGTTCAATGGCGCATCCAAGTTCAATCAGGATATTGGCTCATGGAATACCTCGCAGGTGACGAACATGGGGGGCATTTTCTATGACGCCGCTGCGTTCAACCAAGATATCAGTTTGTGGGATACCTCTCAGGTCACAGCCATGGGGTACATGTTCAATGGCGCTCCGTTCAATCAGGATATCGGATCGTGGGATACCTCAAAGGTCATGGTAACGTATTACATGTTCGAGAACGCTCCCGCGTTCAACCGAAACATCACCGGCTGGAGCACCCCGTTGTTGACCACCTCCGTCGGTATGTTTAATGGTGCCACCGCGTGGCTCGCCGGCTTCAATCGCGTCGACGGGAGCACTTCAACCGACGGGCCGCCAAGTGCGTGGGTGAGTGCGAGCAGTCCATCACCATCGCCGGCTTCGAGCAGCCCGAGCAACTCAAGCAACTCGAGCAGCGCGAGCAACTCGAGCAACTCAAGCAACTCAAGCAACTCGAGCAGCGCGAACAACTCGAGCAACTCGAGCAGTTCTTTGCCGCCGCCCCCGCCGATCTCCCCGCCTCCGCCCGAACCGCCTGTGCCTGGCCTCATCCAGGACGACGACGACGGCGCGGTCTCGGTCAAGGGAGCCGCGCGCCTGGCGCTCATATGCGCGCTTGTGACGATCGCCCTCGTGCTATGAGAGGATCAACAAACAGACTAGCTAGGTAGCAGTACTCGTCTCATCCCCATCGAAGGGTGTGAGAGTGTTTTATTAATGAACGGGCCAACGCTCAATCATCCCCGAGGAGCGCGAACGGGTTCGCGGGACCCTTCGCCTTACCCCCGCCTCCACCGCTCGGCCTCCCGCCGCCCTTCGCAGCCTTCACGAGCCACCCGTTACCGCCGCCGCCGGATGCCGCGGCGGGTTTCTTCTTCGCCGCCGCGGGCTTGGCCGCCGCCGGCGTGAACAAAACGTCCCTGCACTCGTCCTCGAACCAGCCCTTGTCCTCCCCCTCCATGTCCGCGATGCGCTTCTCGACGTTGGGCTTCTTCGCGAGCTTCGCCAGGTCGTCGCCCTTCAGCAGCCCGCTTTTGTTCTCGATCTTCTCCAGCGCGGCGAGCTCCCTTCGCAGATCGTTGAGCTCCTTCTCGTTGGCCATGGTGTAGACGATGGGCTTGAACTCCGATATGTGCGTCACCTTATCCTCCGCCTTTTTCTTCGCAGCTTCGAGGGCGTCGCGTTTCTTGGCTTTGCCCTCCGCGTCCGCGGTCGCGATGGCGACGTCCATCTCTTCCAGCTTTTTCGCCAAGTCGTCCACCATCTGTTTCTGCTCACCCTTCGTGAGCCGTCCTTTGGCGACCATCTTCTCGAGCTCCTTGTTGAGGTGTTCGATCTTGGCTTCCACGTCCACCATGCTGTCGTACATCTCCTGCTCCTGCTCCGTCAGGGTCTGCTGCTCGCACAGCATGGACTCGAGCATCTCGAGCGCGGATTGCATGACTTTCATTCGTTTGAGCAGCGATCGCTTCTGCGAGAAGGACGGCGTGTTCATCGCGACGAGGTCCTGGAACTCCTCGAGCGTGCACGCGACGCACTGGTACTCCGGGCTGGTGGGACCGGCATCGCCGCCCGCGCCGCCCGCGCCGTCCCCGGCAGCCTCCGCGGCCGCGGCGCTGAGGTCCACCTTCGGGAAGACGTGGAGGTACTTGAGATCTTGGTCGGTGTCGTGCTGGTACTTGTACGCGCCCATGCACTCCTTGCACGCGCTCGCGCCGCGGTCATCCTCGAACCCCGCGCCCCTCAGCGCCTCGGTGAAGTGCTTGAGCATGTCGGGGTCGTACTTACCGCGCGCCTTCTTGCCGCCGCCGATGACGAACTTGCACCCAACGTACGTCTTCGCGGACAAGGTCTGGCCCAGGCACCCGGTGACCAGATCCTGGATCCAGGCTGGGGAGAAACCCGCGAGGTCGTACTGCTCGCTGAGGCCGCTCAGGGCGTTGTCCTTGATCTCATCGCCGAGCTTGCTCGCCATCTCTACGGAAAAAGAGTCGATCGGTCGACGTCCGCGGTGCGGGTCGAGAGTGTCCCGATCGCAATCGAGGGTTAGAAGAAAGTCGGGACCGAGGTGACGTTGCAAGTTTGCTCGAAATAAGTTTCTTCAGGAGTCAGCAGAGACGTCGTACTCGTGTTAAGAATGTACATCGCGCTCTACCGTTCTGTTTTTAACACCGAACCTCATCGACTCCCCCCGGACTCCAAACACCCTCACAGCGGCTCGTGGTAAATCAAACCCCGCTCCACGTCGTGCGTGAACCGGGCGGACGCGAAGGCTGGGGATGAATAAAACGGAACCAAGTTGGTCACTCCGTACTCCGTCGCCTTCGTCTCCAATATCCGGCACCGCACCGTCGTCCGCCCGCGCTGCTCGCTCTCGTTCCGACTCCCGCCGCCGCCGCCGTTCGGACCGCCCACGCTCTCCCAGTAGTTCATCTCGCGCACGATCCCGCGCAGAATCTCGAGCAGGAGCTGGTCGTAATCGCGGTGGAAATGCGTGTACCGCGCAAACTTCTTCTGCAGCGACTTTTGAACCGAGAGCTTCTGCGTGCCGATGAAGGACGAGAGCATGACGGCGATCGCGGCGTCGATGTCCTCGCTGTCCACGTGCTCGCTGAGGCGCATGGACGCCCTCGCCTCGGACATGCGAATGATGGACTCGACGTGACGGACAGCCACCGGCATGCCCTCGCGGGTCACGCTCTCCCTTCGCAGCTCGGCGTAAACTTGCGAAATCTTCGGCAAGTCTCCCGAGCTCAGCTTCGGCTTGATGAACCGCTTGCTGTACGAGATGTACTTCTTGAGCATATCCTGGGGGATGAGCTCGATGTCGTTGTCGGCGTCGGTCATGGCGATGGAGAGCTTACCGTCGGGGTCGTCAACCTCGGGTTCGAAATCTTTGTGCGACCTCACGTGCGAACCAACCACGAATCTCGCCAGTCTCTCGTCGAGGACGCTGTCGATCGTGTCCTTGACGACGCAGAGGATATCGAAGCGCGACAAGATGGGATCGGTCAATTCGACGTTGTCCGAGAACGTCCGGGAGGAGTCGTACCTCCCGCCCACCGGGTTCGCCGCGGCGATGACGGAACACCTCGCCTGCAGCGACGTCACGATACCCGCCTTGGAGATGGAGATGGACTGCTGCTCCATCGCCTCGTGGATGGACACGCGGTCCTGGTCGTTCATCTTGTCGAACTCGTCGATGAGGCAGACGCCCCTGTCGGCCATGACCAGGGCACCGCCCTGCAGAACCCACTCGCGCGTCACCGGATCCTTCTGGACAGCCGCGGTGAGACCGACGGCTGACGCGCCCTTACCCGTGGCGTACACCGCCCGGTTGGCGGTTTTCTCCACGTACTTTAAGAACTGCGACTTGGCGACGCCGGGGTCTCCCAGCAGGAGCATGTTGATGTCTCCCCTGAGCCTGGTCTTGCCCTTGACGATCTTCTCCTGGCCGCTGAAGAGCGCGAGAGAGATGCCGGCTTTGATGTCGTCGTGGCCGTGAATGGACGGCGCGATGGACTTGATGATTCGTTGGCAGATCCGCGGGTCCCTCGACAGGCGCCGGATCTCTTCCTTGTCCTCGTCCGTCAGCGACTGGGTGGCGTACCTGTCGCCCTTTCGCAGCAGGTGGTTGGCGACGATGTGGGTGTTGAACACGGGAAATCCGGTTCGGATGTTCAAGCCGGATTCAAAGTTCGTGGTGAAGACGCCGGTGACCTCCACCTCGTCACCCGGCCTGGTCTGATCGATCAGGTCGTTGAGTAAGATGACGATCTTGCTCCGGGGTAGACGACCGGCGGGAACGTTCCCAGGGGACTCCTGAAGCGTGATCCGCTGGTAGTTGCGATAGAGCGTCTTCTCCTGGCTCACCGCCCACGGTCCTTTCGACTGGCACTCCACGCACGACCCGGGCTTCTGCTCCTCGGCGCCGTTCTTGCACAAGATCGGCCCCGCGAGGAACCCGCACCGGCCGCACGTGTAATACGCCTCCTGCAGCTGCGGGAAAACACCCGTGCGCTTGGTCACCACGCCCTCCACCTTGATGAGCTGCTCGAGGTGCGACTGCCGGATATCGCGGATCTGGTCCTTGATCGGCAGGTCCTCCAGACGCACGAACACCTGCCTGTGGATGGACTCGTACGACGGATACAGCTTCAGCGTCTCCGTCTTGGCCGCCTCGTGAAACATCTCGAACATCTCGGCGGGCGCGTCGGCGACCCAGATCGCGAGCGTCGGCTCCAGCCTCGAGAGATGGAGGTACGAAACTTCCAGCGATTGCCTGTTGTTGACGCACATGTCCCGAATGCGTTTCCTGTACACCAAGTTACCCGGCTCGTCCTCCGCGGTGTACTTGCGGAGGAACCTGGCGAACTTGCGCTTGATCTCGAGCTTGGTCCTGTCGCGGTTGATCCATTCGCGCAGGGGTCCGTCGTAGTTTTCGATGTCCACCTCGAACTCTTCCTCTTCTTCGTCATCTTCGTCGCGGTCCGCCGCGCGTCGCCTGCGCTGCTGCCTGTGCCACACGTCGTCCTCCTCGTCCACCTCCAGGGCGCGGGGGCGGATGCGGCCGGTCGCCGGGTCGATTCGCCCGCCGCGTTCCTCGTCGTCGCGATCGTCGAGCGCAGCCTCCGCGCGCAGCCTCGCCTCGAGCTCAGCCTCTTCGTCGTAGTCGTCGGGCTCGGCGTCCAATCCGTCGTCCTCGTACCTGTCCAGGTGGGGCATGACGCGGTAATCCCTGCGTGGTCATCGGGGTTGGGTGGGGGGCGTGGTGGTCAGCGATGGATGCGGGGTCCGGGGATGGATGCGGGGTTTAGGGATGGGGTCGGGTTTGGGTTTTGGTTTTTCGCATCGGGCGATCGGGGGCGCAGAGATGAGATTCTTTGTCGATGGGAGGGCACGCACTCGAGGACGTTGTCCATGAGATCCTCGCCATCCTCCTCTTCCTCCTCGTCGTGAACGGATTCTAGGTTATCATCGGAACCGGCGAGATCGGAGGCGAAACCGTCCTCCACCTCGCCGAACGCGTCGCCGGCCTCGCTCATCGTGCCGTCGAAGAGCGCGCCTCGCACTGAGAGAGTTCGGCCGGGTGCCAATTTTGAAATCGAGTCTCGAGTTCCGAGGCCAACAACTGATGAACAAGCGGAATTCCCACAGTCGACGCCGCGGCTCGAGGTGCGCCATGGAGGCGTCCAAGAGGGTCGTGTTCGTGTCCCTTCGGGGCAAGGAGGATGGACGGCAACGCACGCGTCGGAAACGCGCGTTAGGGTGCGTTCCCATTCCCGCCGTGTCCCCCGAACCCCGCCGCGTCTCCCCCACGCCAACGGGCCTTTCCATCTTTCCACCCGCTTCTTCCCGGCAGCCAAACGAAAAGTTTCCCCAACCCCCGACCGACCGCGGCGGGTCCCCGTCGCCCGTCCGTTCGTACCCGCGCGGCCCGGACACATCGCACGCGCGCTCGCGGACCGACGCTGACCACTCGCCGCCTCAAACCCGAACGTCATCCAACTAAACAGCGTGTCGGAGAGCGCGACGTGGGACGAATTCTGCGCTCTCATCTGCACCCGCCTGCAGCTGTCGAGGGTCCGCGCGGTGTACCACGCGTCCACGATGTCGCCGCTGACCTCCATGGACGCGCTCCAGGACATCGAGGATCTGGTGGTCGAGGGCGACGAGATCGCCGGCGCGCGAGTGGGCGCCGCACCCGACGGAAGCGGCGCCGCCGCGGGAAGCGGGCGGAGCATCGGTCTGGCGCCGGGCCCACGGGTGACCAGGGACGAGGACGGCGAGGACAAGTACCGCAAGAAGGCGCCGCTGCACGTGCAGCTCATGCAGCAGATCGCGCCGGGGTTGACGGCTAAGATTGGGCAGCGCGCGGACACTTTGGACGCGATGGAGAGCGGTCGCAAGGGGGGCGGCGGGAAGGATCATCACGGCGACGGGCGGACGCCGACGAAGAGCGGACGGCGGCGGGGCGCGGGTTTCGGCGACGGCAAGCGGCGTCGGCGGACGGACCCGCGGACGGTCATCGTGGGGCTGTCGTTGTTGTCGTGCATCGCGACGATGATACTGCTGTACAATCGTCTCGCGCGCACGCTCCCTTAGTAGACCGGCCCGGGCGTGTAGCGATGTTCAATAGCGATGTTCAATACTTGTAAACCGACAGGAAGTAGACTCAGCATCTTCGTGGCATAGGACAAGGCGCGGACGGCGGTGAGCGGCGTCGGCGCGAGTGTCATGCACGCGCCCATCGCGTCACCCTCGGCGCGTGTAGCGTCGGTATCGACGCATCGAGCGCCACGGGGATTCGCGGGGCGTCGTCGCGTCGCGCGGTGCCCGTCCACGGCGCGCTTCACCGCCGCCGACGATGGACCGTCCACGTCGTCCTCCCCCGCCGCGGATCGCGTGAGCTCCGGCGAGGGCGCGCGATCGTGGGAGCGCTTCTACCGCTCGCACGTCGGCAAGGCGAATGACCCGAACGCGAAACCCATACGCGCGTTCAAGGACAGGCACTACCTCCGACGCGAGTTCGCGGAGCTCATGCCGCCGGCGATACGGGCGGATCCCAAGGCGCACACCCCGCCCTTGTACCCAACCGCGCTCCCACCGCCGGACGTTGATTCACCGAACCACAAGGTGGTGCTGGAGCTGGGATGCGGCGTGGGGAACAGCGCGTTCCCGATGATGCGCGCCAACCACGACATGTTCGTGCACGCGTGCGATTGCTCCGAGACGGCCGTCGCCAATCTGATGGCATCGCCCGAGTACGACGAGCGCCGATGCGAAGCGTTCGTCGCGGACCTCGCCGCCGGTGCGTCACCGCTGTCGCACCGGATAGCCGACGGCACGTGCGATGCGGTCACGGGGGTGTTCTTCTTCTCCGCGCTCGATGCGAAGACGTTCGGTGCGGTCGCCGCGGAGTGCGAACGCGTGCTCAAGCCCGGCGGGTGCGTGCTGTTCCGCGACTACTGCCTGGACGACGTCAAGAACAAGAACGGTAAGGGCTCTGGGGACGAAAGCGACGGTCGTGGGTTCGAACCCGGGAAGAAGATCGGGGACGGGACGTACGTTCGCCCGGACGGGACCCTCGCGGTGTTCCTGGACGAGGCGCGCGTGGAGGCTTCGTTTCGCGAAGCGGGCTTGAATGGAAAGTGCCGGGTCGTGACGCACGAGGTGGTGAACCGAAAGCTAGACGTGCGCATCACGCGGTCGTTCGTTCAAGGCAGGTTCGAGAAGAGCGCGTGAGTTAGCGTCGTCGTCGTTCAAACTGGATGTAATCTTAGAGTGTGTAGCATTTCAACCCCGGTACCGTGGGTGGACGTCTGTGTGGACTACCTGACTGTTTCAGTTGACGCCGACGGCTTTCTGCCCGGGCGTCACCGGCACCTTCTCCGGGCTCACGACCCCTTCGCCCTCCTCACCCTTGGAGTACCCCAGCGCCTTGCGCGACTCCGAGAAGTACTGGTTCGGGTGCTGGACACCCGCGTCGATGGTCTGCCCCTCGTGCGTCGCCTCGAAGGTCATCCCGCACGCGAGCTGGTAGTGCTGCCCCTTGGCCTTGTCCACGATCTCGTTGACCTTGTTAGGTTTGATCTGCATCCCGCTCAGCGCCGCCCTTAAGCCTTCCTCGCCGAAGGTCTTGAACGGACATCCGTGGTTCTCGCCGCCGCCTGGGTTCGCGGCGATGCACTTCATGCACGTGTGCGGGGTGTAATCGACCCGTTTGCCCTCCTTGCCGTACGCGTGCCGCACCGCGTAGGCGTACTCCTTCTCAAACTTCTCCGCCGGGATCTTCTTGCAAAACTCAGTCTTCCAGAAGAGCATCGCCTCTTCCAGCGCCAGGCCGATGCCCTTGAGGTACAGCTGCAGCTGCCGCCGGCCCTCGTGGCGAAGGTGGTGATCCTCCTTCATCTTCCTGAAGAGGTGCTTGGCGCAGAGCGGGAACGACTCGGCGGCGGCTTTGTTGAGGTCCTTGAGGGTGATCACCTCGCTGACCTCGCCGTTGGCGCCCTGCTTGCCGTAGTCGCGACCGATGTACCGCTTGGACAGGGACATGATCACGGGCGCGAGGCGGTCCTTCTCTTCGCCCGCGACGTGCTGCGCCCACCGCCGGCTCGTCATCGCCGTCGCCTTTGAGAGACGCGAGCGGAACACGCCGACGACGAGCGACGTGAGATCCTTCTGTGGCACGTACGCGGACCCTCCTGAGAGGTAGACGCGGCGGGACCTGACGAGATCGAACACCTCCTCGAAGGGTACCTTGTAAAAGCCGTTGGCGCCCTTTGCCATGATGTCGTCCGCTTCTTTGTTGGCGAAGGTCTTGATGGTGTCGCGGATTCCATCTTTGATGGGTTGGGTGAACTCCTCTTCGGTGACGGGCTGGTAGCCCATGTCGTGGGTCTTGAGGAAGTCAGCCTTCTGGTTGGGCGCCATCATGTCGAACTTGTGCTTGAACAAGGTGCACTCGTTCTGGAGGAACCAGCGGCGGAGCTCGTCGGTGCGGCAGTACGCCATTCGGAGCGCGAAGTGGCTCACCTCGTCCTTCCTGACGTCGTAGTCGCGCCCGGTCTGGAGGCCGCACTCGCGCATCTTGGCGTCGATGACCGTCTTCATCTCGACTCCCTTCTTGCCAGTGCTCAAGCCGTCGTCGATGGCCTTGAGGAGCTTGATGCGGTCCAGCGCGAAGAGCTCGAACTCCTCGAGCTCGACGTCGTCAGCGGGCGCGTTGGCATACATCGAGATCGAGGTGGAGAGGCCGGAGTTGGCGAAGACGGAGGTGTTCTCCTTCTCCGCCTTGGCCTCCCGCGCCCTCTGCTGGTCCTTCTTTCCTAAACCGACCGCGAACATCTTACCGTCGGTCACCTGGTGTCGCGCGAAGGTGTGCGCTCTACTCCGAAGTGTCGTGCGCGATCGGTTGGCACACTTCAAAAGCAAGATTCAAAAAAAAAGGTCGGCTGCATTTTTGTCCGCCCCGAGCGCAAAGCACCCGAGACTTTCCCGCGACACCCTCCGCACTTCAGGCCGCGATGTCGTCGCTCGCGTTCGTGTCCCGGGTCGCCAGCCGCCCGTCCCTCACGCGGCCGCGCACGCACGGTACCTCCCGCGGTACCTCCGTGGCTGTCGTCCGGGCGGAGGCCAAGGAGGTCAAGGTTTGCGTGAACAAGGAGTGCAAACGGATGGGGTCGAAGAAGACCCTCGCCATGTTTCAGGCGCTCGGACTCGAGGACGTGGACATCGTGGAGATTATGTGCCTGGACGAGTGCGGAATGGGGCCCAACGTGCAGATCAACGGAGACGACGGGCCGATCATCAACAGCGTCAAGACGGAGGAAGACGTGAAGAAGGTGGCGGACGGGCTAAAATAGATAAGAGTGAACACCGAGATGATTAGGCCAGATGGAGTAGTAGCCTCCGCGGCGCTCATAAATGTAGCGTGTTTGCTCGTTTACAATGTCGTCGAACAGAGCGCGTCTTTAAGTGCGCAACAATCGTCCCCGTCGTGTCGTGTCGTGTCGTCTCCGCCCTTCGCGTCTACGCGTCCACGTCGCCCCCCGCCGCGCCCTTCGCCTTTGGATTTTTCAAAGCCCGGAGCCTCGCGGCCAACGCCACGTGCGCGGCGTAGCAAGCCTCGCACTGTCCGTCCACGCGCTTCACCTTGAGGGGTCTCTTGGGCGCGACATCGTCGAGCAGCGCGTGGAGCGCCATGGGATCGGACGCCCGTTCGAGGGTCACCTGGAGGTTGGGCTTGGCCCACGGGCAGTTGGTGCTTCGCGCGTGAAACGTGGCGACGTCCTTTGGGTGGTCAACCTCCAGCGGCGTCGTCCGCCTGTTGCCCGCGTTCCGCGACCCATCCTCCAGGAAGAGCTGCGTGAAGTCGTGCCCTTCGTCGCACTTCACCCCGGGGCACCCGATGAACGAGGTGGACCACGGCAGCGCCTGCGCGCAAACCGGCTGCAACCTCCGCATCGTCCCGTTGACGTTCATCGCGATACTCCCCGGGTGCCGCGCCGCCGCCGCGCCCGCCGGTTCCATCGCCACGCCGCCCGCGATCGACGGCGGCGGCGCGCCGCCGACCCCGGCACCCGTTCCCGCCGGCCGGTCCGCGAGCCCGCCCACCGCCAGCATTGGAACCTTCCCGACGGGGCCGTCCAGGAGGATAACCTCGGGAACCTTGTGATGCGTCGGCGGCGACGCTTCGTCATCCCCGACGTCCGCGCCGCCCCCGACACCCGCGCCGCCGCCGCCCGCGCCACGCGCGCGCTTCAACGGCCTGAGGCGGTCGATCTCCAGCGCGGCGGTGGACGCGCGGCGCTTCAGACGCGCGTGCGACGCCTTCAACACGGCGAGTTCTTTGACTACTTTCCCGTGCGCTCGTTGTTCCTGGGTCAGTAACCGTTGAGCCTTGGCGAGCTCCGCGGCTTTGTGTTTGAGCTCATCCTTGACCCCGCGCACCGCCGCCTGTACCTCGCCCTTGGCCT
>Ga0302114_10002655_pt1 | contig 11434 bp, 7 predicted proteins | sample AG5_Surface_MG_FD_203107 | JGI IMG/M metagenome (GOLD analysis project Ga0302114, IMG submission 203107) | Marine microbial communities from Western Arctic Ocean, Canada - AG5_Surface | ecosystem: Environmental > Aquatic > Marine > Oceanic | place: Canada: Western Arctic Ocean | collected...
ATGAATATTCGGTCTCGAGCAACGAAATTGGTAGCTTGCCGGCCACACCAGACAAAAAGAACTTGGAGGTAGAGGTGGAGGTGGAAGTGGAGGCAGTAGAGAACAATGCCAAATCGCCAGAAAAATCGTCTCCAACACGTAAAACTTCTCCAAAGAAAGCCGCTACGTCTCCTAAGCAGAAATCGGCGGCGGAGTCCCCAAAATTGGACATATACGAAGAATCGACTGAAGATTTTGATGAGGGTTCACCCACCAAAAAGTCCCCGAAAAAATCGAACTCACCCAAAAATTCACCTCAAAGGTCTCCTAAACATTCACCGCAAAGGTCTCCTGTCAAGTCACCTCTCAAGTCACCTCTCAAGTCACCTCTCAATTCACCTCTCAAGTCACCTCTCAAGTCACCTCTCAAGTCAACTCTCAAATCAACTCTCAAGTTACCTCTCAAATCACCTCTCAAACAAAAGCCAACCACACCCAAGCGGACAGCCTCAACTTCCCCGAAGATGGTATCAAGGTTGCCCAAATCTTCACCAAAGGCAAAAGCGAAGTCGCCAAAAGCAAAGTCGCCAAAGGCGGCCGATAAAAGTTTCGAAGATTCGGAGGAGGAGGATTACGAATACGAGTTTGACGAGGATGAGGATGAGAGTGATAATGAGGATGCGGAGGTTTTGAAGAAGAGCGTTGTTGCTGTTGTCTCGCCCAAGCAAAAAACACCGGTGGTCGAGAAAGAGGAGGAGGAGGAGGAAGAAGAAAATTATTCGGACGATTGTACGGACGATGATGATTACGAAAATGACTTTGACGATGATGAAGCTGACAATGACAATGACAAAAATAACTCAGCTACAAACCAAAAACGACCAGCAACATCGTCAATGGAAGGCGGTGGACCGGACAAACGCGTCAAGTTCTCCTCGCAAATTGTCACGGAAGTTAGAGAAAGACCCAGAACCGCCCCCAGCGAAGTGGGCCGTTTGTTCTACACCGAAACAGAAATTTCACAATTTGAAGACGCAGCCTGCGCCGAAGAGGCAAGAGGACTAGAACTGGGTACATTAGAAAACTTCGGGAAGGCTGAAGATAGTGTGGATGATTGCGAACTAGAAACTTTCGAAAATGACTCCGGGGCTCCCGCCCCGTCCCCCCCGGGGGGGTGGGGGGGGGGAGATGATGATGACTTCTCAAAACTTTTCAAATATTGATTTTGTTGATAAAAAATTATCACTTATCCCTTGTGCGTATAACAGATGTCGCCTACCTGATTCTGAATGTTATCCTTCGCACCGTACTTCAAAAGTGTCTCGACGATGGGTTTGTAGCTATATCCACACGCATAATGAAGTGCGGTGTTGCCTTTCAAATTTGTTGCGTTTATATCGATGCGCTCTCGTAAGCAGAGTTTAATCGCTTTCCTATTATTGTTCTGTGCGCCGATGATCAGCAGAGTGTTGCCAGATTGATCGCGGATTTTTGCAGCCTCGAATCTCTTCAAAAAAGGCTGCAAACTCTCAAGACGATCGTTGCGCACGAGAGAAATAATCTTTTCAATTTCTTCCTCGCTAGGGGGGAGGCTGGATCTAACATTGCTTTTTTCGTCGTCGTCATTATTATTGTGTTGTTGCTGCTGTTGCTGCTGTTGCTGCTGTTGCTGCTGTTGCTGCTGTTTGTGCTGCTGTTGGTGCTGCTGTTGCTGCTGCTGCTGCTGCTGCTGCTGTTGCTGTTGCTGTTGCTGTTGCTGTTGCTGTTGCAGCTGTAACCCACGCGCAGGCAAGCGAGGAGTCTTGAATTGTGATCCATTTCGTAATTCATTGACATCCAGAGCTCGGTGCTGGATATTATTGTTGTCATTTATAATTAAACGGACCTGCGAGCTGGCACTCGCGACCGATGCGACAGACGAGACCGATGTGTTGTCTTCAATATCGTCTTCTTCGTCCTCTTCTTCCTCCTCGCTATCATCATCACTGGAACTAGACCCCAAGGAACTCTCATAATCTTGCAATGATCTCTCGTTTGCAAACAAACCTGATAGATCATCATCTTGAAAATTCACCGATTCGTTTTGGCTAGTTGTGGGATTTGGTCGCTTACCTCGGGCACCTCCTTGATAAAAAGGCTGCTTTGTTTCCACACCCTTTTGCGAAGCTCTCTTCTTGAATATAGAAATTAGAATTGCCTTGGGTTGGTTGGCTACTTTATTAGTGATATCTTGAAAAGCTCCCCTTTTTGCAGGTTTGTGCTCAGAACCGTTTGTTAATCCAATAACCGCCGTCTTTTGGAAGAACGTGCTCATTACTAAGGAATAAGGTTTTTAACGATCATTTTTTACGATTTTAAAAAAAATTCTTTTCCTTTTTTGTTCCCGCTTTTCCGCTTTTTATCTCCTTTTCCACGTCGTTTTTTACTTATAGTTTCTGAACCAACCCACTCATGTTGTGGGGGTCTATAACGAACTTGGTAGCCGCACCCTTGTCGAAATCATCGTAGCCCTTTGGCGCGTCATCCAGACTAATGCACTTGACATTGACCTACGCGCGCGCCGAGTATAATGTTAGTTTATTAGTGGGTGTGCTCGCGGCTCGCTTCGCTCGCTCACAGCATCTGCTATTTTGATCTTGTCGTAAAGAATGGCGTTCATCAGACTCTTGTGATACTTCATGACTGGGCACTGACCTGTTCCAAACTCGTGGCTCTTGCTCCACCCAAGCCCGATGCGCAGGGAGAGGTTTCCGAACTGTGCCGCATTGTCCACACCTCCGGGATCTTCTGTTACGTAAAGCCCTGGAATTCCGATCTTTCCTCCTTCTCGAACGACAGACATCAAATCGTTCAATACCTGGGCCGGAACTTCTCCTGCACTCGCCGCTCCGGTTCCTCGTGCCTCGAACCCGACGCAGTCAACAGCACCGTCAACTATTCCACCCGAGTTCGGCAGAATTTCTGCGAGCATGTCTTGGAGGCTACCCTCCCTCCTCAAATCAACTGTCTCGCAGCCGAAGGACCTGGCCTGCTCGAGGCGCTCGGGGATCACGTCACCGACGATCACACAGGCCGCACCAAGGAGCTGAGCCGAGGCGGCACTGGCAAGTCCGACTGGCCCAGCTCCTGCAATGTAAACGATGCTGCCAGGTCCGGTCCCAGCCTGAACCGCTCCGTGGAAGCCTGTGGGAAAAATGTCGGAAAGTAGAGTCAGATCTTTAATCTTCTCCAACGCTTGGTCACTGTCTGGGAACTTCAACAAATTGAAATCAGCGTAAGGAACCATGACGTATTCACTCTGCCCTCCGATCCAACCTCCCATGTCTACATAGCCGTACGCGGCTCCAGGACGAGCCGGGTTCGTCCTCAAGCAAACGCCAGTGTCACCTCGTTTGCAAGCAGCGCAGCGCCCGCACGCGATGTTGAAAGGAACGGAGCAAATGTCGCCAACGCTGAGAGTCTCGCAATCCTCCCCCACCTCCACAACCTCGCCGGTTATCTCGTGGCCCAAAACCATGTGCCCTCCAGGGAGCGAAGTTCGGCCACGAACCATGTGTTGATCACTACCACAAATGTTGGTTGTCACGACCTTCATGATGACGCCATGGTTGCACTTTCTTTTCTGGCGCTCGGAGTCAACTGGGGAATTCATACTGTCAAGGCTTAACTGCGGTAAGGCGCATTTTTTAATTAGGGGGTAAGTATTTTGTAGCCGTCTGAATCCGTTTCGCGGGATTCATCGCTCGCTCACCTCCGGAAAAGGGATGCCCTTGACCTCAACTTGGTTCGGCCCCATGAAAATGACTCCCCGATTGCTTGACCCAACTCCAGAGGACAAATTCCTCTCGGATATCGGCTTTCCGCCACAGGAGGTGCAACCACATCCGGAAGCGTGCTGGAAAAGTTGGGTTAGATTTTGTATAGTTACAATGGTATTGTGTGCAAAACTGCGACCGTCGGCAGCTTGATTCTAACCGAATTGTCCTCGTTGGACGAAACAATGAAGTTTGAGATGGTGAGAACTCACCCAAAGTTTGGGCTTCTCCATTCCAATCAAGCCACTGCTAGCTGCTCTAGAAGCACCATTAATGAGCGCAGGCGACTTGGTGATCAATTTGGTAGCCAGTGACGCCATATTATTTACTTAGATCTCAGCTTTTTTTTTCAACACTTGTTAAAGTTCGAAGTTTGAGATGTTTGTTCACAACACTCAACAAACAAACAGCACATAGTCTTCCCCTGTCACTCACCCTAACCATACAAGAATCTCATTCAAGACTTTTAAAAACAGACCCCTCCTGATATGGACAACCCCCTGACCTCCTCATCCACATCTCTTCCCCAAGTTATTTTATCGGCATTGGCAACCCAACTCCATCAACAGTTGCTTAATTCAAACTCCCAATCTCGCAGGGAAGTTGCAATCGCTTCTGAATTGCTCGCTGACGAGCTCTTCAAATGCCAAAATGGCTTCCTCCCTGCTTACAAACATTTAGAAGACGCGGCCTCAATATTTCTTTCTTACAAGGATTTCAAATCCCTGGCCCGTGTTCAGAACAAGCTCGGGGTTGCAAAGTTCAACATGTTCGACTACAACGATGCAATATCTCACTTCAAACACCAGGCTGAGTTTTCAAAGAAACCCGTAACACAATCTGTTGGACTTGTAAACGCGGGGTTGCTGCAATTGCGCCTTGGCAATATTTCTGATGCGGCTGTGAACATAAATCAGGCGTTTGAGATAATAACCGATTGCCAACCGGAAGAGCCGGACAGACTGCCGCAGCTGGCTTACACTTGTTTTGTCCAAGGTTGCTATTTCGTCGCGACCGGCGAACACCCTCAAGCATTGAAATTCCATCTCATGGATCTCTCCAACTCGACCAGCGCTGAGAATTCCGAAGGAATTATGCGTGGCTTGACTAATGTGGGTCTCGCGCATTTCAGACTCAAGAACTACGACGAAGCTCTAACGAAATTTCAATCTTGCGTTGCATCCTGCGACGACAATAACAATTCATTTTCGAGCTACGTAAATTGTCGAACGCACTACCACGTTGCCACGACCTACACCGTGCTCGGCAAGATCACTCAAGCAATTTCCCACTTTGACATTGCCAACAGTATATGCTCTGAATCAGTAACCACCCAGTTGCACACGCTGCAAGAAATGTTCAAAAATAAAGTCCGCCTTCAAGAAGAAGCAAAGAAGGATGCAGAGGAGAATGGTGACATTCTCCCCTTTGACCTTCAAGGGGAAATTCCTCCCGTCGACGAGACAACCGTTGTGGCGTTCGGTACTCCGGTTGGTGGAGTCCTCCACGCTCAAATCCTCCACGTAAAGGCAATTGCTCACCTGTTCCGAATGACATTGCAAAACAACAAGCCTGTTCCCTGTCCTGACGTTACCCTCGCGTTAGAAGCAATACAGCAATCCCTCGACAAGACCTCGCCGACCCTTTCCCCTCTGGCCAGATCTGCTGTGCACAACTCATATGGAATCATATCGATGGTGAGCGGTGACTGGGAAAAAAGCAGATTTAATCACCGGCAGTGTTTGAAAATTCTGGAGAGCGAGAAGACTTTTTCCAATTCCAATTCCAATCCCTCCCCCACCACCGATGCCAGCGCCCCATCTTTCAACAAGACAAACTTGGCCGGCCTGATGGGTTCGAGCAAGGCAAAGAACAAGTTGTTGAATAAGTTGGGTTCCAAAAAAAATAAAAGAATAGCAGCAGCAGAAGTAGCAAAAACTGAGCAGCAACCCGAGAGTGATACCCAAAATGATGCAAACAAACAAAAAGCGGACTTGCAGGTGAGCGAGCGAGCTTTGAGGAAGACGAGCATACTCGCGATGAATCCCGCGAAATAGCTACAGACATAATGGCTACATCCACTACTAAACTAAATTAATTTATTCCACTCAATTCGTTTGGCTCGCTTCACTCGCCTCCCTGCTCCATAAAAATGCGCCTCGCTTCGCTCGGCGCAGCTTCTCGTTGAGATTAACATGACAGGCTCAATATTTGGGAAGAATTTAGCCCGAGACAAGAAAACCCTTCGCGCCAACTCGACGCGGAACAACGCTTTGTCGAATAAAAATGGTGTTGGCTTGGGTTTGTCGGGCACTTCTGGACTGAACGGTTCTGACATTTCGCAGGCTGAGTTGCGAACAATCATGGAGCAGCACAAGAAGGAAATTGACATTTGCACCAAAAACAACGACAAAAGAGGTGCGGCAATCGCCCACGGTCTTTGTGGCAACGCGATTGCCTCGCTTGGAGGGCGCAAGCAGGACGCGTACGAGCATCTTGACAAGCAGCTCAAGTACGCCGTCGAGGCGAAAGAACCAAAAATTGAATTGAATGCAATGCGGGGAATTGCGGATCTTCAAGAGGCTCACGGAGAGGCAATTCAGTCAATGAAGACGCTTCGCGAGTACGTGAAAACCTGTTCGAAACTTGTCGAGGAGGATTTGGTGCTGAAAACGGACGGGTTCAAGAGAATGATTAGCGTTTACATGCTGATCAGCAAAGAAATCAAACCATTGGACAAGCCAACTGAAAAAGAAAAATATGACTTACTCACCGACGATGAATTGGACGAGATGGAGTCGAAGGACCTACAGTTTCTCAGGGCGAACAGCAAGCAGAGGGCTCTTCGATTTTTGAGTGCGCTTCGAAAATCAGAGTGCCTCCATTGGAACTGGCGCGACGACGCGAGCACAATGTTCAATTCCACGATTGACGAGGAGGAGGAAGCCTTCATGGCGGCACAAACAAGCGGCGCTGCCACACCCGCACCAAAAAGTGTTGGCGGCAATATGGGTGCTTTCGGGGGAGGGGGCATTAAAAAGAAAAAATTTGGCGGGGGCACAGGCGCATTTGGACTTATGTGATAAATTTAAATCATACAAAAAAATTTCACAGTCCAATCAATCAGCATTCAGCTCGTTGTCCATCTTCAAACTCTCGTTCAATTTTTGTCCTATTCTACTTCCAGTAGCTTCAGATAGCTGTTGTCTGAGAGTTGTATTCGCCAACTCCAATTCTTCAATTCTCTTCCTCATGTCCTCAACGTTTTCTATCACGGTTCCCATCACAGCTCCCCCCACCACGGTGCCCGTTCCCATCGCTCCATCCTGCATAATGGTGCCCGGCACGACTGTGTCGTTGGCCCCTGCACTGCTGCTCCCGTGTTTCATGTTGTGCAAAATTTTCTCATTTGTTGACGCAACCTTGGTCTTCGGCAACCGAACGCTGGGTGAAACGAAAATTTCGATTTCCATCGGCTTCATTAGATAGTCAAGGAATTCCTGGGAGACCTTGTCAACGTGGTGAACGAAGCTATAGGTGAATTCGGGGTTGTGGGTGTTGACTTCGTTGACCGTCTCCGTTGTGAAAAGCTCTCCGAAAAAATTGTACTGGCAGTAGCACATGTCCGCGATGATCGGCAAGGCTGTCGATTTCCCAATTTTGAACTTGTACGTCCAGGGTTTTCCGATGAGATCGGCAGGGTCGTCAATCTCCGGTATGAAATCTTCGCTCTCCTCGGCGTCAGGCCCCTCGAGCGGGACCCAGATGGTCTCTAACTTGCCCACGTTGTTGTAGGGCGCAGAAATGTTTTTCACGTCTTGGTGCACCTCGTCCATGTCGGTGCTCAATCCGTAAATCAAGTACTCTGGGAATATCGTGCACGTTCCGAGCTGGAAGGTGTTGTCGAACAAAATAACCAAGGGGTCGTGGTGCTCGGGGAACTCGTAGGGCCTCTCGCTCTCAACGGCGATGGACAAGTGTGTCATTTCGTCCTTGACAATGCTGTACGACTTCATGAACTCGAACGGGTCGATGATAATGCTCTCGTCGGTCGCACCGTTCACGATGCGAACCTTGACTTTTGGCACACCCAGCTGGTCGTCTGTCCTCTGCAGCGTGACATCGAAGGACAGCTGGTCGCGGTCCAAAATTCCAACGATCTTCTTGAGTTCTTTGGTCTTGGGCAGCAGCTCCAAAATCTCCCTGTCCACGGCCTGCATCGCCCTGTCGTGCTCCTCCTTCGCTGCATCGGTTTCTGTTTTATGTGTCTGAGTGTCGTTCATCCACTTGTCCTTCTCGGCCTGGAAGGCCCTCATCTGCTCGTCCAGCATGCTCTGCTGCTCGGACGAAGCGTTTGTGATGCAGTTCTGGTACTCCTCCACCGCCGAGGCCGCGGAAGGAATATCGTCAGCGGGCGGTTCGTGGCCGGGGTAGCGGTACAGTAGCAGCTCGCCGCCAATCACGATTCGGTCGAACGGCTTCATGGGGATCTTATCGTCCTTCGCAACCTTATTCCCGTTGTACACGACCTCACCGCTTCCGCCAATGAGCATGCACTCGCCCTCGTTGTTTTCAATTGTGCAGTGCCCCTTGACCACCGTCAAAGACGTCGGTTTGATGTCTCCGCCGGGCCCAAAAACAATGACGGGCTTGTCGATGATGTACATGAAACGGTTCGACCTGAACGGGTCCTCGTCTAGGTTAATGAGGTATTGTTTGTCGGTGTCCTTCATGAAGTGGGTGAGGTAGATGCCTCTCCTTCCGTACTCCTCCGCTTGCTGCCTCAACTGCGCCTCCTGCGCCTCGTTGGTGTCGGTTCCGCCGTCCATCGCGTTGGCAAGCTCTTTCTGCTTCGCAGCGAGCAGCTCCGCCATGTCGCTTCCTCCACCCTGCAACTTGGCCATCTGCTCCTTCATCGCCTCGAGCTGCAGCATGAGCTTGCGCTCCATCGGGCTCATCGCCATCTGTGCCTTCTTCGGCGCCAGCTTAATGACACTCGCATTTTCTGCAAAGCCCAACGTGGCAAATGTGTAGTTGTGGTACGTCACCTCGGGTCTAATGGCGCAAAATAGGTACGTTCGCGCTTGGAGCATGGTATCCTTCAAATATTTGCACAGGAAGTAGGAATTGCACCCCGCCACACTAACTCCGGGGGCGAGTTTCTTCTTCTTCACGAGGTCAGCCATCTTCATGAAAAACTGGGCCATTTCGGACAGACTCAAGTTGATTTTCTTTCCTTGGTCCTGGAGGGACTTCGTCTTAGATTGGTCCTTGTGTGGTTTCGGGTTTATGTATTCTATGTCGCCGTTCGGGTAGACTTTTTTCTCGTATTGTGCGTAGTAAATGTCTCCAGCCGGCTCAGTTCCAGCAAGATCGCACACGTAAACGCGCGAGCGTTGCTTCATCTCCGGGTTGGAGGGGAGGGGCATGTCAATCTCAAGCGTCATTATGCAGTGCCCACGGGTGGATTGATGGTTAAATTGGGTTGGGGAGATGGCTTTTTTAGCGTTGGATATTAAAAATTGTTTGCGCAAGTCGTCCCATGCTGCAAGGTTAGTGGTGGGGGTTTGATGAGAGGGGGGGGGGGGGAGGGGTGGTGCGTGGGTGTGATTACGTGGGGTTTTTTTGACGTGGTGTGAGAACTTTTTCTTCCATTGTATTTCCAACTTTCCATTAAGAAAACTCACTCTTCAAACTTGCAGCGTTGCACCAAGTAATATCCATGAAACCGTCGGCGTCCTTCCTCATTCCACCTTTGTAAGAGCGCTCTTCTCCCATGGGAGACATGAGATCCCTCACTATATCAACAACATTCTGGAAATATTTCATTGCGAATTTCCAATTGTCCTGCTTGTCCTGGAACATATCGTAAGCCAAGTGGGGGAAAATTCCCCACATGTCGTGCGGTGTCGCGTGCTTGAACCTAATTCAATTCAAACGTGTGTTGTGTTAGTATGAAAACTTTGATAGGCTAAAAAACCATGTCACACAACAAGGTGCTTACCAAGCATCAGGACTATCCGCAGCATCGGGCCCAAAAACGGTAAAAGTTTTTCCACTCCCAGACAAACCGTATGCAAACAGCACCACAGCGTTACCATCCATCAGGTCCTTCTTGATCTTTAATCCAACAGCTTCGTAAACATTCATTTGCCCCACAAAGTCCATGTCCTCGCAAATTGCATGGTCACTCTGCACATAACGTTCATAATTGAAAGCAGTCCACCATGCATATGTGAAGCCAAAGTTGTTGTGACTGTAACTCGAGTTTAGCAGGGTAACCTCTCCCTCCTCTTCTGATTTCTGGTGCAGCGAAACTCCTAGTTTGTCTTTGATTGTGAAAGGCCGACTAAAGTTTGAGAAATGGTTTTATTAGATGAATATGAAATAATAACTTTGAACGAGCGGCAACCTGAATTCCCACAACATTTTTTAATTTTTATGCATACTATCCTTACCAACGAACTGCCACTTTGATGGAGACCGACATCAGATGGTGTGTTTTTGTGCTAAAAACTTTTTGAACTCAGAATTTTTTTTTTTTCGTTTGATTCAATTTGATTTAATTTCTGTTGGATATCTTCTTTGCTGCCACCCTCAAACCGTCCACCATTTCTATTTTATCTTCAGCTTTTTCTACTTAAGATGGATCGCGGAAGAAAGGCCATGCCGGTCCAGAACAAGGCGTGCAATGCCCGGTATATTAAAACTTGTCAAGAAATGCATAAGAAGAAGGTATGGAATTGCCTCCTCCAGGAAGCCCTACCTCTTTATTAGGATTTGTGCTCTCGGTAAAGGCAAACTTGCCGATCTCGTGTATGGAAGCTACTAACCCACTCAATACAAAAACACTCGCTACAGTTACGAGATATGAAGTGTTCAATCGACAACAAAATGCCAGCTACTGCTTCCCATTTTAAGACCAACGCAAAGAAGAATGCGATTATGGAGGAACGGTTTGCAACAATAGAGCGTGAAAATAGAATGCTTCTTGAGAAAATGAGTTACATCATGCGGGTGAGTAGTATGAAGAGCGGAATCAAACCAAACTCCAATTATTAAACCAATCAACTCTAACACACACCTCTCCCTTCCCCACCTCTTCTCCTCCCCCTATCTCCCCTTCCCCCCCCCTCCCCCCCCCTCCTTTTTCCAATTTTCTAGTTCAAGGGTGGAATTGACAATAAAAATGATAGCCTTCAATACGGTCGTTCGCTAAACAAGGACAGCCGAAAACGCGAACTACAGAAAATCACGAAGCAGAACCAACTGATCCTACGACGAATTCAGGAAGCGACACCAACATTTGATCACCTTCAATGGGCGGAGGAGGCTCGCGTGAATGATGGATTCATGCAGAACATTTGCGAGTTCCAGCCACAAACATTAAAACGGATGACCGGGTTGGGGTTAGATGATGGAGCAGACGATTTGGATGAAGTGGATTTCAGCTAAATTTCTCTCAACAACAACAACAACAATAACAACAACAAAAAGAACAACAACAACAACAACAACAACAACAACAACAACAATAGTGATAACAACACAAAACCGATTATGTATGATTGAATGCTCTTAATTAAACAGGAACAGAACATATTTTCTCCAAAAGCAATATTGAAATCTCTCAACCCCCT
>Ga0302114_10002663_pt1 | contig 11404 bp, 10 predicted proteins | sample AG5_Surface_MG_FD_203107 | JGI IMG/M metagenome (GOLD analysis project Ga0302114, IMG submission 203107) | Marine microbial communities from Western Arctic Ocean, Canada - AG5_Surface | ecosystem: Environmental > Aquatic > Marine > Oceanic | place: Canada: Western Arctic Ocean | collected...
ATCGGCGCCTTGCAGAACACGCGACTCAAGCTGAGTGCCGCCGGCTTGCTTTAGAATTTCGGGGTCGTGTTGTGGCACGAAGTCTTCTGAGCCGCGCAAAGACAAAAGGGCGCCGCGGTACTGGGGTAGCCCGCGCATGGGATCAAAGCCGATCATGCCGAGTACATGCTCTCGGGTGATCAAAAGCGTGGTCCAGTCCTGTATCGCGCCTTCGCCGGTTTCTAAGGCTTGCCGAAAGGGCTCGGCCGGTTGGTCGAGAAACAGTTCATTCGGATTCAGGATGCTCGACCAAAGTACGACGGTTTTATACAGCGCTGGTTTCTGACTGATCAGTTCCAGTGCGGTGGCGCCGCCGTAGCTAAATCCGAGTAGGCCGATCGGCAGTTCAGGGTAGTGCTCGATCGCCCAATCAACCCCGGCCTGGGCATCCTGCACCCGGCTGACAAACGTGCTGGTCAGACGGTAGTTGGTGGCTTCGCGTTCACTTTCGCCTCGAATGTTCATCCTTAGGGAGGCAATGTTGCGCTCAGCAAGCACCCCAGCCTGGCGTTTATACAGATCCCCCACTTCATCTTTCTGCCCTGACCAACCATGAATCATGATGACCATGCCGTGGGTGCTCGACTTGGCGGCGGGTAGGGTTAAGGTCGCGTCGGTCCCGGATGACAGGGTTAGCGAGCGCTCACTCGATGTGGACTCGGCGTTCGCAGTACCGACGCATAAAACCAAAATGCAGATCTTGAGTAGGCCCCAGTGGGCGAGCTTGTGCGGCGCTTGGCGGTTACAGTTTTTCATAGAGGGCATCTGTGCGGATGAGCTGTGAATTAAAGCAGAACCCTTAAATAATGCGAACGCTTTTTAAGGCGTTGATATCCTCTGGCCGTGTTGAATCTGGCTGGTAAAATATAATGAATTCCATTATGTTCTAATCTGGTCCCTTGGAAAAAATCGAGGTCATGGGTCAGCGGGGGTCAGCGTTATCAGCGGCCAGTTTGTTTTTGACGTGATGCCGGCTGCGTTAGCGTGAACGTCATGGGTTTAATCCCTAGGTTGTGAAGACGGCGTGTAGCGCGAGCGCCCGTGCGCAGTCGACGGTTGTTCAAAGCCGAGAAATTGCCTGGCAAAAGTGCAAAGAGTTGGACTTCAAACCCCGTTATGATTCGCGCTGCGGGTTAAAAAGGCCCGACTAGATTGAGGGTTTAAACAAGGGGCGATACGCGCTGGGTATTGCGGGTAAGCAAAAGGAGAAACGAGCGTGTTTGATGGTCAGTATGTGCTGTGGGGCGGCGAACACAGTTTGTTCACTCGCAAGTTGCAAGCAATGCTTAATTATTTGGGGGTTTCCTACACGTTCAAATTAAAGGCCGAGACCTCGCAATCACGGGTCGAGGCACGGTTGGGCACCCATTTTATACCAGGGCTTGAAACCCCAGAGGGTTGGTTTATTCACGACACAACCCCGATCGGTCTGATGCTCAATAGCAAGTATCCGCATCGGCCACTGCTGCCTAAAACGCCGGTCCAAAGGATCGCCGCCCATTTACTTGAAGATTGGGCCGATGAATGGTTTGGCCGTTATGCCATCAGCTCTCGATGGTGTTATCCGGATAATGTGGCGGCGATTGCCGAGGGCTTCTATGCCAATCGTATGGGGCGGTTTCAAGCCGAAGGTCTCACCCCGGAAGATCAGCAAGCAGCGGCCGTTTTGATCCAAACGGTACGAGATAATTTTGGCCTTCGTGCTTGCGCCAATCGAGGTTGCGGCCCAGATCAAGCCGCTCAGGTCCGGCAGGATTTTGATGCATTGATGCGACATGCCGATGCACACTTTAGTGAGCATTCGTACTTGCTTGGGGACTGCGCGAGTTTGGGTGATTTTACCTTTGCGGGGTTGTTTAAAGCACACATCGCAGCCGATCCTGAGCCGCGCAGTTGGGTACAGGCCAGTGCGCCGAATCTATTGCCGCGCATGGCTCAGATCTTCGACGCACAATCGAGCCAGGGAGACTACTTCCCGGGCGACGCGCTGCCAGAAACCCTCACGCCGTTGTTTCATCATATGCGGGACACCTATCATGGGTTTTTGAAGGCGTCTCGCCTCGCTCTGGCAAAGGGTGAAAAATGGTGCGCATTGGATCTGGGCGATGGTCCGGTGCCCATGCGGGCGTTGAAATATAGCGAAGTCTCTCGTTGCCACATCCGAGCCGAGATTCTTGCGTTGTCCGAATCAGATCGAGCAGCGGTCGAGCATGTGCTGGGGCCCTTAGGGGTCCTCGATGCCTATTTGCTGCCGCCTTTATCTGCAGCGTGATGAAAAACGAAAATCCAATGGAGGTCCTTTAGAATGTTAACCCTACACTTTGCACCCAACTCCCGAGCGGGTCGAATTCTCTGGTTGCTTGAAGAGCTGGCACTACCGTATGAGCTCAATCGGATGGATTTCCATCCAAAAGATTTAAAATCCGAGGCGCACCGAGCGCGCCACCCTCTGGGTCGTGTGCCCGTTCTTGATGATGGTGACATCAGTATTTTCGAGTCTGGCGCCATCGTTGAGTACATCATCGAACGCCATAAGAATGGTGGTTTAAAACCTGCGGTGTCCTCGTCCCTGTATCCAGAATACCTACAATGGTTTCATTATTGTGAAGGCATGGTGATGCCGCCGATTAACACGATCGTTGTGCAAACCATCCTGTTGCCAGCAGACCGCCGAGATGAAAAAGTGCTAGGCCAGGCGCAGCGTCTGCTCACCAAGGCCTTGGCGCCGGTAAATGATGCGCTGGCCGGGCGCGATTACCTGATCGGTGATTTCTCGGGTGCGGACATTATGTTGGGTCATGCCTGCTTTATGAGTCAGCGTTCGGGCTGCGTGACCGACGAGATGGTGCACCTGTTGGCGTATATCGCGCGGATTGCGGCTCGGCCAGCGTTTGATAAGGCCATTAATGCTTAATGCGGACGCCTTTTTGGAACAATAGACGCTGTAAAAAACGCCCCGGCAGCCTGAATCTTAATGCGGGGTGGACGCAAGTTGAAACCCGCGCCGAGCGTGGATAAGGCGCAGGGCCAAGGAGATAAACAATGACGCAATCCCAAACTATGGCAATCGATGTCTTCTGGTCTTTTCGGAGTCCTTGGTCTTATTTGGCAACGAGGCGCCTGCACGATTGGCAGAAGGCCTATCATCTCACGGTCAATTTTCGGCCGGTTTACCCCATCGCCGTGCGCACCCCTGAATTTTTTCACAGCGTGCAGCCGCAGTGGTTTTCCTATTTTATGACCGATGTCTTTCGGGTTGCAGAATTCCTGGAATTACCGTTTGTTTGGCCCAAACCAGATCCGGTTGTGCAAACCATTGATGAAAAGGGTCTCCGGCAGACGGGTGAGGTCCAGCCTTATATTGATCGATTAACCCGGTTGGGCGCGCTGGCGGAAGAATTAGGGGCGGGCATTGCCTTTGCAGATGAAATCGCATCGGTCATCTGGGGGGGGACTCAAAATTGGGATCAGGGCGATCATCTTGCGCAGGCGGCTCGTCGAGCAGGGCTTGAGCTTGCGGAGATGGATCAAAAAGTGATCAAGGAGGCCGACCGGTTGGATGCCGTGATTGCAGGCAATCAAGCGGACCATGAACAAGCGGGTCATTGGGGCGTGCCGACCTGCGCGTATCAAGGCGAGCCGTTCTTTGGTCAGGACCGGTTGGATGTGTTGCTCTGGCGTCTCAAAAAGGACGGGTTGCAGGCGCGATAAGCGGGCCTGGATTGTGGAAAGGAAGCGAATAGATGGGTAAAAGGTTTTTGGTTAGTTTCGCGGTACTGATGATCCTTTTAGGCGCGCTCGGATGGTTAAACCGAATTGATTTGTTGCTAGCCTTGGTTAAGTTCCAAAGTGAACGCGAGTTCGACATCGCGCCCTACCGCGAAGTCCCTTGGCAGGCAGGCCCGGCAGTGGCCGAAGCGGGCGAGCGGCCGCCGAACATCATTCTGATTCTGGCGGATGATCTCGGCTATAACGATATCTCAACCTTTGGGGGTGGCATCGCGGGCGGCCGATTGCAAACGCCCAATATTGATCAGCTGGCCGCCGACGGCGCCATTTTTGAGCAGGCCTATGCGGGCAACGCCACCTGCGCGCCGTCTCGCGCGATGATCATGACGGGTCGCTATCCAACGCGCACGGGGTTCGAATTTACCCCCACACCCACCGGCATGGGGCCGGCTGTCAGTCTAATAATGAACAGTATGGATTCGGGCCTGCCGCCGGCCTACTTTAATCAAGCCGAAGCTGAGGCGGCGTTGCCGTATCAATCCCAGGGCTTGCCCACCTCCGAGGTGACGATTGCAGAAGTGCTCAAGCAGCGCGGCTATTACACAGCCCATATTGGTAAATGGCATCTTGGGCGGGGTGAGGGCTTTACGCCGAACGATCAGGGTTTTGATGACAGTCTGTTGATGGCGAGCGGGCTGTACCTGCCCGAAGGTGATCCGCAAGTCGTCAATGCTAAACTTGATTTTGATCCGATCGATCAGTTTTTATGGGCGCGCTTGGGCTATGCCGCCGCCTTTAATAATGATGGCGCTGAACGCTTTGAACCCAGCGGCTACCTTACCGACTACTGGACCGATGAAGCGGTGAAGGTGATTCAACAGAACAAGCACCGGCCTTTCTTTTTGTATCTGGCGCATTGGGGCGTGCACACGCCCCTGCAGGCCACGCGGGAAGATTATGAGGCCGTCGGCGATATTAAACCGCACCGCTTACGGGTTTATGCGGCCATGATGCGGGCCCTTGATCGCAGTGTCGGCGCCATCACGAAAGCGCTCGAGGCCGAAGGGTTGGCGGATAACACCATTGTCATGTTCTCAAGTGACAATGGTGGCGCGGGTTACATTGGTCTGCCCGAGGTGAATGCGCCGTTTCGAGGCTGGAAACTCACGAACTTTGAAGGCGGATTACGGGTGCCGATGTTTCTGAAGTGGCCTGGGATCATTGCGCCAGGCACGACAGTCTCAGAACCGGTTGCCCACATCGACCTGATGCCGACCTTGGCCGCGGCGGCGCAAGCACCCTTGCCCAAAAACGTTGCCATCGACGGCTATGATCTGCTGCCATTGGCAACCAATACAGCTGGGCCGGTTCGGGATCGCGGGGCACTGTTTTGGCAGAGCGGTTATTATCGGGTGGTCCGTCAAGGTGACTGGAAGCTACAGGTGTCAGATAAACTGAATAAAGTGTGGCTCTACAACTTGGCGGATGACCCCACCGAGCAGACTAACCTGGCTGGCGTGGCCGTTGAAAAATTGACGGTGCTACAAGCCTTGCTGGCCGCGCACAAAGCCTCGGCCCGTGAACCCCTGTATCCATTTTTGGCCGAGCTCCCGGTCGCGGTCGATAAGTCTCTGGCAGAACGCTTTGAGGCTGGCGATGAATACATTTACTGGCCCAATTAGGCGACGCCTATGATCAAGCGATTTGTCTTCGGTATCTTAGCGGCCCTCGTGGTGTTGCTCATCGGTGGGTTCTGGTTAGCGTTCTTTTCAACAAGACCGCCCCTAATGCTTGATCCGGCAATTCTAGAAGGCGATGGGAGTGTGATTGATTACTGCGCGCTACCGGTGCTCACGGGCCAGGGCAAAACAGCGGCTGAATTTCCGAAAGGCAATACGCCAGGTTGTGGCTATGATCACTTCCCGTTACCGGTCCTTGCCGGTTGTACCGAGCCCTTGCCTGAGGCTGCCGATGATCTGCGCGGCTTGTGGGTGGGCGTCGACGGAAAAGTGGGCCATGTCGAGCGGGTCGAGCAGTGCGGATCGCGAACGGTCGTGACCAGTTCGGGCGTCATCCATGACTATGGCCCCAATAGTACGGGCGGACTGAATACCGATGACACCGAGGGCGGCGTTGCGTTCACGCTTGCCGGCAAGCAATACTGCCCACGCACCTCGGCCAGCATGATCTGGAACAAGGGTGTGCTCGATTTCCATGTGTTCGGTTGGGGCCCGCGCGTTGTGCGTCGTTATTTACAAGGCGCGCAGTTGATCTGGGAATATGCCGATGGGTCGATCACTCGGATGAATCGAATCTGTCAGTTACCGGAAGATCACAGAACGCCGAAGCCGCGCGGGCTTCGGGTTGCGATCGGCTGGGAATAGGGCGTTTGTGCGAACCAAGGCAATTTAGTGGATTGGTTTTGGGTTAATGGGGGCTTTCATTTGTTTATTTGGCGCGGACGCAGTGGCGTCAGTCATGGCGTTTTCGGACTCATTAAGGTAAAAGGTCCGACAGGCAATCTGGTGATCGCTGGGCGTCGAATGATTGAGGTCACGGGTCAGAAAATTTTAGCGTTGGACATTGATGTGATGCCACTGCACCCAGAGACAGCGCGGCTTAAGGCAGGCGCTGCGGTTGAATTGCGAACCGCTGTTCGAGGTGTCTTTGCCGCCCGGGCGGTTGTTGCTGCGGCGCGTCGATTCGTCACCGGCCAGAATCAAAACACATCATGAGCGACCTCAGATCATGCTGCAGTGATTGCTAGCCTGGTCAGGCGTCATGTCAGCGCTAGCCTCTCAATGAGACTGGTCGGTTGAATCGCAACAAAGGAATTGCCCGTGATTAAAATAATTGTTCGAGGATTGGCGGGGTTGCCGGCAGTCATCTTCCTAGTGATGGGATTGCGATGGCTGGTCAACCCAGCAGGGATCGCGCCAGAGTTTGGGGTCTTACTGGCCTCGGGGCTCGGTTTGAGCGCGCAGGTTGGTCTCTTTTCGGCGTTTTTTCTGGCGTTAGGGCTGTCCATCCTGACTGGCCTGGTCACCGAGCGCCGCGTTTGGTTTTATGCGCCCGCAGGGTTATTGCTGTTGACGGCAATGGCTCGAAGTTTAGCTTACCTGGTGCATAACGCCGCCTTTGCGGGCTCAAATATTGGCACAGAGCTGTTGGTTGCGGGGATTCTGCTTCTGGCAGCGCGCTATCTGGGTGAGCGTTAATGTGGGTTGGCGTGCAGCTTCGGCTAAGCTTCACTGGCGCAATGCGTTTGCTCGTTGGGTTGTGCGCAGTGTTGGCCCTCGGCGTTAGCCCGGCAATCTTTGCTGAGGACAAGCCGCGACCCAATATTGTGTTCATTCTGGCCGATGACCTCGGCTTTACCGATCTTGCGTCCTATGGCAGCGAGATTTCGACCCCAACGTTATCGGCATTGGCCGAGGCCGGGATTCAATTTACCAATTACCATACAGCCGCCAATTGCGCGCCTGCGCGCGCTATGTTGCTCACCGGTGTCGATAACCATTTGGCGGGGGTGCCGGATATTCCGGAAACCCTGCCGCCGGAGCTTAAGGCGCAGGCGCACTATCAGGGGGTGCTCGGGGATAACGTGGTGACCATCGCGACCCTGCTCGAGGCCTCCGGCTATCACACTTACCTGGCTGGGAAATGGCATTTGGGGGCGGCGCCCAGGCAGTTGCCCAGTCGTCGCGGCTTTGAACGAACCGTTGCGCTCATAGATTCCGGCGCCGATAACTTCGAGCAGCGACCGTACATGCCGATCTATGAGGACGCCAATTGGTTTGCCGATGGCGAACGGCTCACGTTGCCGGAGGATTTTTATTCGTCTGAGTTTTTGATCGATAAGACCATCGAATTTATCGATAGCAATTTGCCTGACGGCAAGCCCTTTTTCGCTTATGTGCCGTTTCAGGCGGTACACATTCCGGTGCAAGCGCCCCAAGAATTTATTGATCGATATGAGGCGGTCTATGACGCGGGCTGGGACGCGCTTCGCCTTGCTCGGCACGCCCGCGCGATCGAACTGGGGATCGTGCCTGAGCGTACGGCTTTAAACCGGATGTCGACCACGGACGATTGGGCGAGCTTGTCCGATGAGCGTAAGCGTTACGAAGCAAAGCGTATGGCGGTCTATGCGGGGATGATCGAGGCGATGGATCATCACATTGGACGACTCACCGCGCACCTTAAGGCCCAAGGTGTTTATGACAATACGATTTTTGTCTTCACCTCAGACAATGGTGGTGAAGCCAGCGGCTCGGTCGACCCTACAGCGTTTGGGGGCAGTTTTATGCCCAATTCATTGGGTTATTCGACCGAGTTTGAAACCTTAGGAACCAAGGGTAGCTACAACTCGATTAGCCCGAGCTTTGCGAGCGCTGCGGTCAGCCCGTTGTCGTTTTATAAGTTTTATGCCGGTGAAGGCGGCATGCGGGTGCCCTTGGTGATTGCCGGCGCGCCCCTTGCGCTATCACCTAGGATGAGCAACGCTTTTGTTTGGGCAACCGATATCGCCGCCACAATTTTGGCCTTTGCCGAAACGGCGCCACCGGGTCCTCGGTATGCGGGTAAAGCGGTGTTGCCGATGACCGGCAAAAACTTGCGGCCGTTGCTCGCCGGCTCGGTGGATCAGGTGTATGACGCAAGTGAGTCCGTGGGCTATGAACTCAGTGGCCACAGCGCCTTGTTTCAGGGCGACTTTAAAATTGTCCTGAATCGCCCGCCCCGTGGCGATGGGCAATGGCATTTGTTCGACATTGTGAAAGACCCGGGCGAAACCCGAGACCTTCGAGAGGTCATGCCAGCCCAATTTCAATCGATGCTGACGGCTTACGAACGCTATGCCGTTGACAACAAAGTGCTGCCAATGCCTGAGGGACATACGGTCGTTGGTCAAATCGCAATAAACTATGTCGCCTCCCAGCTCAAAAACGGTTTCATCATTGCGCTGCTGACCCTGCTGGTGATCGCGCCGTTTGGGGCTTATGTTTGGGGTCGACGAAAGCCGCGCTGATGGTTGTGCTGCTCTTTAAAGGGCTCTGCATAGCTGGTTTTTTAGAACGCTTTGCAGAGCGCTGGAACGGGACGGCATGTTTCTCGGAACACCCTTGTCGCCGCCGCTTTGTTTTAAAGGCCTTACCAAAGGATCCCTTTCTTAGAACCTTGTTAAAGAACGTTTGCCTTAGCGCGAATGCGTTTGAGGTCCGGGTTCGTCGCATATCGTTCATCAACAACCTGAACGCGTTTTTTTGGTTAATGGTCGTGAGCGTATTGAGTTCTCGTTCGCTGGATCAGAATCAGAGTTCCCGAACCTTTGGCTTGCCGCGTTGGCTAGTGCCGCCTCGACCGGCTGCGCGTAAGCCGGTAATGCGCTCAAGAGCGGTTTAGAGTAGATCATCCTAGATTGCTGGGGATCTTCTTCCCGCGATTCGGTCGGCGTGTCTGCCGCGCTCGATGCCATGGTTCAGGCGCGCGATTCGAAGGTTGCAGCGGGATAAGGCGGCGGTTTCGAGCAGGCTTGTTGTTGCGCTCAGGCCCAACCCTTAGGCATTGCTTGACGGCATTGGCTGCGAATGGCCTACTGAATTTGATGCCGGCGGCGCCGTATTTCCTAAACCAGTCGTCGGTGTTATGGCGGGTCGCCCTAACCAACCTTTAAGGAATGCTTGTGTACGATCTCATTATTCGCGGCGGAAAAGTTTATGACGGTTTAAATCCCCAGCCGCAGTGGCTCGATATTGCCATTAAGGATGGGGTGATTCAGGAGATGGCGCCGAGTCTGGTTGCCGAGGCGAAAGCCGTGATCTCGGCCGAGGGCGCGATTGTGGCTCCGGCCTGGGTCGACATCCACACCCACTATGATGGCCAAGTGACCTGGGACAGCGAGATGAATCCATCGGCAAGCCATGGGGTTGGCACGATTGTCATGGGCAATTGTGGTGTCGGATTTGCGCCAGTGCCCAAAGGCGGCGAGCAAGACCTGATTGATTTGATGGAAGGGGTTGAAGACATTCCAGGTAGTGCGCTGCATGAAGGGATGCCTTGGGGCACGTGGGAGACCTATGGCGAATACTTAGATTTATTGGACACAAAAACGTATGCCTTGGACATCTCTTCACTGATTGCCCACGGCGCGGTTCGTAATTTCGTGATGGGCGCGCGCGGGCGCGCCAATGAGCCAGCAACCCAAGATGATTTAAACGCTATGTCGGACATCGTTGAGCAGGCTTTGCGCGATGGAGCGGTCGGGTTTTCAACGTCCAGAATTATTGGTCATCGATCGATCACTGGCGAGCCTGTACCCGGCACTTTTGCCAATGAAGCCGAAGTGATGGCCATTGCTGGCGCCATGAAACGCGCGGGGTCGGGCATTTTTCAATTGATCCCGTCCAGCACGTTGGGCGAGGGTCGTCCCGGCTTTGAAGAGCACACGGCGCTCTCTGATGAGATTGATCTGATTGCTAAGCTGAGTCATGAAAGTGGTCGGGCCGCGACGTTCACCTTGTTTCAGGTGGATGATTGGCACGACCAGTGGCGGCAGGCCCTCGAGCAGGTCAAAGCGCACAACGCGCTCGGGGCCAAAATATTCCCACAGGTTGGCAGCAGGCCGACGGGGTTGGTGTTTAGTCTCACCACCTATCATCCCTGGATGCTCAAGCCCAGTTACCTGAAATTAAAGGATTTGCCGCTCGCAGCTTTACGAGAAAAATTAAAAGCGCCGGAGGTTCGTGCGGCCTTGCTCACAGAGGCCAACGACATCCGCGGCATTGCGCCAGGCTCAATGACCTTTGGGATTGCGCACGCTGAACTCAACCATGCGCAGATTTTTGAATTAACCGGCAGCAGCAGTTATGAGCCCACCGAAGAGGAGGCTTTTGCTCATCGTGCGGCGCAGCAGGGGCAAACGCCGGCCGAATACTTGCTGGATTACTTGTTGGCAGATTGTGATGCCATGGCCATCATGTTCTTTACCAACTATTCCGAGTACAACTTGGATGCGGTTCGTGCGATGCAAATGGATGAGGTGACGGTGACGGGTTTGAGTGATGCTGGCGCGCATGTATCCTTGATTTTTGATGCGGTGAACCCGACCTACCAGCTGACCTATTGGGGGCGAGACCGCCGCCGCGGCGAGGTGCTAGAGCTGGGCCATTTGATTCATCGAGGCACCTACCGCAATGCGCAGCTCTTTGGGTTTACCGATCGCGGCCACCTTGTCCCAGGAAAGCGCGCGGATATAAACGTGATCGATTTTGAAGGCTTACAGTTGGGCGCCTTGGAGGTCCGGCAAGACTTGCCTGCCGGGGGGAAACGTCTCATGCAAGGCGCCACGGGTTATTGGGCAACGGTCATCAATGGCGTGGTTACTCGGCGCTTTGACAACGACACCGGTGCGCGACCGGGCCGGTTGATTCGAGGTGGGAAAGTCTCTGCGCAATAGAACGCGCAGGTTGCGGTCAGGCTATAACCTGCTTGCGGTGCTTGCGGTGCTTGCTGTGCTTGCGGTGCTTGGCACTGCTCTGGAAAGAAGTGCCCTGTGAGCTTCTTTAAAATAAAAGTGATCGTTAGCAATACAGAACACGCAGGTGTTCACTCAGATAGAACCGTCAACACGTTTTGA
>Ga0302114_10002667_pt1 | contig 11396 bp, 8 predicted proteins | sample AG5_Surface_MG_FD_203107 | JGI IMG/M metagenome (GOLD analysis project Ga0302114, IMG submission 203107) | Marine microbial communities from Western Arctic Ocean, Canada - AG5_Surface | ecosystem: Environmental > Aquatic > Marine > Oceanic | place: Canada: Western Arctic Ocean | collected...
TCTTCGCTTCCCCGGGCCCGGGGGGGGGGGGGGGCGGCGCCCCCCCGGGGGGGGGGGGGGGGGGCGGCGGGGGGAGGAGATGGACGTGGTGGATGTGGGGAATAGCGAAAAAGGGGGTCAGCCGAGGCTGGAGTGGAGCCCATATCCTGATGAGAGAGGTAACTTTTACTTTTACAACAATCGAACGGGCGCGAGTACGTACATGAACCCGTACGTGGAAAGGGGGGCCGAGAACGAAAACGACAACGACGAAGATGAAGACGAAATCGACGAGACAACATATTTACCAAAAGACCCAGATCTCCTCGGATTTTTTGTGTTCTGCACAGTGCTGGTTCAAAAGAGGTGGAGGGGGAACAAGACGAGGAAATTTCTGTTCAGGGAGCGTCACGGGAAGGATGCGCTTCATATTCAAAAGAGGTGGAGGGGAAATAGATCGAGAAACGCCGCTCGAAAATTGGTTGCGAAAACGATAAGGAAGGTGAGCGAGCGAAGCGAGCGAGCCTTGAGGAAGACGAGAATACTCGCGATGAATCCCGCGAAACGGCTACAGACATAATGGCTACATCCACTACTGAACTAACCCACTCAATTCGTTTGGCTCGCAGACCTTTGAAGGCGGCCACTGGATCTACGAGGACGTAACGACGAAACAAATTTTTTTTGAGAGACCAGTTGTTTTCAAGTACTTGGTGAGCAGACGAGAGGCGGAGCGCGGGGGGGGGGTTGGGGTTGTGGAAACGAGCTACTAACATATATTCTTATTCGCAACGCTCGGCAGTTCCCAAACTCGAAATTCTAAACCAAAAGTAGTTTTTAAGAGGTTTTGTACTTAAAAATTCGACCTATTTATTTGTATTTGATTGGATTTGGATTGCTGTTTAACATCTTAGTCTCGAAGTATTCCCCCCTCGAAACAAACAACGGGACCGCACTTTGCGGCCGGAGCAGTCTACTATTGGTCCCCTCTAGGATTGCAGTTTTTTTGAGAACGCTTTCATTGTAGTCAAGAAGGCTTTGGTTTGCGTGTTGCGTCCTGCTCATGCATTCGTTGCTGTACCTTTCTATTTCCCCTTCGTCTGCCTCGACGCTGCCCTTCAGCAGCCCGTTCAAGTATCCGTCAAGATGTCCGACCTCCTTCTGGTGGTGGAGTAGCTTCCGATTCGCGTTTTTGGCCAGGGTTTCAATTTTGTCCAGGTGGTCCAGCTGGCTCAAATGGCCCTCGAAGTCCCTCCAGTTCTTCCCCAGAAGAATCCTCCTGTCCAGGAACTTCGCCAGCATCGGAATAGCCTTCTTTTTGGCTAGCACGAATGGTATCAGGCTCACGGTTGCCAGTTCCTCCGCCATTAAGTCTGGCGTCTTCTTTAAGGGCGGAGGCAATTTGTTGTCGTAAAGTTTCTTTTGTTGCCGCAGCTTTGCCAGTTTTTCGTTTTTCCTTCCCCCCGGGGCAGTTTTTGGACGCATATTTCTGCTCCCCCGCGGTTGTGGCTGTATAATTTCCCTCTTCTTTCCTGGGGGAGTTCCACTTCCCTTTCTCGTGCTCAGGCCGAACTTCCCCCTGTCGATCTTTCGCCTTCCCTCCTCCCCCTGCAACAGCACCGCAATAGGCCTTCCAACCGCTCCAATTTCCTCAACGCGACTTTCCATAATTGCCTCATTATTGCCACCACCTTTGATCTCCAGCTCCACCTGCTCCTCGATCAACCTGTCCAAAATTTCCCCCTCTTCTCTGTCGATTGTCAACTCTCCCACCCCATGATAAAACTCGTCAATGACGCGCAGCAGCTCGCTGACAGCCAACCGCTCTCGGTATTGCTCCCTCTTCAAACCTCTGACGTACCCCTGCAGCTCATCCTTGGTCAGCTCCCCGCCTGCCCCCCCTTTGTTGGTCATATTGTCCAATTTCTCCGCTTCAATTCGACTCTTCTCCTCTCCGGCTTTCATGCGGTTTTCCAGTTCCTCCAATTCATGCCTCAGCTTCAGCACCGTTGACCTCTGCTTCTCGACATTCTTCTCCGACTTATTCAAACTCTTTTCCAGCAATTCCCTCTTCCCGTCAACTTCAAAAAACGCCTTGCTCGCCTCCTTCGCTTCTTCCGTCACCTTCTTCTCCAGGAACTTCTTCATCGTGAGGAGGATTTCGACCTGTTGCTTCATTGGCCAAGGCTCCAAGTCGAACTCAAGGTCTACGCTACCTCCGCTCAGTAAAATTGCTGGCTTCCAGCCTCCGTAGTCCTCGAGGTCTTTTCGCAGCTTGTTGATTTGCTCTGAAACTTCCATGGTCCTTCTTTTGGCCACGGAACTTCCCTGCGATGCCATGTTCTCCATCCCCTTCCTCTGGATCAGCAATTCCTTAACTAACTGCGCCTTCTCGCTCGCAGCCAGGCCCTTCCCAAATTCATTTTCCTCTTCCTTCTCCTTTTCAACCTGTTTTTTGGTGTCCTCAGCCTCCGACTTCAACTTCAACCTGCTGAGCTCGATTTTTAGCTCCTCCGCCTCTTTTTCAGCGCTAGCAATCTTCTCGTCCTTCTCGCCAAGCTTCTTGTTCATCAAGTTCTTCGTCCCGAAGTTCCCAATTTTGCCAATGATGGAGGATTTGTGTGAGGATTTGTGTTGCTCGGCCGCCATTTGTTTCAGTTTTTCCTCGTTTTGGATTGCCATTTTGTTTAGGTCGTCGTCGAATTGTTGTTGCTTTCTTGACAATTCTTGCTTTCTTTCGAGCTCTGCATTCTTCGCTTCTTCTTTTAGACGTAACTCGAGAGCAACTCTCTTCTCTTCTGAAAGTTTCATATCTTCCAAGAGAATTGTTTGTTTCTGCCTCAGCTCGTCTGCCTCGTCTGCGGCAGATTTTGATTTTTGTTGCCCTTCTTCACGCTGCACTGCCAACTGAGCTTCCAGCTTGGCCTGCATTTCGCTGAGCTTTTTCTCCGCGGCTTCTTTCTCACTTTTTGCGTCAGCCCTTAATTTAGCTTGCTCATTTTGTAGCTTCTCTAGTTTTTGCTTTGCTTCGTGCGCCTCTTGCTGCACCTTCAACTCCATTTCCTGCTTCAAAATGTTGATCGCGTCAACATCCACGACTTTCTCCACAACGACGACCTTGTCGACGATTTTGTCGACTTCACCTTCACCTTCACCTTCACCTTCACCTTCACCTTCCACTTTCGCCGCCTTCCCTCCACCAAACATGCTACCTTGACTTCCCCCCTTCTTACTTCCTCCCCCAAATGCGTTGGTCATCCTCATTGAATTCATCAACTTTTTGGTCGTTTTTTGAAACTTTTTCCGACTGTCGAGCTCCTTCAGCATGTCCCCGATCTTGCCTCCTCCCTCGCTCGACGACGTTTTCTGAAGCGTCGACTCCAACTTTCCGCATATCTCTTCCAACTCGGCAAGCTTTCTTTTCAGATCACCCACCTCCTTGGCCAGTTCAGTGTTTCGGCTGTTGCCTTGTTGAAAAAGCGCAATCGTCTCGGCGAGTTCTGTAGTTAGCTCTTCAGTTTTTTGAGAGATGGCAGGAGTGGTGGGTGACGTGGTGGTGGTGGATTGGGAGTTGGAAAAAAGAGTTTGGACTGCTGCTTGGTTTGGAGGTTGGACGTCGGAGGGGGGGCTGGTGGTGGTCGTTACCATTTCCACCCTCACCTCTTCCCCGCCTTCGCCTTCGCCTTCGCTTTGGACTTCGCCTTGGCCTTCGCCTTCGCCTTCGCCTTCGCCTTCGCCCCCCCCCCCTCTAGGCTGCACACCCTCAGTCATGTTTCGCTCATCCTTCAGCTTACTCCTCAAGTGCAAGTTTTCGTCCTCCAACTTTCTCAATAATTCTCGTGCTCCGTCAATTTCGCTTTGAACGCTCGCAAGCTCGGTCAACAACGCTGACTCCTTCTTGCTCTTTGCCAGCGTCAGCTCCTTAGAAATTTTCTTGCTTTCTTCCGATTCAACCAATTTCATCTCCAAAGTCGCCTGCGCCTTGTTGAACTTTTCAGTGTAGAAAACCTCGTTCTTTTGGCTTGTCTTGAGCTCGCTGGAAAGGCGAGAGATTTCTGATTTGAGTTGGACAATTTCCTTGTAGGTGGCATCCCTCGCGTTGACGTTTTGGGTTGATACGGTATCGGCTGCATCCTTAAGGGACTTTAATTGAGTGTTGAGTTTGGTAATTTCGACCTCCTTCTTTGAGAGTTCGTTCTTCAGGAAGGAGCTCTGACTGCTATTGTTGCTGTTGCTGTTGTTGTTATTGTTGTTGTTGTTGTTGTTGTTATTGTTGTTGTTGTTGTTGTTGCTGACTTCTTCTGACTCCTTTCGGCTGCTGCTGCTGCTACTACTGCTGCTACTTGTGCTCTCTGCCTCGTCTTTCTTCTCCTCGCCATGAACCAAACTCAATTTTTCAATTTCCTTTGCGCTTTCGGCAACCTTGTCCTTGGCGAACTCAAGCTCTGTGGTCAATGCTAAATTACTTTCTTCGGCCATATTCAAGCTTTCTCTCATCTTGTCGAGTCGATTTCTCATCATCTCCAACTCAAGTTGTTTGGAATGTGAGGAGTCGTCATCGGTGGAGGATTTCTGAGTTTCGTTTCCAACATTTTCAAATTTCTCCTCCTTCTCAACTTCCTTCTGATCTTCTTTCTCCTCAACAACTTGTCCCTCTTCCTCTTCCTCTTCCTCTTCATCTTCCTCTTCATCTTCCTCTTCATCTTCATCATCTTCGTCTTCTTCGTCTTCTTCTTCGTCTTTGTCTTCTTCTAGATCTTCCTTCTCCTTCTCCAACTCGAAAATCCTCAAAACCTTTTGGTTGATTTTTTCCTCAAAAGAAATCTTCAGCAAATCCATTTCGGCTTCATTTGCGCGTTTCAGCTCAACAAAATCCCCCCCCCCCTCCCCCCCCCCCCCCCCTCTTAGCGTCATGTTGTACTGCCGCTTGTAGTCCAAGGCCTCCTTCTCGGCACTCTCAACCTCCTGCGCCGCCACGATCAACTTCTTCTGCAACGACTCGATGAGCTCCTCAAATTTCGCCATTTCCCCAATCTTCTTGTCCTTGGAGAGCATTTCGGCGTCCTTCTCCTTCATGCTCACGAGCGTGTTATTGAATTTGGTCTGCGCCGAGCGAAGCGCGGGGGGGTTGTTTTAGTTTAGAAATGATTATTAGCCGTGTACGTACAAGGCCCAATCGCTTCGTTAGCTTACCTCCAGCTCCTTGAGCTTCTCCATCGCGTTCTGCTGCGACTTGTTGAGTTTTTCCGACGTTTCGCTAGCGCGCTTTCTTTCCTCCGTGCGAGCAGACTTGACATTTTCGGCGGACTGTTGCTTGCACATTTTGAGCTTCTCTTTCTCCGAGTCGAGCATCGTCCGGAGGCTGGCCTTGTAGGCGACCTGCATAGATGCTTCGACCATGGCCTTCTTCAAGTTCTTTTCTAGTACGGAGAGGTTCTCGCTGCTCTCGGCGTAGGCCTTCTCGAGGCAATTCAGTTCGACGTCCTTCTGAAAGATGGTCTCCTCGAATTCAAGCTCGGTGGCCTCGTGGCTGTTGATGATCTTCATGGCATCCGCGAGCTTCTTCTCGGAGTCAGACTCGCACCACATTTTTCTCTTCCGGTAGAAGACAGCTGATTTTTCAATTGCTTGCTGCTTCAATTGGTTCTCGTCCTGGACAAGTTTCGGCGGGGGATGGACCTCTTGGGACTCATCGTCAACTTCAACACCGTCTACAGTCTCTTCGCCGTCGTTGTCGTTGTCGTTGTCGTTGTCGTCAAATCGAAGCGACTGCACCAACTCGCTCGGAACACTCAAATCTCCTTCGCCGAGAATCTCCGACTCACCCTCGGGCATGGCGTTGTCCATGAAGATTGGGCGGTACAAAACTTTTCGGAGCTCATGCAGGACGGGCATTTCTGGCATTTCGTCCACCATTGCATCGAGCACCTGGCAAGCAACAATTATCAAGTCCTTGGTCGGCTTCTGGGATTTTTCTTCGTTGATAAATTTCATAGTTGTCGGTGACTTGCGCCCTATCGGAGAACACAGCGCATTCAACCTTTCATCCTCGTTTATTTCGTCCGCCTTATCGTCCATAACCTTCGCGTAGGCGGTCTGCGCGGTTTGGAGGCGAGCCAGCATTTCAATTGAAAATGGTGTCATATTTGTGATTGTTGACTCCGCGTTGAACTGGGATAACCACTTGTCCACAAAGAACCGAGAGTAGGAACTATCGGAAGCATTTGGGGTAAGGTCGACAACTTTGTTGCCGTATTTCTCTATTATCTCAGACATGAGGAGTCTGCCGACCTTCAGCGCGGCGTGATCCTTGTTGTTCAGGGGAATAACCATTGGGGGCTTGGATGGGGTTGACGTTGAGGGGAGAGGCGAGGTCCCAGCAAACTTGGACTGAAACGGGGTATATTGAGGCTGCTCCGGAGATTGTTGATTTTTAGGTTGGGCTTGGGGACGGTTTTTTGAGGGTTGGCTTGTGTGGGGTCGCTGTTTAACAATTGAACTATTGGACATTAACATGTTCAAGTTTTTGAACTGGGAAGACGTAACAGAAAGGCTGAGCTTCTGATTGGAATTTGTTTGCTTTTCACTATTGAGCTTCTTGGCTTGAGACCTCGTACGATTTGTCTGCTCAGCCCTCATGGATACATGCAGGGTGGGCTCCTCATCGTCACTATCCATGAGTAATTAATATTATTGAACAAGTTGGGGTTCGTATTTCGTCACTTGCACTGTTGTTAAATTTCTACATTTTCAGAACAAAAATTTACAAAAAGATTTTTGTTCTCTCGATTTTTAGGAACGTGTTCCTCCACCCTTCTTGAATGTTTCACGAAGAGACGGGAGACGCAGCGCGTGCACGAAAGAAACGCGAAGCTGCGAAGCTCAATAGACAGAAGGCGAATAATTCGAGGAAGAAGAAGGAGGCATTCGTTCGTGCTGAGGATGAGAAGAAACGTAATGCTGAAATTTCTTCTGCCACCTCTCTTCCCCCCCTCACCTCCGCCTCCGCCGTTCCTCCTAGCACAAACATCATCAACAGCATTAGACTCCCTTCTCCCCCCACAACAACAACCACAAGTGCTTCTACAATCGTTGAGCAGGCTGCACAAAGGCGCACCGAGCGACTCCAGCAGCGCAGGTTTCACGTTGGCGTACTGCAGCTCCAAGCAGTTTGTCGGCGAAAATTGTCAAACATTAATCTTCTCAAATCGGTACGAGCAAACTTTGACAGCAAGCTGTCGGACCTGAAGAAGCTCGTTGACATCCTCCAAACACCAAGCAAGCTATACAAGCCTCCCCCCGCAACAGCCACCCTGCTGTTGAACATGTTTTTGTTCCTCTCCGCGCGGTCAGCCTCCCCAAAAAACAATTTCGAGATGCTGACAAAATTGACCACTTTGGTTTTGAACAACGGGGTCGGGGTCGCCAACTCCACCATAGATCTATCTCTGCACCCCTTGATTACCTACCCTGAGAACTTCAGCGGCCGACGTCGCCTCACCCTTCTCCTTACTCACTCAGTCTCGGCACTGAAATTCTCCCCTGCAAATATGAAGTCCAATCCAATCCTCCTCTTTCTCAACGCAATTCTATCCCCCCCGGACAACTCCTCGGAAACACACCAACTAGCAGCGTTCTCCCGAAACGCGCTCTTTACTTCGATCCAAATCACCAACCAGTTGCGAGCTCACCTCCTGACTTCATATTCAACCACATCACCACCAGATGAAACTCGCTCCAACTTCTCTTCAACCTTTTTCTCCTTCGTTCTACACCAAACCACCAACACCCCTCCCCATACTTTAGATTTTGCCCTCTCGATCCTCTCGGTCCCCCTCCTCTCCCACAAATTGTCGAACGCGAATTTAGAAACGTTGCGACAGCTCGTCCCAATCTTCAGCAAGTCAATCCTGGACCAACTAACAATAATCTCCTCGGGCTCGTTTCCCCAGCAAGTTCCCCTGTCGGTTCTCCTCCCTTCCTACCCCCTCACCGAGATGCCCGTCCCCGCGACCCTGGCGCTCTTCGCCAACATTATTAGTTTACACAGAAATGCCCAAAACATTCCGCCAAACCCGAACTTCACCATTCCCTTGCTATCGATTCTGCTCAACGAGGTTCCACTCGGCACTCTTGGCAGCTCCACAGCCGTAACGTGGATTACAGAGGGTACACAATCGCGCCCAATAGTCATCCCCGTCGAGGTAATTACTCAGGCCAAGGGATTCTTGCTCGACTCGTTTTTGCGACCGATGGTGAAAGCCTGCTTAAACGAGGACGAAGCTAGAGTTGCTTGGGTTAACGTCCAGCTGAGCAAAAAATCCGAGCAAGATCACACCTACCAGAAGGACTTCGAAAAGGGTGGCAAGAGCGCTGCTGCGATGGCCGTCGCCAGCGCTAAGCCCGAAGCGAGGCGTAAGTCCGCCTGGCTGAGCAGCAAGTGGGCGAAAAAGCTGAGCAGTCTGGTCAGTGGGGGGCAAGGGAAGAAGAAGAGGTGAGTGAAGAAACGAAGCTCCGTGGAAATTGCCATACTTTAACTTAACCCACTCAACTATTTTTGCTCGCTCGCTGCTCTCGTGCTTCGTTGAAAATGCGCACAATCTCGCTTCGCTCGGCGCAGCAACAGGAATGACGGCCTCGGTGCGCTGGTCAACACCAGCAACGTGAGCCGGCAACTTGCGGAGGGCGATGTAAACACCCGTCTACGTGCCATCAACGATCAAGACCAAGACGAGAAAATCACACAAAATCAAGACTCCACAATCACAAATAAAAGCCACTTTGACCCCACCCAAAACTACGAAACAACGGTCAACGTTGCAATTCTCCTGTCGGTGGTTTTAGCCAGGTGGGGAGGGAGGGGAGGCCACAAATTAGACGACAACGTTGCTACAAAGAAGGTGAGTGAGCGAAGCGAGCGAGCCTAGAGGAAGACGAGAAACTCGCGATGGATCTTGCAAAATGGCTGCAGACGGCTACATCCACCACTACTACTGAACTAACCCACTCAATTTGTATTCGTTTGGCTCGCTTGGTTCGCTCGTGCTTCATTAAAAATGCGCCTCGCCTCGCTTCGCTCGGCGCAGTGCGAGAAATTCGTTTACAACCTGCTGAATTTGCTCTGCTTTTCGACAAGTTTAACGAAAACGCTTTGGCTGCTGATTACTTCTTCTACGGAGGTTGAGAAGGACCTTGTGATCATCAACAGTTCCAACAACAAAAATCAGACGCTGCGATGCGTTGAACCGATGGCGTACATTTCCACCAACGGCAAAAACTTTGGGGTCTGTCGCACACTAGCGCTGATCCACTTGTTCGCCGCTACTTTTGCGCACAGCTTGCTGATCACAGATGATAGCGAGATTGTCGAGTCTGGAAACCCTCTCCCACTCCACCAGATCCGTCGTGTCATCATTATCCTGAAGGGAGTGATGCACAAGTCGTGCCAAGATCTGAAATTGGGAAGGAGCGAAGAGAATTCATTCTGTGCATTTGGGAACTCTCTCGTGGGGATGAGCGCGAGGGTAATGGAAGATTTGAGTTCGCGGCACAGCAGGAAGCCACTGTGCGGGGCTGACTTGTGGATGGTGGGGGGTGACGAGGTGGAAAAGGTGAGTGAGCGAGCGAGTGGACGAGCGAAAGTTTCTACAGCCACCCAAATCGACTAATTTTCAACTCGTTTGGCGCAGCAACTGCAAAAGTGCAAAACATTTGAGGACCACGTGCACCTCCTGCACACACCTCTACTCTACCACATGTCCTACAGCGTGCCCTTGAAAATCAGGCTCAAACTCTTCGAATCGTTGGTTAAGAAGAACAGAGAGGCGATCCAGGGAAGCAACGAAAACCAAAATTTGCAGCCAGGCATTGGCGTTAACATTACTCGCGGCAGAGTTTTGGAGGTGAGCGAGCGAAGCGAGCGAGCGAGCATTTTGGACGACGAGCATGCGAGCCAGCGAGCCAAGCGAGCGAAGCAAGCAGCAAGCAGCAAGCGACAGCGAGCTAGTCGCAACTGGTGTAGGTGTTGCTGCGAAGCGAGTAGCAAGCGAAGTATGCAGCAAGCGAAGCAAGCAGCAAGCGAAGCGAGCTAGTCGCAACTGGTGTAGGTGTTGCTGCGAAGCGAGTAACAAGCGAAGTAAGCAGCAAGCGAAAGCGAGCCAGTCGCAACTGGTTTTTGTGTTGCTGGCTCGCTTTGCTCACAGCTCGCTTGGCTCACAGCTCGCTTCGCTCGCAAGCCTTTTGGAAGACTAGCATTTTCGCGATGAAGTGCGCGAAATGGCTACATACATAAGGGTACTACTAAGCTAACCCACCCAATTCAATTCGTTTGGCTCGCTTCACTCGTTTTGCTCTTGATTATTAAAAATGTGCCTCGCTTCGCTCGGCGCAGGACGGAATGCGGTACCTCAACGCGTTGGGAGCGAAAATGAAGCACAGAATCATCGTCCAGTATCGTAACGAGGCTGGGGCGTTGGAGAGAGGCATAGACGTTGGAGGTTTGTTTAAGGAGTTCTGGGGAGAGTTGAGCGCCTTGGCCTTCTCTCCGAACTACGCACTTTTTTGTGCTACAGAGGGGGGGGGTAGTGGGGGGAGGGGGGAGGGCGGTGAATTGTTTCCGAACCCTTCGTGTTTTAGTGCGCACGGTGGGGATGCTGTTGGGCTGTACAACTTTTTGGGGAAGATTCTGGGCAAGGCCCTCTTCGAGGGCATCACAATCCAACCAATTTTCGCACACTTCTTTTTGGCGTTCATCCGAGGCGATTACAACTACATGCACACTTTGCCCGACCTGTCGACGAAAGATCCGACTCTTTACAACAATTTGATGTTTTTGAAAACTTACGAGGGAGACGCAGGAGGTGAGCTAGTCACAACTAGTGAACAGACGAGAACACGAGCCACTACTAAACCCCCTTCGCACCTTCTTCGCTCGGCGCAGATTTGTGTTTGACTTTTAGTGTCAACGACGACGATTTTGGCAGTGGAAAGGAGGTCGAGCTATGCACCAACGGGAAGAACATTGACGTCACAAACTCCAACAAGCACAGATACATCAACCTCGTTGCCAAGCACCACGTCTGCGACCGCCTGAAGGTCCAGGCGGAAGCTTTTGTGAGCGGGCTTTGGAGCGTTATCGATAAATCGTGGCTGCAGCTCTTCAACGAGCCGGAGCTGCAGGTTTTGATCAGGTGAGCGAGCGAAGCGAGCAAGCTTTTTAGGAAGACGCATACGAGCCATTACTTTTTAACTAAAAATATATTATTCCACTCAATTTTAGCGGGGCGAGCGGCAGCAGGCTCGACGTAGACGACATGATGAAGAACAGCAGGTATGTCGGTGGTTACAGTGGTCTCGATCAAAAAATTTCGTGGTTTTGGCAAATTGTAAATGATATGAGCGTCGAGGAGCAGGTAAGA
>Ga0302114_10002673_pt1 | contig 11382 bp, 8 predicted proteins | sample AG5_Surface_MG_FD_203107 | JGI IMG/M metagenome (GOLD analysis project Ga0302114, IMG submission 203107) | Marine microbial communities from Western Arctic Ocean, Canada - AG5_Surface | ecosystem: Environmental > Aquatic > Marine > Oceanic | place: Canada: Western Arctic Ocean | collected...
GATGGCGATGGTCGCGGGCGTGGCGCCGTGTTCGCGGACGATGGCCTCCACCTCGCGCGCCATCGTGAGGTTATCGGGGTAGGGCATGCCGTGCGAGATGATCGTGGATTCGAGCGCCACCACCGGTAGCCCGCGTCGCAGCGCATCCGCGACGTCCGGCGCGAGCACGACCGATCCTTTGGGCGCATCGATGGCGTCGCGCTTGAACAGATCCCCGAACCGGTCCATGAATCCCGCGGTGGGATTGCGATGCACGTTCGCGCGGTCGCCGCACGCCAAGTGCGAGGCGAGCGTCGTCACGCGCCGACTCGCACGTTCGTCCATCGTCGCGGGGTTCGCTTCGACTTGTGGATCTCGCTTCGAAAATGTCGATTGTCAACTCCGAGAATCTCACTCATCACTCACAACGAGGCGCACCCGGGCATGGCCTTCGGAATCCGCGGGGGCGTGCTCCTGGCGTTGCTGTGCGTATCGCTGCCACTCGGTGTCAGCGCGACGCCCACGTTCACGACGGAACGAACCCTGGAGGAGATACCCCCGAGCTCGATGCCGGGCGGGGTGGGCTCCCCGGTAGAGGACGCCCGGTTGCCGCTCTACCGGGCACACGCCCTCGCGGCGCTGGACGCGCTGAACGACGCGCGGGGGAACGGCGAGGAGGTGTACACGCTGGGAGACGTGCTGGAGGCCCGCACGCAGGTCGTCGCGGGTGAGTTAACACCCACAATTCACCAACACCCGACCATACGCGAGAAAGCCCCGCGAGTGCTGACCCGCCTTTCCTTGTTCCAAATCTCGCAGGAACGATGGTTCACGTCAAGTATCAGGCGATGAGGGGGGATGTCGCGACTGTGTGCAGGGCGAAGGTATGGCAAAAGCTGGACGGCACGATCGAGGTCACGTCGAACAGCTGCGAAGAAGAGACGCGATGAAGAACGCTCTTGTCAATCCAAACGCGTTATCGTCACTCCTCGAGAACCTCCTCGGACTCGTAGTCGTCGTCCTCGTCGTGGTTGGGCTCGACGCCGTCGTCGTCGTCGTCACCCTCATCCCCACCCTCCCGCTCATCCCCAACCTCCTCCTCACCCTGCTCCAGTCCCTCCATCGCGATCGTCACCACGTCCCCGGCGAACAGGTACGTCACGATGGCGCCCGCCGCGATGGCCACGGACCATCGACTCCGCCGCCTGAACCTTCGCTCCTTCGCGGTGAGCGGCTTGACCTGCTCGGCACCCGGGTCGGTGGACTCGCGCCGGCCCCACCAGTTCCGTCGGCCCCTGGTATGCGCGCTCGGCGGCTCCCTCCACGACGACGAATCCAGCGAGCCCGGCGCGTCCCCCCCCTTGCCCCCGACGCCGTCCGCGTTCGGGAACAGAGATTGTTCCATCGCCTCGACGTACCCGACGAGTTTCGGGAACGCCTTCATGATTCCCCTGGCGACGTCCATGCACGGCGCCCTCGCGTGGTACGCGAGGTGCGCGAACGCGAGGGCGTCCAGGCTCGTGGGCTTGGAACCCAGGAGGTACGGCCCGCCGGTTTCGTCGAGTTTCCCGACTAGCGCCGCGTAGGCTTGTTTTAACCCATCGCGAACCCGATCTTCGTCGTGCGCCGCGAGCGTGGAAAGCTGTGTTCTGCGCCACATCCAGGGCAGGACGTGCGACAGCGGTGCGGGAAAGGCGGCGCCGTACGCGGGTCGCGTGTGCTTCGTGAACCGGTCCTTATCGATCCACTGATACCACGCGGTTGCGACGGAGAGCTTGTGCTCGCAGAGGGCGGTGTACGCGGCGAGCGTGGCGGCATCGCCGGGGCTGAGGTGCGCGTCGACGTCGCGGACCTTGCGCCGTAGGTGGTCGAGGATGCGGTGCCTGGCGAGCGCGCCGGTGGGATCCTTGTTGGTCTCGCCCGACCCCACGGATCCACCGACGACGTCCAGGTTCTGGTCCAGCGCGGGGAGCGCGCCCGACGGGGATGCGTAGTGCGTGCGGCAGTCCTCGGCGGCGAACCTGAGGCCCGCCAGGCGCAGGTACGACTCCACCACCACGCACTCGGGGGAGAGCGAGGGGAGGGCCCATCGACCGGGCCAGCGGTGCAGGATGAGCTCGGGCGTGGTCTCCGGCACGCTCATCGTGGTCGTTCGATCGCGTGAGGGTGCGTGCGACGGTCCCTCTGATGTGCGATCGGCTCTCTTGTTTGAACCAAACCTGCAGAGTGGGTGCCCACGGAAGACTTCGAGAAAAAGAGTGTCGAGCTTCACACTGCTTCTGGACTCTTCCAGCCATGTCTAAATAACCATGGAACAATGGAAAGGAAATTGAATTGGACAAATCCAAATCCAATTAGGTTTTCGTACGTAGTAACTTTCACCTAAGAGGATAACGCGATTTTCACCATGAAAAACCTGACCAAGTGAGCTTTATCCGTGCACTTTTCTGAAATATCCTCCCCCGAAATCAACAACGCCGGGGGAATGTGGGGGTTCGGCGCACAGAGGGAGAGGCGCGGGTGCGGTCGCCGCGAGATCCTGTCGCTTCCGATCCGGCCCCACACAGGGACGGATCGATCCGACCGCGTGCGTTCGTAAAAAACACGCGACGGGGACGTCGGGAGGCGCGATTCTGTTTCCCAACACCCGAACGTCAGCGTTTACAGCAAAGGTAACATCTTCCCGCGCTGCAGTGACCTGCAGTGATCTGGCGGGGGGCGGGGTTAGGGTTCCCGGGGTTTGCGCGAGATGAACTCCGACATGATGGTGGATGAGAACCCGATGGAGGACGTCGGCAAGACGATGCCCACGGACGAGTTCCACGACAGGTTCGATGAGGGCCGCGACCCGGGCCTGAGCTTCTACAGGCACGAGTCGACGCAGCAGTTCGACCTGGAGGAGGTGATCGCGCAGGCGCTCCCGCGCGACGGGAGTGCGATGGACCGGGACACCGAGCGCGAGGGCATGCCGCTAGAGACGGTTATTCCGTACGACTTCGATCCCATGCGCGATACCATCATCGTCGACATCCCGCGCGGGTACGGCGCCGCGTCGGGCAAGACGATGGAGATCAAATGCCACAGATTCAAGCCCGGCGCCGCGGTGGCTATTCCCGTTCCCAAGTTCACGTCGGACGCCGCTCGAGCGGGTGATTTGAACGCGGGACCCTCGACCGTGAGCGGATCAGACTCGAGGGCGTCGTTGAGCGCGGCGGAACCCAAGCAGCACGCGCCCTCGACGAGCGGAGGGGAGAGCGGGGAAATCGGGGGGAGCTCGAGGGCCGACTCGACCGGCGCCGACGAGGATCTCGCGGCGAAGCTCGCGGCGCGCACTAAATCGGCGACCCGCACCACCACGGTATCGCAGATATACGCAAAGTCCTTCGCCGATCCGAAAGCGGAGGATTTCAAGGTGGAGGTGACCCTGACGGATGAAGCCGGGCATCTCGTCGCCGGCGGCGAGAGCGAAAACGACGACTCCGGGCACGGGGGCACGGTGAGCGGTGACGCGGCGGGCGGCGACGGGGCAACCTCCCCAAGGGCTAGGGGAGGCAAAGAAGGCGCGTGGGATCCGTCTGTGGAGGGCATCTGGTTCACCGACAAGAAGGTTGGCGCGGATCGATCGGGCGACCGAGGGCGGGGCGGCGAGACCCTCCCCGCCAAAAAGAAGTCGATGGACGAGATGCAGATGGGGGTTCCGCTCGACGACTTGGATGTGTGGACGGCCGACTCTCCGGCGAAGAAGGACAGGAAGAAGAAAAAGAAGAAGAGCCTGACGTGGTTCTTCGGCAACAGCTCCGGCTGGGGCCTATTCGGGTCTGGCGGGAACAAAAAGGACCTCACGGAAGCCGCGATGGAGAAGATGGAGCAATCCGGCCGCGTGGATGGACCGGCCTCAAGACGGGGCAGCTTCGACGGGCAGAGGCGGGGCAGCTTCGACGGGAACAGACGGCGAAGCGGCGAGTGGCAGCGACCCGACCCGCGGAGCCTGAGGGATCATGACTCCTCGGGGTCTTCCATGAAACAGAACAGCGGTAAGTCCATCCTCTCGCTCAGCTCCGGCGGTAGCATCGAGTCCCTGAAGGAAATGCTCGCCGCGCGGCAGAACTCCTTCGGTCTGGTGCAACGCGCGGATTCGATGACGGTGCCCAACGGAACGGGCGGGCGTGCGTTTAAGGTTGTCGCGTGCCAGGGCCTCACGGCGCAGGACGACATCTGGAACGCGCTTGAACACGAAGACCTTCTTCCAGAGACGCTCCCACGGCGCCCGGACTCGCCCGATCAGGTGCCCGGGCCCGCCCAGGTGGACTCAGGTGAAGTTCGACAAACTCGACGGAGCTCGCTGGACTCCTACTCTGGCGACGAGGCTTCGGCGGGTGCGAGGGAGCTCCGGGTGATGCCTCGGTCCGACTACGTCCGGCGCAATGACCGAAAGGACCGAAAGGAGACATCCGCGGGCGCTGACGGTGGGTCCATGCGAGGCCGGCGACGCATGGCCCGCGCGGTGGACAAGGAGAACGTCCCGGGGGTGGTGTACCTCGACGACATGCCCTTCGCGGAGGGTGGATTCGCCAAGGTTTACCGGGGCGCGTTCAACAACGACGGGTTCTCAATCGCCGTCGCCATCAAGCAGATGACCTACTCGCTCCCCGAGGGCGAGACCCCGGACTCGCTCGAGTTCTCCCGCGACGACGTCACGAGCCACGACGAGCGCACACCCGAGGCACGCGCCAAGGATCGGCTGAGGAACATGGCGAGGACGGCGGCGCGGGAGGTTGAGATTCAACAGATGGTCAGCCACAGGATGGTGGTGTCGCACGTCATGGATCACACCGGCCCGTCGAACGACGACCCGGATGCCACGTCTCACTCGCGCGACGCTAACGTCGACACGTCGCATCTCGGGCCGTTGACGCACTGGAAGACGTACATCATCACCGAGTTTTGCATCGGCGGGTCGCTCCGCGATATTCTGCGCCAGCCCAACATGGTAGCGGCTACCAAGCAGGTCAGGTCCTCAGCCGCACAGCTGTGCATAGCCAGGCAGGTGGTGGAGGGCATGAAGTACCTGCACTCCATCGGCGTCGTGCACAACGACCTGAAGGCGTCGAACGTCATGCTCCACCCCAGCGGCGAGATGAACTGCAGGTGGTTCGCTAAGATTGGCGATTTCGGCATCGCTCGGCGGATGCGACCGGGTCAGATCCGGGTGCCGATGGACGTCATGAACGGCACGGTGTCGCACATGGCCCCGGAGCTGCTGCAGGATAAGCACATGTCCAAAGCCACGGACGTCTACTCCTTCGCGGTGTTGCTGTGGGAGATTGCGGCGCAAGGCGAGTCACCGTTTTCGGGCATCGACGCCGTCGACGTCATCACCGCCGTGGTCAAGCACGACTTACGGCCCAAGTTTGCGGAGAACGCGTTCAGGCCGTTGATCCAGCTCGCCACGCGGTGCTGGCACGCTGACCCACACGAACGCCCGGGGTTTGACGAGATTGGCGAGGAGCTCATCACGTGGAAGCCGATGGTGACGTTCCAGAGGGTCGAGAACGTGTCGTACAGGCCCATCCGCGAGGCTCCGGAATCGTCCGGCGCGGATGGGACGACGGCGGAGGGAATCGACGATAACACCGTGACCGACGCGAGCAACGCGAGCAGCGATATGCCGCTGAGCACGGGGAGCGTGGAGTCGCTGGAGGCGCACGCGCGGGGGTTACGAATCGAGGAAAGGGAGTGAGCTCGCGGCGAGAGAAAGTAAGAAAGCTTTACTTTGTTGTGAAAATATCATAGTCTAGGGCATTACACGCGACGCGTACCACCTGCACCGGCGTGAACCCAAACTCAAAATGGCGTCATCCCTCCTGAGCATAAACTCGGTGATCCCGTTCATCGAGCGCGCGGACCACCGCCGCGACCGCGCGGCGCGCGTCATCCACAACAAAGGTGCGCCTCGGACCTACAATCGACGAACTAACAACCTGTTTTTTTTTGGTCCCGGGACCGAGACTACACGCAAGACTCCGATCTATCCCCGCGCCGCGTCACGCGCTCGAGAGGATCGTTATTGGGGTTGCGCTGAACGGGTTGGACGGGATGGATACCCTCAGCTCGCCTCGCCTCGCCCTCGCGCGCGCCGGTTCCCGTCGCTTCCGCTTCCCGGTCTCTCCCCACTTCAGCATGGTCAACCTCGCCCGGCCCATCTCGTTCTTCGTGTGTGGATGCCTCCATTCCTCGTCGCTCGCTTCCGGCATCGGGCGCTGGATCTCGTCCTCCTCGCGGTCCCTCTCATGAACCGACGGGTTAGGGCGCTTCAGCATCGCCTTCAGCCTGGCCTTGGGGGGCATACCTGCGCTCATCGCGCGTACGGGAAGTGGGCTCCACAAAGCGCGTCTGTTCGTTTCCCTGTGCATGGAGCCCCAAATTTCCTCGGGAATCACGAAGCTGCGAAGTCAGGTCCAATAAAAAACGCTTGTCAAACCCATGAACGAAGATCGGGCTCACAACCCACCCGCGCGCCCCACGTGAGACGCACGAGATGTCAACCGAGATTGACGAAGACGACGTGATCGGCCCCACCATCTGGGAGGCGGCCGCCGAGGAGGAGATCCAGGAGAACTTCTGGTGCGTTGGACCCCCGCGCACGATCTTGATCTTGTCACAAACCTCGGAACGCACAAATGCGCCCCTCGGACTTCCGACGTGTATCCCACCCGCATCCCACGCGCTCATCCCCCGTCCCCCGCATCCTCCACCCACGCAGGGAGTATCACTGCCGCAAGAACCGCAACGAGGGCAAGGGTGACGCCGTCTTCAACAACCTCGCGTACCTCCCCGTTTGCAACTGCGCCCCGGTCTGCCGAAAGGGGTGTAGGAACCCGTACTGGATGTGGACAAAGAAGAAGTGAGGAGATCGGCGGCACAAGGTGGGGCGACGTGTCCACCGGATACGAAGCGGTCGATTCTACCTTCGTATCAGATACGATCGTGCTCACAGAACACAGATGTTTTCGCGCGTCCCAGCGCATCACGTGTTCATGATCAAGAACACGTGGGTTCACGCTGGGTTTACGGCCGATCCCATCTTTGCGCACCGACGCACGAAAACATCTGTGAACGACGTATCCAGTGGACGCGTCGCCCCACCCCACGCCCGTAGATTACGACCATGAATACGAAACAATGCGCTCACCATTTACAAACCAAAATTAACACTAATCAAAACTGCGGCGTGGACTCCACCGGGTCGCCCCTCGTGTTCCTCCGCATGATCTCGCGAGCTAACCGAACCTGCCTGCCCAGCACCAGCACCGAAACCTCCCCTTTACCCAACGCCCCTCGCGCGGTCCGCCCGACCCTGCGCACGTACTCCGACGGATCCCTGGGAAAGTCGAAGAGGACGACGTGCGACACGCCGGACGCGTCCAGGCCGCGGCTCGCGCGGTCGGTGCACACCAGCATCCTGGGCGTCTCTCCGTTTCTCGGCGGGGTTAGAAACTCGGCGAGGGAGTCGCGGCGTCGCTCGGGGGTGAGCGCGGCGTGGTACGGGAGCGGCACCAGGTCCTCGCGGTTCCGGTCCGCGCGTACCAGGAGGTTCTCGATCTTCCTGCACGTCTCGATCTTGTTGCAGAAGAGCAGCATGCGCTGGGACCTGTCCTTCTCGCCCTTCTCCTTCTCGGCGTTTAGCAACTGCTCCAGCGCCGCGTACTTGCGCCAGAAACCGCTCTGATCGTCAACCACGTCACCGCCCGAGCAGTCCACCAGCCTTTCCAGCAGACCCGCGGCGGGACGATGCAGACCCGGGCCTTGCACCACACGCAGTGCCCCAGAGAAGAACTTGTTAAGTTGTTTGAGAACCTCCTCCGGGATCGTCGCGGTGACCAAGACAAACTTTGTGGACTTGGGCGCGACGTCCCGCAGCGGCGCAACTTGCTCGGCAAACTCGAACGAGTCACCCAACAAAACATCGCACTCGTCCATGACCACAGCCTGGAGGTCTGCCGGGTCCAGCTTACCGCTCTCCACGAGCCAACCGACCCGGCCCGGGGTCCCGACGACGACGTCGCATCCCTCTCGGATGACTTCAATCTGCGTCCGGGAGTTCTTCTCCCCGCCAGTCACCGCCAGACTGCGGCACCGCAGTCCCCCGCGGGACAGCGTGCGGATCACGCCGAGCACCTGCACCGCCAGCTCAGACGTCGGCACCAGCACCAGCATCCGCGGGCGCATGGGCCTGGCCCGGCCTTCCTCCTTCTCCGTGTTCGCGAGTCGTTGTAACAGGGGAAGTAGGTACGCGAGCGTCTTGCCAGAGCCCGCCTGGTCCGCGAGTAACACGTGGTCCTCATCCGCGGCGGTGTCCTCCATCAGCGCCCTGTAGCTCAGGCTCTGAATGTGCGACGGGCGCTCGATCCCCATCTCCTTCAGCGCGTCGGTCACGCCGTCGGAGGCGCCGAGTTGTCCGAACCTGGCGCCTGAGAAGAAGTTGTACTCGTCCTCGTCGTCGGGTTCCCGCGTGTACACCATGGGTTCAAAATCGCCGTCGACGTACTTGGCCATCTGCTCCGGGACGTACTTGCCTCGACCGCCTTGGCCACCCTGCCACGTGGCGGCGTCGGAGAGTTCATCCTCGAGGCCCTCGAGGACCCAATCGTCGTCGTCGTCGTCGTCGTCCCAGAACCCGTCGTCGTCGTCGTCGGCATCGCGCCCGGGGGATTGGCGGGGCGGCGGCGGCGGCCGGCTTGACCGCGGCGGGGTACCGCCGGCCGCCGCGTAGCTCGACGGTCGGCCGGCGTCGCGCTCGACGTCGGACGTCACCCCGCGTTCGATGATACCCCGGATCTCAGCCTCCGCGGCGGCGACGTCGCCGCCGCTCACCTCCACGACTCCGAGGTCCCGTCGAACGTTGACCCTGCACCGGAAGCGTTCCTGGAGCTCGTTCACCATGGACCCGCCCTTGCCGATGACGCGACCTTCCTGGCCCATGGACTGGATGGTGACAACGTCGGAGTCGGGGCCGTCGGATGGCGCACCGTACGAACCGCGTTCGCGTCCACCGCCGCCGCCGTAGGATTGGCGCTCATTGCCATAGGATTGACGCTCACCGCCGTAAGATTGGCGCTCACCGCCGTAAGATTGGCGCTCACCGCTGTAGGATTGGCGCTCGCCGCCGTAGGATTGGCGCTCGCCGCCGCGTTGTTCACGCCCGCCGCGTCCACCGCCGCGTCCACCGTAGGATTGGCGCTCACCGCCGTAGCCGCGGCCGCCGCGTCGTGGTGCATCATCGTAGCCGCCTCCCCTTCCCTCGTCATCGTTGTAATCGTCTCGACGTGGCGGTGGTCTGTCGTATCCTGACCTCGAATCCTGGTACCCGTCGTCGTATCCGCCGCGATCGTCTCGGCGGACGCGCTCGCCCCAGCTGTCCCGTTCGCGCTCGCCGCCGAAGCCGCGCTGGGTGTCGATGCCGCGCCCGCCGCGGCCCTTCTGGCGGAGCGAGCCACGGTCCCGGCGCTCGTCCCAATTCCCGTCGTCGTCGTCGTCATCGTATCGGTCGCGGCGGGGCGGGCCGCGTCCTCCGCCGCCGAACGCGCGTCCGCCTCGGCCACCGCGTCCGCCTCGACCGCCTCGGCCGCCCCGGCCTCCTCGCGGGCGGCCGTAGTCGTCGCCCGCGCGGTCGTCGAAGCGGTCGTCGCGTCGGAACTCGCCCCGGTCCTGAGGGGTGGTGCCGTCGCCGTACTCGACGACCCGGAAGCCGCCCGCCGCGCGCGTGCGCGTGGCTCTGCGAGTGGACGCGCGCGCCGAGGGACGACCGCGAAGGGATCGCGCGGACGGCGCGAACGTGCCGCGGTGAAGCGCGGCGAGCATGGCGGGTTGAAGCGCTTGCGTCATGCCTGAATGTGGTGGCGGCTGCAACGAACGCGCTTTTTGTGCTTTTTGTGCTGAATAACGAAAATATGGATTCTGACTAGTTCACATACGTTTCTCGAGTGAAACCACGTCAATTAGGCCCTCCTCAACGCAAATTGGACAACGATTTCTAACTTTCAGCCATACGAATTGCTTTTTGTCGAGAAGGTCGGTTGCAGCGTCCGCGAGCAGTCGAGTTTTTCCCGGGTGTTCGTCACTGTTCACCCGCGCAGTTGTATCGCCGCCACCAATGACATGACCACAATCTGGCGCCCACACCCGTTGATCAAGCATATCGAACCCGTCAAGGAGGAAGTGCCCGACGACGATGTCCCCGATGTCAAGGTGGAGCCTGTCGCTGACGACGATGGGATAAATGGGGAAGACGGAACGACGCCTTCCGAGGGAAAGGGAGCGAAGCGGAAGAGAGCCCCTACGACGAAGGGGCCATGCGAGCACGGGGTTAAGTATCGCTCGTGGTGCAAGGTGTGCGGTGCTTGTCCGCACGGTCGTCAGCGCGCTCAGTGCAAAGAGTGCGGTGGTGCATCAATCTGCGAGCACGGTCGTGTGCGCTCTCAGTGCAAGGAGTGCGGTGGGTCTGCAATCTGCGAGCACGGTCGTCAGCGCCCTAAATGCAAGGAGTGCGGTGGGTCACAAATCTGCGGGCACGGTCGTCAGCGCTCTACATGCAAGGAGTGCGGTGGGGGATCAATCTGCGAGCACGGTCGTCGGCGCACTCAGTGCAAGGAGTGCGGTGGGGGATCAATCTGCGAGCACGGTCGTGTGCGCTCTACATGCAAGGAGTGTAAGAAATAGATAGCGCGTCGTCAATCAAAACACCCACCGCCGCATCCTCGTCACACGTACTTCGAGCTCGCCGGTTTCCAAATCGCCTCCTCACCCCGAACCCCGAACACCCCGGCGCCCACCTCCATCAGCTCCGAGTACACAACGAACCCGCACATGGGTACGAATCAGTAAGAGGCCACTAATTAGAATAAATTACGGCTGTTTTCAGCCTGTTTGCCCTGTGCTAAGCGGCTGCGGCTTGCTCGGCTAAGATTTCCAAGGTTTGCGCCATGGCGTCGGCGTCCTTCTCGTCGAGCAATCCCATCTCGTCCAGATCCGCCAACATCCCGAGCGCCCCTTTCATCGCCTTCGCGTCCACCTCATTCGTCACCCCGCACTCTTTCGCCACCCACAGCACCTCGCACACGCCGGCGACGACGTTGGACTTGGTCAGCGCTCCCAGCATAAAACTGAGACACCGCTCGTTGCCATCCGCCACGCCCTTACCGTACACCCAATCGAACTTATCCAGGGCGCACGGCGTCTCTTTCTTAGCCTGCGTGAGCAACGCCAGTGCCAGTTCGAGGTGTGATTCGTACACGGCCGTCTTGGCGAGCGCCAGGTCGTACACGGCGTCCTGGACGTCGTCGAAAGGCTTGTACCCTCGGGAGGGATCCCACGCGTCGCTCGCCTGTGCCTTGGCCTTCTCCT
>Ga0302114_10002676_pt1 | contig 11381 bp, 6 predicted proteins | sample AG5_Surface_MG_FD_203107 | JGI IMG/M metagenome (GOLD analysis project Ga0302114, IMG submission 203107) | Marine microbial communities from Western Arctic Ocean, Canada - AG5_Surface | ecosystem: Environmental > Aquatic > Marine > Oceanic | place: Canada: Western Arctic Ocean | collected...
GTCGCGGTGCCGCCGAGGAGCACCCACGTCTGCGCCTCCTCGCTGAGCTTGGGGGAGGCGATGCGCTTCTTGTTGAAGCCGGGGCGGCGGTTGGGGTCGGGGTTCCCGTTCGGTCCGGACTCTCCCGCGCGCGTGATCGTCAGTCGTGGGCGGCGACGGAGTCCCGAGATGGAGCACCGCGACGAGACTTTCACGATGGACGGAGCCAATGGGTGCGTGCCCACCCTGGCCGACACCGCGAGCGCACTCGGCCTGGGCTTGCAAGCCCTGGCCGCCACCGCGCCCGGGCACATCACCCGGGTCCCGTACATCGTCGCGAGCGCGTTCATTCCTCTCTACCGTGCCTTCACCTCGCCCTCCGCGCGCGATGGGTGTGGGCGTGTCCCGGCCTCATGATACGACACGTCGGCCACTTTTCGGTCGGTTTCACGCGACCGGTCGGCAAGGTCAGTGCCAACACAACAACGACGCCCCTCCGCCTCCCAGTGCGGGGTGGCGCGCACTCAGGCCGCCATGCTGTACATGATAGCGTCCCTCGCGGCGCTCGGGGGGTTCCTCTTCGGCTACGACCTCGGCCTCATCGCCGGCGCGTTGCTCTACATGGAGCCCGACCTGCGACTGTCCGAGGCGTCCGAGGAAGTCATCGTCGGTATGGCAAAGCTCGGCGCGGTCTTCGGCACGTTCGTGGGCGGCGCGGTGATGCAGGAGCACGGCAGGCGTAAGGCCATCGCGTGGAACGCCGCATTCTTCCTCCTCGGGCCATTCATCATGGCCGTCGGCAACAACGCCGCGGAGGTTTCCCTCGGGAGGTTCATCGTCGGCATGGGCGTGGGAGCATCCGCAGTCGCGGTGCCGGCGTACGTTGGTGAGATGGCGCCCAAGGCGAAGCGTGGGTCCGTCGTGACCGTGTACGAACTGATGGTCTGTTTCGGCATGATAACCTCCGGTTTAGTGGACTGGGGTTTGCGCGGGGTGGAACACAGCTGGCGGTGGATGGTCGCCGCGCCGATGTTTCCCGCGCTCGCGATGGCGTTTGGCGCGTCGGCGTTGCCGGAGTCCCCGCGTTGGCTCGTCATCCAGGGCCGGCTTCGCGAGGCCCTCGACGTCATCCACTCCTTACGCGAAGGGCGCGGGGTGGAACGGGAAGGGGAGGACGCGAGCACCGCGGCGGTGGAGGCTGAGCTCATGGAGCTGTGGTCGGCGGTTGAGAAGGAACGAGCCGAGTCCGGAGAGGCATCCGGTGACAGTCCGGAAGCCGCCGCCGATGGCCCCGACGGCACCGAGCGAGGAGAAACCGGCGGGACGTCGCACGAACGGGTCAAGCCGGAGAGGGTGAACGGAAAGAAGCGTGGGATGTACGCGGTGGTTCGCCAGATGCTGACCGAGATGAAGGGTCTGAGAAAGGGCCCCGAGTCGCGAGCCTTCGCGATCGCGCTGTGGCTGGCGTTCTTCAACCAGGCCACGTGCTCCACCTCGGTCATCAACTTCGCGCCGCAGGTGTTGGAGAAAGTCGGGGTTCACTCCGACTCCGACGCGGTGCTCCTGGCGTGCGCGGTATCGCTGTGTAAGCTCGTGGGCGTGGCGACCTCCATGTTTTTGGTCGACCGAGCCGGTCGACGCGTATTACTCATCGTCGGGTCGCACTGCGCGGCCGTCGCGATGGCGTGCCTGGCGATCGCGTACGACGCGGGGGATGCGGTCGGGTCCTTACTGTTCATGTGTCTGTTCATGCTGGCGTTCAGCACGAGCTGGGCCGGGGTGTTCTGGGTGATCCTCTCCGAACTGTTCAGCATGGGCGCGAAGAGCGCCGCCATGAGCGCAGCCGCCGCGCTGCTGTTCGCGACGGGCGCGTTCACCGACTTTGTGTTTTTGTCCGCCGCGAGGGCGATGGGCGGGTGGGCGTTCGGAATCGTCGCGTGCGTGTGCGTGTGGGCGGGAGTGTACGTCCAGTGGAACGTGCCCGAGACGAAGGGTAAATCCCTGGCGGAGGTTCAGGCGATGATGGCGGGCGTCGAGACTTCGGGAGGAGGTTTGTCGATGCGGAGTGCGCTGAGACGTCTGCGCCACGGGCCTTCGTCGTCGGGTGAGAGGTACGTGGAGATGTCGTAGAACAATGTAAGAGTAGTCTCTTTTACATGTCGCCGCAGCGCTAGCGGGCTAAAATCTGCGAATGCATGCTAAAAAAGTTCCGTGTTTCCCGGGGCTCGCTCGACCGACGCCGCGGGCCGAGTGTCGCGGAGCCCGCTTCTTACTGGGGCCCGCCCGAGGTGGCCGATCGGATGATCTGCAGGATGGATGATCCGATCACGACGAAGATGAAGAAGCCGAGCATGACGGGACCGACCGCGAAGCCGTACTTGGACTTCTCCTTGGCCTTGATGTCCACCAGGCCGCGCTTGTGGATGTTCTTGTGGAACTTGGCGGAGGAGGCGGCGAAGACGCGCTTGGAGGCGGCCTGTCACGGGAACACGGATGGGGGTGCGTGGGTGAGTCACGTGAATCGAACGGACGGCGCGTATCGATGGCGACGCGGGTGAACACGCGAGGGGGGGACGCCGGGCTCGGGCCACCGGTGCGAAACACCTGGTGCCGACGATCGTGAAGAATTTCCCGCGGCCTACGCGATCTGTGGGCGTCGGGAATGCGATGCGCGCGCCGTTCGACGCGCGATCCCTCGGTCTACGTCGCGTGTACGCACCATGATTAGCGTGAAAGTGGGGTTGGGTAGGGGGCGTGGATCACCGAAGGTGCCTGGCGGAGTGAGCCTCGGCGAGGGCCGTCTCGGGAAAAGAGACGGAGGCCCGCGGCCTCTCGGCAGCTCGCCAGCTCGCAGCTCGGTTTCAATTTTGTGGGTTTGGGGGCGTTTTGAGGGGGGCTTTTTCACAGTACCACGACACACGACTCGCCCGACCCCCGAACCCACCATCCGCTCGTATCGCGTCGAGATGCCGCCTAAGGATGATGTTTTCAAGTTGATGATGCGAAATACCGCGAAGATGCCGCGGAACCCCGCGGAGGACGCCCTGTATCGTCTGACTCACGCGGGCGACCTGTTCAAAGAGCAAGTGCTCGCCAGGCTCGACCTCACCGACCGTGGCATGCTCAGGCTGGCCAACAGGGACCTCAGGCACGCGGTGGATCGCTCGGGTCTCAGATGGGCCTTCATGGTGCCAGTATTTGTCGAATCTATCGAGCGCTTCGAGTGGGCTTTGAAGCACAAAATACTTGAGTCCTCTTACACTCCCTTTCGTATCAATAACGCTATCATCGAGGGCGGCAACTTGGATGTGCTGAAGCGTGCGGAGCTTGCTATTCGTGTATATTCTCCAGGCTATATATTCTCAAATACGGAGATTTTGATTGCAGCTACGTTCGGGAAGACACAAATCTTTGAATGGTTCATGGACCAACCTGCTCTTCATCATGATCACTTCTGGCCTGAACCTCTGCGATACGCGGCGCTGCGTGGGCACCTCGATATCCTCAAGGTATTCAAAGCTCGCGCTGATAAATACCCAGACGATGATGTATGGCATCCAAAATGGGATCGTGTCCGTGAGGCTACTTTTTGCATGGGAAACGTTGAGATATTTGAGTGTGTGCTTGCTCACGGGACTTTCGAAAAGGACACGAGGACTTTCGTGCAAGAATATCCCATCATCGAATTGCTTTCCATAAATGGCCACCTGGAAATGTTGCAGTGGTTGATGGCGAGACTCGAGGTGGAGAATTTCCCGCACATCATCAATCACACTAAGAATAACTGCATGAACACTAAGAGAGCCGCGGAGTATGGTTACTTCGAAATGCTCAAGTGGATGGTGGAAAATGGGTTTAAGTTTCCCGGAGATGCCATCACCGCCGCTGCTAAAGCGGGACAGCTGGAATGCATCGTGTACTTGCGAGAGCGAGGGTGCAACATAACTCCTACGGTCTCAAAAGTGACGGTGAATCGCGCCCATATCCACGTGCTACGATGGGCCATCGAAAACGGCGGCAAATGGGACCCGCAGTGGACCCTGGATCAGCTTGAGCAAATCGACCATCCATATCGAACTGAAGTTGGATTTTGGCACTCCCGCTACATAACAAAAGGCACCGTCCACGAGAACTTCGGCGAAGACCTCCAGTGGGTCATCCAGCGCGCGCACCAGAAGATCAACGACGTAAAGCTCGCCGCCGAAGAGAAGCAGCGCCGCAAAGATGAGAAGGAGCGCCGCGAGGCTAAGAAACGCAAAGCCGCCTGAGAGCGCACACATCCACGACACGATTGTTCCACAGGTTACATTTGAAAATAACACGTCATCGTCATCATCATGTACTAGCTAATAACACCCTCACGCCGCGCCGCCTCCCCAGTACCGCACGTTAAGGTAGAACGTCTGGCACGTCCCAACCTCCGAGACATTAACCCCAAACACCGGCGCGTCGGGGTCGTCCAGACTTCGCTTCAACCCCGGCATCTTTCCCGCTTGCGTGGCCAGCGTCCGGCGCCGAAACACCTGCGCGTTGACGCCGCCGCCGCGACCCGTCGGTGACGAGAACGGCGACGCGAACCCTCGCGTGTCCTTGACGAAGAACAGCGCGGGTTCGTTACCGGTAGGTACCCTGGCGCAGACCGTCTCGACGCCGAGGTGATACGCGAGATCCGACTTTGCGAATTTAGAAACCGTCTCCCAGCACTCCCGTCCGTATCCCCTGCGACGCCTGTCGCCGTCGATGACGACGACGAGGTAGGCGCGTTTCGCGTCCAGGTCCAGGACGTGGAAACCCGCGACGCCGATCATCGCTCCGGAGCTCCGCTCGAACACGTCGAATACGCAAGTAGCCGGTGACTGGTCGCGTGATTTGCTCGAATTCGAATCGTCGCCGAACGAGTCCCAGTCATCGCGAGTGCGTTCGCGCCAACGCGTGAACTGCGCGTCGGTCAGTGCGCTGAGCTTGGGAAGGTCCGGGTCATCGCGGAGGATCTCCCCAGCGCGCGCGTCCACCGACGCGACGGGCCGCCGGAAATCGAGCCGGCTCGAGTGGATCACCGCGCCAGAGACAATCTTTGCCGCGGTCGGCGCGGGCTTTGGTTCGGCCGATCCGCCTCCGCCCGCGGCTCCCTCCGCCGCCTCGGACGCCGCCGCCGCCGCCGCCGCGCGTTGCCTCTTCCGTTCCTCGTCCTCCTCCCGCCGGTGCCGCGTGCGGTCGGCGATCTCCCGCGCGCGTCGTCGGAGCTCGGATTCCTCCTCGGCGGCTCGCCTTCGCGTTCGGTCGGCTTCAATCTCGCGCAGCCGAGCCGCGGCGGACGCGGCGACGGAGACAACCTTGGACGGGCTCGTCACGTCGCCGTAGGAGCCGAACGCGCTGTCCTGCCTGGTAGATCCGCGGATGCCGCCGGAGGATCGCGCGGAGGCTTGCCCGGAGGAATACCGTCGCTCGATTTTTTCGCGCCGGGGCTCATAGTCGCGGGAACGTAGGCTCGTCTCCGACTCCGGCTCCGACTCCGACGTCTCCGCGGGCTCCGGTGCTCGCTCGAACACTCGAGGGGCATCGTCCCGCGACGTGGGATGCCCCGGTGGCTTCCTCTCGTCGCGTCGAGAGAAGAATCCGCGGCGAGCGGGCTCGGGCTCGCGCACGGGTTCCCTCCGCTCGGGCTCGCGCCTAGGTTCCCTACGCCCCTCGGGCTCGCGCGGCTCGTCGTCCGCACCGGGTCGACCCCTCCTGTTCGAACCTCGAGGGGGATCCCGGGTCCGGTGCTCGCGCCTCGACGTGGACGCGGGTTCCTCCCGTCGCGACCTCGCGGCGTCGAACGTCTTGTCGAATCTAGAGAGATCGTCGCCTTCGCCTTCGCGATCGAACCGCGTCGTCACGCGCTCGTCACGCGACGACGTCCCGCTGGATGTCCGCGACGACGTACGCTCGCCGCCGCTCGAGGTGGTTTGTGATGTGTTGCGTGCCGACGCGGGCGACCGCGACCGACGCCGTTCCCCCCGCGCCTCCATCTCCGTTCCCCCGTCCCGGGACCTCGCGATCGGATTCTCCGGGGATGATTCCCATCCGGGTCTACCCGCCTCGCACACCACGTACCACGTCCTCGGCGGCGCGTCGTCGGGGTGCTCGCCCGGCGTTCGCGGCGACGGCGGGTCCCCGCCCCACCGCCCGTACTCGCACCCCCGCTCGCCGGGCTGCGCGATCGTCAACGCGTCCCACCCGCGGGTACCGAACTCGGTCGCCGGATCGTCCACGCAGCTCGCCCACGTCGCCTTGGCGCCCCCTTTCTTCCCCCCTTCCCGCGCCCTGCGAAGCGACGCGCGGTTCACCGCGGACGCCACGAGCCGCGAGCCACTCGCGCTGCACGTGCGGCACTCACGCAGCACGCGATCCACGACGTCCGGCGCGAGGTAGTAGAGCAGACCTTCCAGGACCCATACAGTGGGTCGATTCGGGTCGTGGCCCGCGTCCGCCAACTTCCGCGCCCAGCCCTTACTCGCCAGGTTCGCGTGAACCGCGACGTGCGTACGCGCGAGGGAGAGCGGGAAGTCGTCACCGAACTCGCGCGCCATGACCCGTGACTTGTGCGACGACACCTCCGGGACGTCCACCTCGAAGACGGCGCGGCATCGATTTTGTTCTCCGGATGCTGGCCTCGGTGCGAGTCTCCACGCGCGCGTGTCCAGCCCCGCGCCGAGGAGCACCACCTGCCAGTCGCCGGTGTGGTACGACGATGATGTGCCTCCTCCCTCGAGCGCGTCTAGTACTGCATCGTCGAAGAAGCGCGTGCGTATGGCGATGCGGCCTTTGTCGCCGTTTCGAGCTCGGACGCGTGCGACGGCGTCGGGACCCGCGAGCGCCGCGGCGAACGGGTCGTCGAACAGCGGCCTGCGCGCGTCCTCCTCGAGCGACCGGAGCGCGGCGATGGACTTGGAGCTGTCGGACACCGCGGCCGGGAGCGTGCGATGGACACCGCTCGGCGACGCTTCGGGGGAGCGCGCGCGTGCGGCGCGAGATATTTTCTCAACAGCCGTCTCGCGGGAGGTTCTCGTCGGGGCGCCGTCGACCGATGGATGGGGCGCGTCGGCGTCGTTCCCGCGGCGTCGGCGGCCCTTCCTGCCGCGCCCGCGCCTGCCCTGGAGTGGGTTGAGCCCGCCGAGGCTTCGTTTGAGGGCCCGAATGGCCCGGCCGCCGTCCTGTCGCACCCGCGGCCAGGCGCGATGCGCGAGGTACACGAACGCGGCACCGATCACGAGCTTTCGCGCGACGTGCTGGCCGCGGGTGGTCGCGACGGACGGCGCGTTCTTCTCGTCGTCATCGAGGAGGCGGCGCTTGAGCGTCCGCGCGCCCTTCTCCACCTTCTCCACCTCCCTCGCGGCCTCTCGCCGCCCGAACCTCGGCATGGCTGGCCCCGCGTGCGTCTCCACCTCCCAGACGCGGCACCCGGTTTGGAAGGAGCCCGCCCTTTTCGGTGCCACCTCAATCCACGGGCAGTGGACGACCGGCTGGAGACGTCCCAAATCCAATTCGAATATCTATGACACGTTACCTGTCCGATGGAGCCTATTTATGGTTAATCACATTTCGAATTATTTTCTGCTTCTGGGAAACCGCCCAGCTCCAGCAGCTGGTCCAGCGCCCGCACGTCCCTCTCGCACACGTCCGCCAACGGCTTCACCGGCAGCACGCTGAACGGCTCCTCGATCTGAATCCCAATCTCGTCCAAACCCATCGTCAGGTACGTCAGCGCAAACACCGCGGGTACCGTGGCCCAGTGAAACGTCTCCCACAGCGCGAATGGCAACGTCAGGAGCCATATCATCAGCGACCGCGACGTGTGCCGGGTGTACGACAGCGGAATCGGCGTGCTGATGATCCGCTCGGCTCCACCGCTGATCTTCCCAATCTCACCCACCATCTCCTCGCACTCGCGGTGTATCATGTGCGGCATCCCGGCTTTCAGCGCCTTGCGCAGCTCCTTGCTAGCCTCCGCGTTCATGACCATGGGGAGGTTGTGGCTGGCGCCCGGCAGGTTCACCACCCGCGTCGCCTCCTCCTCGCCCATGATCCGGATCAAGTAGCGGCTCGGGTCCACCTTGAACGCGGTCGGGTCGTCGGGATCCACCCGGGTGCGACCCTTGCGCATGTGCGCCTCGATGGCGTACCCTGTCGACAAAACACACGTGACGTCGTCAGTCCAATCGCCCGTACGAGAATTAAAAAAAACTTACCCACGGATGCCGCGTATCCAACCAACCGTTTCTTCACCCCCTCGCACCTCCTGTCGTCCGGTACGTACTGGAGTAACCGCACGAGGTCGCGAACGACGCGGACCATGTTCCCGAGTAACACCCGGGCTTCGTTCAGCCTGGCGGAGGATCCGTTGGTGCGGAAGACGAGGACGAGCCCGAGCGCGGTGCCCGCGAGGGAATGCGCGGTGGCGGGCACGGACACTGGCGCCGCCGCCGCGGCGAGCACGGCGATGGCGTGCGTGAACTTGACCCCGCCGGCGATGCCCGCGAGCCTCTCCATGATCGCCACGCCGTTCGACGCCTCCAGCGTCGCCTCCCCGAACGCCTGCACCACGGGAACGAGGTAACCGTTCCACAGGCACCAAAACGCGGCCCACGTCGCGATGAGCAACACGGGTTCCACGATTCGGTTGAACACGGTGCTCTTTGTGATGGTCGCGAGGTGCCGCCAGTACCGTGACACCCCCCGGTGCCGCTCCCACATGTCCTGCGTGAACAGCTGCGAGATGGAGCTTCCGGTGGAGACTAGGAGCTGGTTCAGCCCCGGGTCTTCGTCGAGTAAATCGTCATCCACCTGGGTATACGCTCCCATCCTGTACTGTAAACCGAGTCCTTCCGCGATGCCGAATAAGGAGGAGCCTTGCGCTCGGACGTACGCGGCGGTCTCCCCGGGCTTGCGCATCTTCTTTGTGATGACCGGGATGGGGTTGTTCTTCACCGCGGTGTCCCACGAGTCTCCCATGAACTCGCCGATCTTCTCCATGAGCCCTTGGTTCTCCGGGCCTTCCTGCACGTCGCCCTCGACGAGCGCCTCCTCGGTGTAGGTGACGGCCTTCTGCGTTGGGCCGCCGCCGCCGCCGCCGCCGCCGCCGCCGCCTGTGGTCTCGTCGTCGGAGCTCGCCTCGAAGACGTACCATCCGCCGCCGAGACGGTCGCCGACCGATACGTCGCGGAGGCGCATGGGTTTACCGAAGCGTCGCAGCCCAACGGCCGAAACCGCGTGAGATCCGAACGCCCCATGGGTGGTGCCGACGGCCCGATCGCGTGGTTCGAGCCTGAGGGCGGCGTGTGGGAGAGTGATGAGCATGCCGATCGCGATTCGAAGGACGCGGAGGCGTCCGGCGTCGTGCTTCCGCGCGGCTCGTTCTGCCTTCGACGCGCTTCCATTTTCCCGGGAACGAAGTTCGCTTTCCGCTTTCTGTGAACTCCATTCTTTGAAAACTGCAGAGGGTGCCGCGCGATGTGGGCGTCGTCGGGGTTGGGATCGGGCAGGGCGCCGCGCGACCGACCGTCCAACACCGGTTCCAGGCCCAGCAGCGCGGTGAACCGCCTGAATCTCGAGTTGAACTTCGAGTCCGGGGGCGTATCGGGCAGGTCCACGCCGATCCCACCGGTGCCTTCTCTGTCGCCGCTGAGAGATGAGTTTTACGGGTCGAGGGCGGGACCGAGCGGCGCGTCATCACACACGGTGGGTGGGCCTCCGACGCCCGACGAGCGCGGCGTGACCGTCGCGCCGCATCCTACGGACCCCGCCGTGATCATGGCGTGGCGCTCCAAGGAAACCAGGGACGCCAACCCCGATCGACTCGACCTCGACAGGCGAGAACTCGATCAGTGCCCAGAGCTCGTCGACGAGCACAGGCTTCGGTTGCTCAACTACCAGCACAACGCGATCGCGCGGATATCGCGGCTGGAACTGACGCGTAACCTGGTGTTCCTCGATCTCTACGCCAACGCGGTGGAGAAGATCGCGGGGCTCGAGTGCGTCCCGCAGCTACGGGTCCTCATGCTGGGACGCAACCGCATCAAATCTATCGGCGCCGGCCTCGTTAAGCTACAGCGCCTCGACGTCCTGGACCTCCACAACAACGAGATCGCATCCACCTCAGGCCTAAACTCCCTCGCCAACCTCCGCATCCTGAACCTCGCGGGTAACAAGCTGGTGTCACTGGGAGACCTCGGATCGATGCGTAACCTTCACGAACTCAACGCGCGAAGAAACGAAATCGGAGACTTGGCTCGAAGAGGCGGATCGAGAGGCGACTTGGTGGACCCGCGGATCTTCCCCGAGCCCAGGTTACCGCCGAACCTGAAACGAATGTTCCTGTCGCACAACAAGGTCGCCGCGCTGGCGCACGTGACGCCGCTGCGTGGGCTGGAACAGCTAGAGGAGCTGTCACTAGACGGGTGCCCGATTGACTCGACGCCGCGGTACCGATCTAGTGTCGTCGCATCCGTACGCGTCACCGTGCGGACGCTGGACGGTAAGCCGGTGACGGCGGACGACAGGGATGAACTCGTTGACCCTGGGGAATCGATCGGGGGAATCGATCGGGGGGGGGCGGTGAAGTCGGCGTTGATAGGGTCGAATCGCGGATCGAATCAAACTTCGCCTTCGAATCAAACTTCGCCGTCGTCTCCGGGTTCGATCGCGATGGAACGCGCGAGGCGCGCGCTGGAGTCCCGGCGCGCCGCCGCCGCGACTACTCGCGGGTTCACCTCCGGGCGAACCTCCGTGGTGAACATTCGGATGGACTCGGATTCATCTTCCGAGGGCGACGGTTCATCTTCCGACCCGGAGGAACCGGCGACGGCGGAGGCGCTCGCGGCGCGGATAGACGCGGCGGCGGCGGAGTCCGCGGCGACGGCCGCCGCGGAGGAAGGAACGGGGGGAACCGTTTCAACGGAAGGAGGAATAGGAACCGCCGCGAGGCCGTCGTCGCAGGGCCGGCCGCTCGGCGCGAGGGAGCTGGCATCGTCGTCGGGATCGAGAGCCAGGCGAGCCGACTTTGACGAGGACGCGAGGACGCTGATTTACAACGGCCCGACGGCGCTGCCGCTCGATACGTTCCCGTACGCGCCGAGGGCCGAGACTTTGGTGTTTCGCGATTTCACAAACTCGGCGCAGCTGAGGGCGGCGACGGCGGTGGCGCGACGGTGCTGCGCGCGGGTATCGAACCTGCGCTTCAAGGATTGCGGGCTGACCTCCCTCGAATTCGTCGACGACTTGGCAGAGCGCGCGTTTCCGGGCGTACGTTCGCTGACTGTCGAACAGGGCGACGGGGTACGTGGGTCGGTGCTCGGGTCCGCGCTGCTGACGCCGTACGTCGCGAGGCGCCTACCCTCGGTGGTCAGCTTCAACGGCGTCCG
>Ga0302114_10002677_pt1 | contig 11379 bp, 8 predicted proteins | sample AG5_Surface_MG_FD_203107 | JGI IMG/M metagenome (GOLD analysis project Ga0302114, IMG submission 203107) | Marine microbial communities from Western Arctic Ocean, Canada - AG5_Surface | ecosystem: Environmental > Aquatic > Marine > Oceanic | place: Canada: Western Arctic Ocean | collected...
GGGATCGTGGACGCACCTCAGCGGCGTCGAGGACGTAGGTGTCGTCGGCGCAGGAGATGTCCTGCTTGCCCTCGGGGGTCTCGAGGGTGACGGTGAAGGCCTGGACCTTCATGCCGCGGGCCTTGGCGACAGCCTGGTTGCGGCGGACGGCAACCTTGCGGCCGGTGAAGGCGGAGCGGGCCACGGTGGAGGTGGAGAGGGTGAAAGCGGACATTTTTGTTATTGGCGTAAGTGTTACGTGTTGTGACGCCGGCCGCGGCGGACGATCGGGGTTTATTCTTCAAATCGATTGAAGCGCTTTCCACAGTCACGGGTGGCAGAACAGGTGGCCAACGAACAGTATTCGCGTTGCGGGTTTTATCCATAATTTTGAGCCAAAAACTTTTGGCTAAATATATACGGGGTGACGGTCTATTAACTCAAGAGGCCCATTGCCAAAATTAAAACCAAATGTGGACACCGAGTTAGGATCGACTGGTCCAGCTGGAGCTGGAACCCACTGTCGTGGCGAAAGATAAAAGCCGGCTGGAGTGACTCACGACTGTGAGAAAAAAGCCCAGCAAGAAACCCAAGTGGCAGCCGAGGAAGGTTCCACCGAGCTCGATCTGCACTTTCATTCCTTCGTCACAGTTGAAGGAGCAACAATGCAGGCCGTGACGTTCCGTGCCCGAGTCGCCGCGCCGGTGGGTTTGACCGCCCGCGTCGCGCGCGCACACACCGCGAAGGCGTTCGCCGCGCCCAGGACGAAGGTCGCGTCCAAGCGCCCCGTCGTCCTCGTCCGAGCCGCCGAAGGTGCGCCGTCATCCCCACACAAACCTCGAACCGATAGAAAAAGGCACCCGTGAAACAGCCACGTAGGCGTTCGCTCCCATTCGCTTCCCATCCGGCGATACACCACTCACCGAGCCCCGAACCCCGCACGTAACTGTAACTCACACAGGTGAAGGCGAGGAGACCCCCGCGGCGCCCGAGGTTCGCAAGGATCCCATCTTCGGCTTCGAGTCCACCGGCGAGCCCGACAAGATCCAGCCCGGCTTCGACACCGCCGAGGGCGGCAAGGTTGGCCCGGTCGGGACGTTCTTCATCTCCGTGCTGCTCGTCGTGCTGTTCGGCGGGAGCTTCTTCTTCACGTCCGTGCCGCGCAATGCGATCAAGGGGCTCGTGGACCTCTCCGACGATCCCAACGCGCCCACCGACGTGTTCAAGTAGGGTGACTGTTCACGCGGGGTCCACACGATGGAGGGATGGATGTTTTAATACTTTGTCAATAACCGAATAGAGCTACGACGCGAATCAGGCCAGGTCCTCCGCTCGTTCCTCGGCGGCGGGTTCGAGCACACCGTCGCCACGCGAGCCCGGGGAGCCGATCGGCACCGGGCTGTGATCCGGCTTGGAAACATCCACCGGCTTCAACGGCGTCGACGGATGATCATCTTCTTCGTCAACCTCGACCTCGTCCTCCTTCTCACCCTCCGTCTCCCCGGACACACCGCGGCCGTTTCCGTTCGTAACGCCCGCCGCGAACGGCACTAAAACGTCCGCGATCGGCCCAGCGAACAAATCCGCGAGCTCCTTCGCCACGGGGTTCCGCCCGACCCCAACCAACGCGCACGCGCTCTGCGCGCACTCTCGCACGCAAACGCCAAACAACTTTGGGTCCACGGAGGCCAAGTTCGTCAACGCGCGGATCGCGGCAGCCGCGAGGGGCTCGCGGAAGGCACCGGCGGCGCGCGTACGAGCCGCGTGTTCGAGCCAACTCGCGCCGCCGTCGTCGAGGCTTCCGAGGTTCCTCGCCGCGGCTGTGACGTTCGTGACGTCGGCGTCGGGGGATCCATCGATTTTGTTGTCACCGCCGGTCTTGTCACCACCCTTGTCACCCTTGTCACCACCCTTCGTCGACGGCGACGAGGACGCGGAGACGCCTCCCGCGCGGACGCCCGCGACCGCCGCGGCCGCGCGGAGCGACTCCCTCACGTGCTGCCGCAGCATACCCGCGAGGTCACGCTCCCACGCTGACTTTTCATCGCACTGTTTGCTTACCCTCGCGTCGTCGAGCTCGCCTACGAGCGCGTCGAGTAGCAGTTCACCCGCGGTCACCTCCAGCCGCGCGTGCCTGTCGTCGCCGTGTTGCGCGCTCACCGCCGCGGCGTCGTGGTACGCATCGCGGAGTAGGTTAAGCAGCTTGGCACGCGACGCGTGCGGGGTGGAACTAGGAGGGGAACGAGCCAGAGTCTCGGCGGCGGCTCTCGTCGCTAACAGAGCGGCCACTGTAAACAAAACACGACGTCAGTCAAATTGCCCGTACGAGAATAAAAAGAAACTTACCGGCGCCCCCCGCGGTTTCGTCCCGGGTCTTTCGCTTGTCCGTCTTTTCCGAAGCGGACGCCACCGCGGATGCGAACACTGCCACCGCCCCGTCCCACCGCGCGACGTTGACGGGTGAATCCACGGTTCGGGGGTTCACCACACCAGTCGCGGACAAGGCGGCGGCCACCTGTGACAAAAACAAGCCGTCAGTCAAATTGCCCGTACGTAAATAAAAGAAACTCACGTGTTTCGCCGCGGATACCGCGTGCGCGGCGAGTTCCTGGTCGGATACGCCCGCCATGCTCGGTAACGCCTCGAGTAACGGCTCGAGCAGCGCGTCACGACACGGACCGTCCTCCAGCGTCGCGACGATGCGACACAGGGGTACTAAGGAGTGCCGCGCGCGACGGGAGCTCCACTCCATCGCCGTCTTCATGGCGCCCACTGTACACAAAACACGACGTCAGTCTAATTGCCCGTATGGAAATTTGTAAAAAGAAACTCACCGGCGCTGGTCCTCGTCGTCTCCAAAAGTCGTAGCCGCCGCGATTCCATATCCACGGTGGGTTTAATCGCCACGTCAGCAGCGACCCTCCACGCGTCCGCCGGTAACTGGACCACGTCTTCCCCGCCCCCGACGAACGCGTCGAGCGCTTCGAAGAGCCCACGCAACGCGGGCTCCGGCGGCGGCGGTACAAACAAAGATTTATCGGTGGAGTCGTTCGCGTATGGGGAACTAGAGAGGCGATCCCCGGCGGCTGCGTCCGCGAGGGACGCGAGCGCGACGCGCCAGGTTCCCATCGCCCGTTCCCGGTCGTCCAACGGCGGCTCGGACGCCTCGTCACCGGTGCGATTCGTGGAGTCGTTCGCGTATGGAGAACTAGAGAGGGCTCGCCCGGCGTCGACGGCGACGTCCCTCAACGTCTCAGCGGACAACTCCACGAGCCGGAGGGAAGTCGCGTCCAACGGTGAAACGGCTGAAACGGCCATCGATTGGTCTCCATCCGCGGTACCTTCGTGGGGTATATACGCGAACCGCGCGATGGCACGCACGGCGTCGCAATCAACGAGCGCGTTTGGTTTTTCGCGGTTGGTCTCCACCACCGCATATGAAACGCCGCGCAGCGCGGAAAACGCGACGGATCGACTCGGATCAAGGGACGCGATTTCGAGCACCTCCAGCACGGATCTCCACCCGGTAACGCCCAGGGCTAGGCCGTTACCGTCGGCAAGCGCGCCCCCGAGTGCGTCGGCGATCGCGCACCGGCTTTGGTCGCTTTGGTCGCTTTGTCCGTTCGCCGCTTTGAACGCCGAGACGAACGGTTTCAACACATCGGACCTGTCGCTTGAAACCGGCGCGTTTGATAGGACCCTATACGCAACCTCTTTCAGACCGCCCGCCGCGACCGCGACCACGTCGGCGTCGGCGTGCGCGCACGCCTTGACCAGGCACTCGCTCGCGACGCCCCACACGCGGCTCCACGCGAGCCGCACGCGCCCCGAGTTGTGAAGCACGACGTGCACCAGTTTCCGCAGCGAAAAGGTTCGATACGATCCATCCGGACGCGTCAGCTCCGCGCTCGCCACGTGCGCGAGCGCCTGCGTGAACACCACGATCTCCTCGCTGTCCAGCCGGGTGGACCCGGAGAAGACGCGCTCCACGGCGTCGGCACCCGCGCCGCCGAGCCAAGCCGCCAGGTTCTTCTCAGCCGAGTTCAGGTTCTTCTCAGCCGAGGTTGGCGCGTTCGAGGTGTTGACAGCCGAGGGTGAGCCCGGAGCGCTGTCCACGTTCATGTGTCCCGAGGTTCCTGGCGCGAGCGGGTACTCCGAGAGCGCCGCGTTCGTGACACCAGATGCGGTCCTCGATGCCCGGGACACGGGGCCCGGAGGCGTTCTAGAAGCTTCTAGACCCGCGCCCGGAGTCGAAGTCAAACTCGACGTCGGCGACTGAACCCCCGCGATCGAGGCGTTACTAGAAACGCCCTCGTCCGGGCTCGGGATCCCGCACCCGCCGTGCGCCGCCGCGTGTAACTCGTCGAGCCCGGACACCACCTCCAGCACCGCCGCCCAGCACGTCCCCGGCATACCGCTCTCGCCAACCGCAACCTCGAGCAGCGTCATAACCGCCTCGGCGCCCTGCGGCGCCATCCCGTGCGTCCCACCGATCCCCGGCGCGGACGTCAGGAACGCCGCGAGTTGATCGCGCATCTCTGGCAGTTGCACGCGATTCGCCAGGCGGAACGCGGCTCTGGCGCACTCCAGCGGGAGCGCCGCGTGGCCCGCGTCCTCGGCGCATTCAAACGCTTTACGCAGAGCTGTAAACAAAAAACGATGTCAAAATATTTGCCCGTACGGAAATAAAAAGAAACTTACCGCCGAGCAGCGGAGTCGACGCGGCGTCGAGCATTGGCCGCGCCAGCCCTGGTTCGCTCGCCGCGTGGAACGCGGGTTCGTACTCTGTGGATTCACTCCCATCGTTCGCGGTGTATAAACTCCGGGTCTCTTTCATCACAGTCTCGGATTTGGCTCGAGCGGCTGAGACGGTATCGCGGCGGGCCCACGGAGTGGCCAGGTTAAGAGACTTGCCCAGCGACTTCTTCCTGGGTCCGTCTCTGTTGACCACGGGCTCGTCTTTCATGACGATCTCCTCGCTGACTATCCGGTCGTATACGGTCTCGAGCATGGCTTGGTCCATGCCGGATCCGCTCTCCGCGGAAGTCGCCATATCAACGAAATCCTTCTTGGTCATCTTGGTGTCCATGTTCGGGTTATGCGCGTCGGTGTTGAGCATGATGACCGCGAACGCCAGGACATACGCCGCGTCGCGGTCTTTGAACACATCGGGGTTACCCTCGCAGTACCGCGCGGCGAAGGCTTCCATCAACCGATCGATCTTTTGCGCCTCGCCCGGGAGTCGAAACGAGGACATGAAACGCCGCAGCGCGACGTCAAAGTCATCCTGCGCGAAATCGTGCGACTCCACGAACGCGCGCATCACCGCCACCTCGTCGTCGTCGAACCCGCCGAGTAACTCGCCGATCGCGGTCTTGTCCAGGCCCTTGGCGGTGAGTAAAAACGACGCCACCTGCGTCGGATCGTCTGTTTTCAAATCGGGGCAACTCTCCAAAGACGTCAACTTGGGCCTCGCGTTGAAGCCGGCGACCGCCGCCTCCACGCTCGCCTTGCGCGCCTTCATCTGGTGAAACTTGTTAGCCTCACTGTCAGCGTCCGCGGCATCCGCTTTTTCCCCCGATGAAGTGTCCTTCACCGGGGTTGCCGGATCTTTCCGGAGTGACCCTCCGTTTTCTTTCAACTCGTCCGACTCGCCGAGCTCGCCCCCCGCCTCACCGCGCGCGTGCCACACGCGCAGCGACTGCACCATCGCCAAAACGCACTGCAACGCGCCGTTACGAACCGCCTGCTTCGGCCCTTTCCCAGGGGTCATCGCCCCCGCGAGCGCCCCCAACGTCCGCTCGTATAAGTTCTCGCCGTTCAAATCGCAGTCGTAGTTTACGAATACGTCCACTAAAACCTGCGGGTCGGACGCCAGTTTACGCACCAAACGAAGCGCCACGAGCTGGTGGTCCGGGTCAGTGGTCTGATCCGAGGTGTTCGATTGACCCGCGGGTGCCTCGAGGGGCGCGAGCGCGAGCGGGGCGTAGAGCGCGGATATCTCCCGCTTGTAAGATTTGCGAGCTTTGATGATCACGACCCCGAACGCGGCGCGAGCGAGCGCCCTGAGCGGCGCCAACGCCTTGGCAACCTTCGGGCTCGGGTTCCCAGACCCGACGACCCCGCCGGGGTTCGAACCCACGACCCCGAGATACCGCGTCTCCAGCGCCTGAACCGAACCGTCGCGGTCCAAGCCACCCGCGCCGGCTCTCAACACGGCGACGCAGAGCGGTTTTCGGAGATGAACGCGCCACCGCGCCAGCCACGCACCCGCCACCGGCCCTTCCAACAACTGCCGGATCAGGTCCATCGCGAGCACGCGCGAGTGGGACTTGTACTCGTCGTTGCTGCCGTCCAGCGGTTTAGCCGCGATGGCGCACAAGGTCAGCGTCAACAGCAAAGCGTCGCACTCGTCCGATGTTTCAATCGATTCATTCGCTTGATCAATCGCTTCGTTCGTTTCGTCGGATTCGCCGTCGCGTGAGGCAAACGACGGCTCCGCGCGCGCGAACGCCTCGTTGATGACCCGCACCAGCGCCGCCTTCGCCGCGACCTGATCGTCGTCGCTCAGCGCAGCGACGGAGAGGTGCAGCAGCGTCCGCGCCGCCGTCGCGAGGGATTCGCCTCGAAGTGCGAACGATTTGGACTCCGCCATGGATGAGATGCACGCGACGCACGCGACGTGCGTGGACGACGAGGACACCTCGCCGCACTTGGCGACGGCGGTGACGAGGGATACGAGCTCGTCTTCTTTCTTTTGTTCCTCGTCCGTCTTCGAGGCGTCGTCTTTGTCGGTGTCTTCTTTGTCGTTTTCGTCGGATGGTGCGTCTTTCGGCTTTGGCGCCCACGCTTTGGTGCTTCCCGCGATCATCCCCGTCGCGCACAGCAGCTTCAGGCCCTCGAGCGCGGGCTCGCAGAGCTTCGACGTCTTGTTGTCGCACGCCAGCCGGAACGCCCGTGTCGCGATCGTCACCAGATCCGCGCTCATCGCGCCGTCGTCGGCGCCGTCGTCGGCGAGCTGCTGAAAGTCGTGGCACGCCTGGCGCAGCGGCGACTTGCCTATGGTGAACGCCGTGGCGAAGGACGAGAACGTGGGAGCCTCCGCGTAGACGCGGGTGATGCACGCGGGGATGCGGACGCCGAGAACCTCGGCGGGGTCCAGCTCGGGCGTCGCATCCAAACCGCTCATCTCGTCACCGATCGATCTTCAAGGTGCCCTCTTTCACGAACGTTCGCACACTCCGAGATCCGTCCGCGCCGTCGGTGCCGGTGACGCACTAAAGGGACCCGCGAGGCTAGTCCTCGGCACCCCGTGCGCTCGGGGTATCGAGGCGCGCGCGTTCGTTCGCGGGCGGGCGGGTCACGCGTCCCGGCGCCTCTCTATGTGCCCGTCTTCCAGAGCTCAAAATCTAGGGGTGACGGCAGATTTTCAGATCAACAGTCAAATCACAGTTCAGGCAGAATTCATGCACTGTCGTGACAGTCGGCGGGTGGCATCTTGATCCGCGCATCGCGAATCGACGCGAACATCAGCGCACGACTGTGCGTTTGTTTCTCATTTAAACTTTTCTAATCGTAGTTACCGACACTCACCGCCCCTGCGGGTAGTACCCCGTCCCGCCGGACGCCCGCCGCTGGCTCACCGCTCGCTCCACATCCTCCCTAAAGTCGTGCACGGTGACGAACGCCGGCGGATGGTTCGGGTCGCCCGTGATCTTCCCCTCGCTGCTCGCGTCCAGGTCGATCTGGTACACCACGTTCTGCTGTATCTGCGTCTCCATCCCGGGCGCGCTCTCCCTGTCCACGCCAGTGAGATACGCGAAGATGCACCGAAGGATAGCCTGGTGCGAGACGATCAGGAGCGGCTCGGTGTAGCTCTCCATCTCCTGGATGCACGGCTCGATGCGCGAGATGAGGTCAAAGTACGACTCGCCTCGCGGGTACCTGTACCCGATCTTGTCCATCTTACGTAAAGTCGTCGCCTGCGGGTGCGCCACGGCCACCTCGTCCGGGGTCATCCCTTCGCAATCCCCGGCGAAGATCTCGTCGATGTTTCGGTACACCCGAGGGGACATGCTCTCCCAGTTACCTCCGTCCGGTAGCCTCAACACCGGATGCGGAATGAGCGCCGCGGTCTGGATCGTTCGGAGCATCGACGACGTCCACAGCCTAGCGCGGACTGAACCCCCGCGCGGGTCCGATGAGCCACGCGAGCTCCACATCGTCTCCCCCGGTGTCGTCGCCAAGTAAGGGTCATCCTAATGATAAACAAAACACGCCGTCATTCGAATTGCCCATACGTAAATAAATAGAAACAAATAAATAAATAGAAACTCACCAGGTCGGAGCAGAGAGTGGACTGCGGTGTTTTGACCTCTTTCAGGTTGCACACGTGCTCCGCGGCGAACCGCGCGAGAATCTCCGCGAACACCCAACCTTTCTCCGTGATCGGGGAGTTACCCCCGAGCCGTCCCATCGTGTTGTACTCGCTCTGGCCGTGCCTGCACAGGTAGATGGTGTGCTTCGTCGGGTGCGTCGCCGTGAGAAACTGCACGATTCTCTGCGGCAGGTACGCCCGCATGCGGTTCGTCAGCACGCGCTCGCCGTAGTTTATGAGCTTGATGTACGACAGGTCGTCCTCGCTGCCGTCCTCTTGCAGGGTGACGTACAGTTTCCGGTAGTCGTTGACGCGTTCTTTCCACTCCACAGACGCGGATGCACGATTGATGCCTCGAAGCCGCCTGTACACAAAACACGTCAGTCCAATTGCCCATACGCATACGAGAGTTAAAAATCAACTTACCCTTCCCGGATGTCGCGGTCGAGCTTCTGCTCCAGGATGTTATCCACTAAACCGTCCTTGGTCAGCGTCACCTCGATGAAGATGGTCTTGACGCGGATCTTGGACTTGGACGTGTCGGACAGGGTGGCGAGTGAGGAGAGGATCCACCGCCGCCGTTCTTTGCTGCTCCCGGACCAGTTTTCATAAAACGTGCTCATGCAATCGCTGGAAAAGATGATTGCGACGCGGCCGGAGTCCACGTTCTTGGCGTTGCGGTCGACCGGGTCGACGCCGTTGACGCTCGCGCGTCGCGCCGCCGCCGTGGCCGTCGCGTTCGCGACGTTATCCACCTCCATCGCGGCGCCGCCTTGGCCGTTGGCCGGTTTATCGTCTGAGCCCTCTAAAAAGTTTCGCAGGGTGTCGAAAAAGTCGTGGGCGTGCGCGTTGGCGTCCATCGGGGACATCGGCGACATCGCTCCGTTCCCGCCGTTCGAACTCGGCGGGGTGAACTTGGCGATGTCGAACGCCTTGCACTTGGCGCCGTGGAAGAATCGTAGGTAGCGTTTCAGCCGGAGCGCGATGGTGCGTTTGCCCACGAGGGGCAGGCCGACAAAGATCAGGACGTGCCGCTCGCCGATGTTACCCGCCAACGCGGCGATGGGCGGGGGCACGGTCGTCGGCGTCGGGTTGATCGACGTCGCGGTTAGCAGGTCCTCTTGCGACCGGGCGTACAGCGCCTGGGTGGGGAAGATGACGGGATCGGACGGTCAGCACTCGGGAGTCGCACTTTACGCAAGGGCTGAGTCATGTCTGATCGACGATTGGGGCGGGGACGGCTGGGTTCGGGTGGGACGCGGGGTTTATTCGCATCCAACTGAAGCGTACCTCGCTGTCTATGCTGCGGCGCAGTGCGTCAGCGGCGGTTGGGGATACCTCATACCCCGAGCGGTCCTCCATGGCTCCGTCTGCGACTCCTTGAGTGACTCCCTTATCCTCGATCTTTTTCCAGTCAAGGGGTGGGCAAAATTGATCTCCCGCGAATTTGGAATCTCTGTTTTACGAGATGAACATCAGCGGCCGCGCGGTGCTGGCGAGGAGCGCGTTGGCGGGTGCGACCGAGCGCGAGCGGTCAGCCAGTCGCCGAGACTCGCCGACGAGATGTGGGGCGTTCACATCTTAGAATTTAGCTTCAGCGGGGCACAGTAGGCATTGGCACTCGCGGCGGGGCGAAATTCTTCATGACCGGGGCTCGTAGGGTACGCGGCTCGCGCCGAGCGCGTGCGTATCCCGCGGCGACGGTCCCGTTGCTACTCGCCGTGTTCGCGACGTGCATCGCGCCCGCCGCCGTCGCGGTGGACGTATCGACCGGCGCGGAGTTGCTCGCCGCGGTCAACAACGCCACCGAAGGCGAGATTACGCTCAAGGCTAACATCACCACGCCGTTCGAGTGGACCCAGGCGGGCGTGTACATCAAGCGAGACCTGGTCATCGAGAGCGACAGCGCGGTGTGCGGTGACACGGGGTGCTGGATCACTCGAGGGGATCACTCGAGGGACTTCGTGCGCGTCGATGACGGCGCGACGGTGACGATGCGGAAGATCCACCTCGACAAACACGGCGACGAGGTCGCGCCGTTCACCTACGAGGGAGGCGCGATTCGCGTCGTCAACGGAACCCTCATCGCGCAAGACTGCGGTTTCATCGATAACGCGGGCAACTACGGCGGCGCGGTGGACGTCAAGGCGAACGGGTACGCCACGTTCGAGCGGTGTACGTTTATCGGCAACGTCGCCTTTTATCGGCAACAAAACGATGATGACGGGTACAGAGCCGGCGGCGCCGTTCGGTTCGTGGGCGGCGGCGTCGTGACGGACTGCGAGTTCCGGGGGAATCACGGGATGGACGGCGCGGCGGTTCACGTGAGCGGCGCGTCGGTTAAGATCGAACGGACCGTTTTCGTGGACAACGAGGACCCGTCCAGTTCGGGCGGAGCTCACCATCTGTACCTACAAGACTCCGCCGTCGTTTCACTCTTCGACTCTTCGTTCACCACGACGACGGTTTCGAAGCGAGGGAACGAGATGTACGCGAGCTCCAACTCGCGGGTCGCGATGCTGCCGTACACCGCCGCGTTGGCGGCGCAGGAAGACGGCGTTGGGACGTTTGTGCTGTGGTCGTCGCCGCCGCCGCCGAGCCCACCGCCGCCGCCCAGCCCGCCGCCGCCCGCGCCGCCGCCGCCGCCGAGCCCCCCGCCCGCGCCCAGCCCACCACCAGCACCGAACCCACCACCGGCGGCGCCGCCGCCGCCGCCCACGCCGCCATCGCCTCGGGTCGCGGATCCGCTGATATTCAACCTCGCGGACGTGGAGGTGTACCTGGTGGTCGGCGGACTGGGCGCCATGCTCTTCTTCTTCGTGGCGTCGAGGGTCGTCAAGTGCGCGTTCGACAAAAGGCGCACTGTGAAAAAGCTGGAACGGCGGGCAAAGCTGAGGCGCCAGATGGAGCTGAGACTGAGGCGGACGATGCTACGAAGAGTCGCACGGCGGCTCGCCGACGACGCGGTGCAGTACGCGAGGCTCGCAGAGGAAACCGGCGGGGAATTGTCGAACCGAGGAAAC
>Ga0302114_10002680_pt1 | contig 11370 bp, 14 predicted proteins | sample AG5_Surface_MG_FD_203107 | JGI IMG/M metagenome (GOLD analysis project Ga0302114, IMG submission 203107) | Marine microbial communities from Western Arctic Ocean, Canada - AG5_Surface | ecosystem: Environmental > Aquatic > Marine > Oceanic | place: Canada: Western Arctic Ocean | collected...
GACAACTACATCAAAAAGTTCAAGACCAACGAAATCATGGTCACTTTCGGGAACACTGCAGACGGCAGGATCCTGTTGAACAAATTGAATGAAATGGTAGCGAAAGAGAAAGGTGTTAAAGTTTCTGAATTACAAACTGATACAGATGCTAAAGTAGAAGCACCCGAGGCTGTTAAAAAGGCAACAACGAACAAAGCTGATGCCAAAAAAACAACCGCCAAAAAATAGCACGTGGGTACAACTGACGAAAGATTTCGTCAGTGAATGGCCGGAGGTGCTGGAAGGACTACAATTCCAGAACATGCCGGTCAAGTACCTGCTATACATAGACATACTACTTAAAAATAACATCACCATACACTACGACATAGCCAAGGAACTTAAATCTAAGAAGCAAGAAACTATTGCTAGATTCCTAAGGAAGACTATTGAACAGAACTACCTCAAGATAAAAAGTGTGGACATGAAATTTGATATCCCTGCACTTAAGAAGGACATGGAGTCCAGGACTTCATTGGTGATGTCTAAAACCTTTAAAAAATAAAAATATTTTAAAAATGATTTTCAATAAAAACTTTTTGATAATAACCGCACACCCAGACGATCTAGAATCAGGCTGTGGAGGACTTGTTGCTAAAATAAACAAGCACGGAGGTTCTGTTACTAATCTAATACTAGTAAAACCGTCAGCAGAACACAACATCAACAGAGACGAAGAAATAGTAAAAAACGAATTAGAAAAAAGTAAGAGAGTTTTAAATTTCAGCACAATAATATATGATACACCGTTGCATGCCAATGGCAGACCAAACTTGACGTTATCAAACAACCTAATATCATTTGCTGAGTCACACACTAACAATCACAACATACTGATCTCACATTGGAGGGAAGACCACCACCAAGACCACAGGGTGTGTCATGACGTAGCAAAAAGTATATCAAGAAAGCACTTTGAACAATTTTGGTGCATGGACGAACCGCCATACAACCTACACTACAAACAGTTTGATTGCAATCACTATGTGGACATCACAGACCATGTGGATCAAAAGAGACAAGGACTGGAGTCCTATGCAACATATTTTAACAATGATTCAATTGATACCATTATCAACTACAACAAATACAGAGGGAGTTTTTTAGGTGAAAATAAAGTTGCGGAAACATTTCATCTAATGTATAATAAGATATGAGAATTTTAGTACTAGGAGGCTACGGATTCATAGGTAGCCATATTTGCCAGCAATTGAAAACAGAAGGTCACACGATAGGAATAGTGGATTGCTATCATCAATACTACACATTTCCTGACTGGGAATATCATCCCGTATTAAATCAGAGGAAAGCAATCACAGGCACTGACAAAGAATACATTGGTCAAATAGAAAACGTACAATTCATGGAAAAAACGTTTGAGGACTTCAAACCGGACAGAGTCATACACGTGGCCACATATCCAAACGCAAGAATGGTCAAGAGGAATGTGTTAGACGCAACCAACAACATGGTCACTGCTACTGCATATATTTTAGACTTATGCGTTAAACATAAAGTACAAAAAATTGTTTATGCTTCAAGCAGTATGGTATATGGAGAATTTGACAACAAGATACCTGATGAGAATGTTGTACCAAAGCCGAATACACTTTACGGATCATACAAAAGACAAGGTGAGATCATGTGTAAAATATGGAACAGAGAATACGGATTAGATTATGTTATTATGAGACCGTCTGCACTGTACGGAGAGAAGGATACGATTACTAGAGTTATTAGTCAGATGTTAAAGAGTGTGTTGACCACAGGAGAAATGACTGTGCAAGGTCCTGACAACAAACTTGATTTTTCAAATGTATTAGACGTTGCAAAATATTTTTCACTTGCTACAACTAATGAAGTAACCAATGAAACATTTAATTGTACCAGAGGCTATGGGAGAAAAATACTTGATGCGGCAGAAATAATAAAATCAACAATAGGCACAGGTACAATTATCACTAAACCTCATGACACATTCTACCCAAACAGAGATACACTAAACAGTGATAAAGCAAAATCTATGTTTAATTTTAATCCGCAGATTGACATAGAAGAAGGCATACCAAACTATATCAATTGGTTTTTAAAACAGCCTTTCTATTTTGATAATTTAGATATTAATAAAAAGTTTCCGTTGGGTACAACGATTTAAATTTTTCTCTACAAAAATCCCATGTGTAAGTTTGAAGTATAATGTCTTCATTATAATCACTTTCCTCAGTAAATTCTTTACCATCCACAGCACCTTTTGCCAACCATTCATTTTTAGTCCCTAACCATTTTTTCAATCTGTACTGTGTCTCCACTGTGGGTTTTTTGTTCTGCCATAACACTAATTTGGACACTTCTCTGAAAGCATTTTTCCATGCCGTGTAATTGTCGGGTGCCAGCACAGTTTCGTTTGAAATGATCGGTACGACTTCGTGCGGTTGAGACAACGTGAAGTCCAAGATATTATCATCTGGTGTTTCCAGGCACAGTGTTTTGTTGTACAGATTGATGTTAAAGGTTCCGTACGCAACATCCAACTCCTGTAAATGTGCATGGAATATCCTGTGCCTCTTTGTCAATGCCCTGTCAACAGTGTAATCAAACATGAAAGTTTCCTTGACCTTGCTCTTTGCAAAAACGGCATAGAAATATTCTGTGCTTGACTTCGTGGACGCTTGTTTGTATGCCTGTGTCCTACCGTCTACGTTGCGTATCCAGTGCAGTCTGTTTTTCAACTTATTCTTACGGACATGATTTTCCAGTAAGTCATAATTTTCTTGTTCAAATGGTTCTCCGTTTGAAATAAAGCAAATGTCAAAACAGTCTTTTTTGTCTGGGGCACCAATGTCGTATATAAAGGAATAGTCATATATCTGTGTTTTTATATGTGACAGTGCCTTGCCTGGCAAATAGAAAGTGTTGCCTTGCCGGTATATCTTCAAGTCTTCCCAGTAAGAGGGATAGAACAAATCATCGTCTAAAGAATCAGAGTATTTCATGTATCTTGCCATGGGTATTTTTAACGTTGATATGTTTTCCATAACGTTGGACAAGTCATAGTGTTGTTCCAGATAATCAAAATCATAATCAAAATTGTGTGTATGATAATTCACATCTTTGTAATCACGCAGAAACTTTATGTCCTGATCAGTAAATTTTTTTGGAAACAGGAACGTATCACCTTCCTGCTGTTGTTCATTTGCCCAAACATGGACCTGTATGGCTTGATGCTGTTCTGGAATGTAATCAAAATCGAAATCACTATAATCAATTTTACTGCTTAACATCCATTGGTATTCTGTACGTGTCTCTGTCAACATTCTCTTTGCCATCTCGAAATAACTGTCAACAAACGGTATGACCACTGCGTGGGGGAACACAGACTTTATCACTGCTATGTTGTTTCTGCTTTTACTGTTTCCAAAATCTACTGCCACGCAATCAAACACCATAGTACTCCTTGATTGAATCACAAACGTATAAAACCTCATTCTTCTTAAGGAAAGGATGTATAGGCAACGAAATCACATCCTGACAAAATCTTTCTGCATTTGGCATTTCCTGTCCGGTGTCAAACATTTTCATCCTTGACATGGGTTGTGGATAATGTATTTGTGTCTGTATACCTTTGCCGTCCAGGAAACCCTTGAGTCCGTCCCTGTCTTGTGCCCGGATCACAAGTTTATGATTATTCGAAACCGTGTATAAATTTGATTCTATAGAGCTGATTCCCGTGTCATCTAATTTTTTGGTGTACCACTGCCTAACCTTTTTTGATCTAGACAATAATGACTTATACTTGGAAAGTAAAAAATTTAGAACGTTGGCATGGTCATTGCTCAGGCATGAGTTGTACCCGTATTCTAACTTGCCCGTGCCTTTGCCGTGATATCGTAGGCTACGTATAAACTTCGCTTCATCAATGTCATCTGTGAGGACCATACCCCCGTTGCCAAAACAAGGCAATGGTTTGCTTGGGGCAAAACTGAGACTGCTTATGTCACCCAACTTGCCACTTGGTATTTTTTTGTAAAGACTTCCGAGGCTCTGTGCGGCATCTTCTATCAAAGGTATTTTGTGTTTGTCACAATACTGTCTTAGTCTATCGTAATCTGCAAGATTGCCAAAAAGGTTCACGTACACCAATGCATCAGGTAAAATTGTGGCAGGTAGATTTGCTATCAAACCTTTGCTGTCAACATCAACAAACGTTATAGTTGCCCCGGTCCTTTTGATCGATTCCGCAGTCGCTAGATAACTGACCGCTGGACACAGTACATTTGACCCTGGTCCTATTCCTTTGGCTCTTAAAGAAAAATAAAGTGCGTCGGTGCCGCTACCCACCGCTATTCCATATTTTCTCTTTGTGAATTTTGCAATTGATTTTTCAAACTTGTCTAGCCAAGATCCTTCAGTATGGCTACTGCTAACGACATCACCCGACCTCCAGACCTCTTTTGCCCTACGTGTGATCCTCCAACTGTAGGCATCATAGATCCTGTCTACTCCACCGAACTTTATCATCCTAGTACTTTCACTCCATATTTGTTAGTCCAGTCTTTACCATCTTTGGTGTCATTTACCATGGGCATGCCCTTGATGTTCAAACTGGTGTTCAACAGTATGGGACAGCCTGTTGCTTTCTTCCATGCAGTCAGCAGTTCATAAAACCCTTCGTTATCGCTTTTAGACACGGTTTGCACCCTGCTTGTGCCATCATGATGCAATATAGCCGGACAGTCTTTACCATGCGTGTACGCCGCTGTGTATTGCATATAAGGGGTACTTTTAACACCTGTAGGCAGGTCAAAATAGTCATTCACGTCCTCTTCCAATATGGCTGGAGCGAATGGTCTGAACTTCTGTCTATGCTTGATTCCGTTTACCAAATCCTTGATCTCCTCACCCCTGGGGTCTGCCAACAATGATCTATTACCAAGTGCCCTTGGGCCAAACTCCGCCCTGCCACTTGCAACTCCCACCATCTTGTTTTCTGTAAGTTCTTTTATGATTGCGTCTACCGGGTACTCACCCTCAATGTTGTGTCCCAGGAATGGACTCTTCCAATTCAGATGTATTTTTTCTGAGGCCGCTATGCAACCCAGGCTCGAACCCGAATCTCCTGGATTTGGTATTATCCATATGTTGTCAAACAATCCTAGATTGGCTAGTGTCCTGTTGGCGGCACAGTTTAACGCTACTCCGCCAGCGTATACTAAATTCTTACTGCCATATTTGGATGCCCTCAAGAAAAGGTCTGCAAGTATTTCTTCTATCACTGCCTGTATGCTCGCGGCAATATCCATAACATCTGCTTCTGGATGCCAGTCGCTCAATCCTTTGTGTAGATTCTTCTTCATCTTAAATGGTGCTTGGTGCACAAAGTCTTCGTATATGTCATCTTTGTATATGGGCTTACCATACGCGGCCATGCCCATCAAGATGTATTCCTCCTCTGCGGGTTTGAGTCCGCAACGATGTGTGAATGCTGAATACAGTATGCCCACTGAGTGTGGATAGTTGATTGTTTCTTTCCTGTCAATCCATACCTTGTCAGCAGTCGATATCGAAACAGTTTCCCATTCTCCTATTGCGTCCACTGTTAATATGGTTGCACCTTCTTCTTTGAATGGTGATGTAAAATATCCTGCCGCGGCATGTGAGTCATGATGTTTGATATACTGGTCAATTTTTATCCCAAAGTGATCCAAGTGCCATTGTGGCATTTCCGTGTAACTTAATGCTGTTCCAAATTGTCCTGCGTAGAATTGTCTTGTTTTCTTTAACAACGGTTTCTCATAGTAGACAACTTTGTCAAATGGACCATAAGTCATTGCTTCATTAACTATTTTCCAATTGAGAAAGTGATCATTCTTAACTTTCGAATAACGCTCACTGTGTGCCGCCCATAGTATCTCCCGGCCATCTACCACAGACATGGATGCATCGTGGTTCATGCAGTTTATGCCTAGTATCTTCATGCTTTCCTTTTTTGTTCTAACCAAATCATGTCTCTTATTTCTTGCACTACAAGGAATGCCCACATCTCTGCGTCCTTTGATGTGACCCTGGTATTGTATTCTGTAGGTTCCTCAAACATCTTGTTTGTGTCTTCGAAACGACCCTCTTTGATTGTGTCCATCCATATGACATAGTCTGCACTAAAGTGTTCTCTTGTTTTTTTTGTGGGACACACGAAGTCCGCTACAACTGTCCTGTTGTTACCAACGGCTCCTTCTGCCAATGATCGCATACGTAAAGATTGTCTTCTTCTACCGTCCTCAGAGAAATCCCAATCGTTTGCTTCTTTCCTAACTTCATCTGCGTTAAGCCATACAGCATTCAACCTTGGTGCCATCATCTGTGCTAGTGTTGTCTTGCCCGATCCTGGCAATCCCATTATCAGTATTTTCATTATACTATCCCTTTAGATTTCTTCCATATCTTGTGCAACAGATAAAACCATACTCCATTGATCGATGGTTCGACCAGTGCTACTAGTCCTGCTTCGAACAGGCTCGCACCTGTCATGAAGTACACAACATTGACAGCAATCAGTACATGTCCTATTGTGTATGTTACTGCTAGACTAATACTTGATCCTGTTATCAGTTGTTTAAAGGCTCCTTGTATGCCGTTTGTAAATTCTGTCATTAGAAGTCTATCCGTATTCCTAGTTGGTGATTGTCCCTTATCACGTTGTAATTGTAAACTACGTTATACCCATGAAAGAAGTTTCTATATCTCTGTGGTATCATTCTAGTTGCTTGATAGTGTACTAGTCCTCTCGCAATAAAGTAAGTCACTACTTCCGCCTCGCTAGGATGTTTGCCTAGTATCTTGTTTGTTTCGTAGTATTTGTCATTGTTGGCAATCTCTAAAGTTTGCAACATGTCAATGCCCTGCAACACATTAAACAACACAATGTTCGCTTTATCTATTTCTGTGAGATCTTCCTTGTAATACTTCTGTAAGTCTATCGCACTTGCGGACGTGAATGTCAGCAAGAATATTAATATAAGTTTTTTCATAATTTATGCTATCCTCAACACCTTCTTGGCCTTGTCTCGGAACTTCTCCCAATCGGTTAATTCTACTTCGTATTCAAAATTCTGTGTGGTCAGATTCACTTGCACTTCCTTAGCACCGTTCTTCAAGTGGAACTTCCTGGCCATGTCTGTCAATGGTGATAGCGTTATCAATCTATCTATGTGGTGCGATCCCTTGATCATCTTGTACACCTCATTGACCATGTGCTTTCCACCACCCTTCTTCTTGGCCCATACCGTGTATGCTATCGCTATCGAACCCTGCACTCCCGCCCTGTGTACTGCCTGCATGGCGGCGTCCTTGCTCATGGCATCCATCTCCTCAACGCTCTTGGGTATGCCGTGTGTGAATGCGAAGCACATCACTGCGGCGATGTCACCCTCCTCGTCCCTGATCCCGAATATCTTCCTGCCGTATGCCTGCCTGAACTCTAGGCTCAGTTCCGGTCTAACAGGATCTTCCGTCACGTCAATGAACGGTAGTTCCACCAGCTCAAATTTAGGTTTCTTTTCCAACATCCTATTTGTATATGAATGGGTCTTTCTTCTTTAGCTCTTTCAGCCTCTTCTTGTAAACTCTTTCTTGTTTGAACTTATTCCAAAGATTCTTTATCCAAGTAAACATTATATGTCTCCTATCAGTTTGTTAAAAGTCGGTAACATTAATTTTACAGCATCTTCATGGGCCTTGTCAAGAGGATGTGTGGTAGCGTATTCGTAGTCGTTTAGGCTCGCCCATTGATTAAATCCCATCATCCTTTCACCAAATGAGAACCACTTGGTAAGATCGATCTCATTGTGCATTGCTGTCATCAGTCCATCTAGACCCTTGAGGTGTGCTTGGTGATCATAGAACAGACTGTTGTCGGCCAGTGTGAACATGAATGGTATGTTCTTCTTCTCCAAAATGTTCTGCAACCATGATATGCTCTTCCAACTCAAATATGCTTCGTGATACATGTTGCCCGCATATCTATAAATGGCTTCAGCAAACTGACTCGTGCCGTTGTGCTTGGCGATCTCTCTTCGTTTATTCCATATTTCCAGTTGATCCTTATCTTTGCTTAACTGCTCGAAAACTCTGCCTTGTTCTTTATCTGTGTCCCATGGTGAAATACTGGCCCACCTAGATCCCTCCAAAGAATTGTGTCTTTTCATTGCCCAATCATATCTGGAGAGAAAACTCCACATCACAACCACACAATCAACATCAGGATTTCTAGCCACTTCATTAAAAACCCTACGTGCTATACCCGAATTTCCCGAACCCGGAGATGCCGCACAAATATACTGATGATCTTTTGGTTTCAATACATGTGCCCATGATTTTTTGCTTGGTTCTCGTCCTTGATCGTCATCACTTAATTCGTGTCCGAACGTGAAACTGCAACCGCCTGCTATAAATTTTTTAGTCATATATCTTTAGTATGTTATTTAAAAGAGGAAACACTTCACCAAAATTTTCTTTCCTGTACTTGTCCGTCTGTAATATCCTTGCTTTACGCTGTTCTCGGATCTCTGGCGTGTCCCTGTCTGCCGCATTCATGAATCGTATGCTGGGTTTATAGTCTGTCAGCATACCATACCTATCCATCACTATATCTTTAACTTGCCTCGGCAGTGTCTGTATGTTGAACACGTCTGGGTCAAAGCAGGTATTCACGTAGAAGAACTTGGGCTGGAACTGTGCAACCCACAATGCCATCTTGGCCCAGTTGAACACATTGAATATGCTAACTGTTGAACATATTTGGAAGTCCGTGTTCGGTGTCCTACGTTCCTTGAACTTGATCAGGTTGGCGTTGACTTCCCTCCAGTTGGCAGGATGCCTCTGGTACTCGAACTGTTCCCCCACGTCGTCTATGCTGAATGCTATCTCCACATGTTTGAAACAACTCCACAAGTCAAATATCTCCTTTGGTGGTAGCTGTGTGCCGTTAGTGTTGTAGTGGATGTCTATGTTCTTGGCATAGCCCTTCTCCACGCAGTGCATCAGTATCTTGAAGTGGTCCTTGATCATGAACGGTTCACCACCTGTGAACTCAAAGTACTCCACGTGTTTTAGATCTTCCTTTAGATCCTCAAAAAATTGTGGGTTCTTTTTAGGCCATCCGCCCTCTTTTAATTGTTTCCTTGCAAGAGGGTTATCTTTGCCTTTAGCTGTCTCATAATCTATTTCTTCCTGAGCCCATTTTGAGGAACTCCATGATCCGCATATCCTACACTTGAGATTACACACGTTGCCTAGCTTAAAGTCAATAAACTTCAGCGTTGGCTCGCTATTAGGTGTCCAATTTTGTAGACTGCTACGCATTTTGTAAATCGAGTTCTGCCTTTTAGATGTTTTGCCCGCATCTTCTTCTTGCCAACAGCTCTGGCATCCTTTAGGACGTTCACCATCCCTGAACTTCTTTCTTAAAAGTTCCATATAGTCTGTTTGCTGTATAGATTTTAGACTTTGTTCATACACTTTGACTCCAGGAATACTACCCTTGTACAAACAGCAAGGCGATGCACCGCCATTTACATCAACTTCTAAATGGTTCCACGGTAATGGGCATATGTTTGAATCTATATACTTGTCCACCAGTCTAATACCCTTTCATCTCTGCTTAATATTTTTGTTATATCTTGTTTCCTGATCTTATCAATACGTTCCTGTCTTTCTTTACCTTTTTTAGTTGCTGTGAAGGTTTCTCTATTCTTTAAATTCTTTATTACATCTATCAATGCCTTTTGTTTTCTCGTGGCAAGTGGTTCCATGTATGCCAATGCCTCATCAATAATGGTGTGTAGTAGTTCCTTGGGCAGTGCTAATGGACTTAGAATCTCGTCATCGCTGAACGTGAACATCACTTTGGTCAATATTTCAGTATTCAATTCTCTACTTAGGTCAAACATGTTCTTAAGTTCCAACAAGCCCGGCATTGTTATTGTGTAGTCCAGTCTCATTTCTCTTGAGGTCTTTGCAACTGCCATGCCTTCCTTAAAATTATCCAACCATTGTTCGTAGTTCAGTCCGTCCCTGATATATTCTCCAACTTCACCTGTTCCGTCTAGTGACGAACATATCTGCCAGTCTTGGAACTGTGGCAACAGATCAAACAGTTTGATTCCTTTTAAAGAAGTTCTACTTAAATTGGTGTTGTATCTCACGTATACTTCTTTCGCAAATCCTAAATCTATTATCCTCTGCATGGCTTTCCAGTGCATATCCCACATCAACGGTTCTCCACCGCACCAATATATCTCCTTGATTGTTTTTGTCTCTATAGCATCAACAAATTCTTGCACAACTTGAGTATCTTGGAACTTTATAATTTGTTCTCTTAAAGGTGATGCCATCCATGGCTGTGATTCTTTACTCCATCTGTTGTGTTTCCTGGATTCAGCTTCCCAACTAGAACTCAACATATCACCACACATCCTACACTTAAAATTGCATAGGTTGTTGAACCTGTAATCAAAACTCACCGTTGGCATTGTTGTTGCGCCTGTCTCATCTGTGCTGTCGTATGCTTCGTCTACCTTGTGTTTGAACAACTGATTCCAATACGATCTGTAAACATTTGTGTTGAGTAGTTTGTGATCGCATACTTCACACTCAGAAAGTTCTTCGCCGGCCATCATACGAAGTCTTACAGATTTCATGTGTTCTGAATTCCAATGTTCTTTCAACGTTAATGGTTTGTATTCACCGGCTTCGTTGCCTGTGTCTATGTACTGCTTGAAACTCTGTGCAGGCTCTCTAGATGCACAACACATACGTCTCTCTGTCTGTGGTGACAGATATGTATGCGTCCATGGTGCCATACAGAAAGTCTTGTTTCCTTCAGATGGTTTAACCCTTTTCATAGAGTTCCGCAAGTTCCGGGAATGTTTTGAGTATGTCCTCGTCTCTGATCACATCCATCTTTTTCATTGTGTCTTTGAATTGCTGTAAGTCTTTATTATTGTCTCTTCTCATCATGTAATCTATTCCAGACTCGAATCCCTTTGTTGCCCTTGTAAGATGATCCAGAGGACGCAACCATTCGAGATGTTTTTCGATCTTCTCTTTGACTTTTTGTTTAAAGGATTCTGGTAACAGATCAATCCTCTGTGCGTATGGATATTGTAACAAGTTGAAATTGAAGTCTTGTGGTTTAAGTAGTCCTTGATCTACCCAATTCCTATGGAAGTCTGATATGTGTAATGCATTAATAAGTCCAACTGTACTAGATATGTAGAAATCTACATTTGGACAAACTTCTAACATACGTTTTCTGTTTGCTACCACATCTTTCCA
>Ga0302114_10002682_pt1 | contig 11361 bp, 17 predicted proteins | sample AG5_Surface_MG_FD_203107 | JGI IMG/M metagenome (GOLD analysis project Ga0302114, IMG submission 203107) | Marine microbial communities from Western Arctic Ocean, Canada - AG5_Surface | ecosystem: Environmental > Aquatic > Marine > Oceanic | place: Canada: Western Arctic Ocean | collected...
GGGGAGGGGTACGGAAGGGGGGGGGGGAGGAGGGGCGGAAGGAACGTGCAAAGGGTTAGATACGTCGACGAGAGTACCAGCGAATTGGATGATGGGAGCGAGAGTGAAGATTGGTGAATGGAATGGAAAAGGAGAGGAAGGAGAGTGTAAAAGTGATGATGTGTAAATAAGGCAAAATGATTTCTACGCATACGCAGCTATTTAAGTTTTGTTTTGGTTTTTCTGGTTCGGGTTCGGAACACCGCAAAGAAAAATTCATGGAAGAGGGTAAGGTTGAAAAATATTGTGAAGACCAGGGAAGTGTAGCCGCTGCAGCCACCCCCTCCGAAGTGAAACTTCGTCGAGAAGATGAATAGCACGAACGACGTCGAAAATTGAACTAGCTGCAGCAAAGTCACGAGCTTCTTGTACTTGGGGGTTTCGCGGGTCAGCACCCGCTGCAGATAGTAGCTATACATGACGACGTGAACGAGTGTGTTGAACAAAACACCGACGGGTGCAAGGGAGGTGTTGAACTCGAGCCAAACCCAGCTGAGGACGAGGATGCAAGCATGATGGTAGACATGCAGTGCGAAATGGGGGGGTGGTTTGCCTCTAGCAAGCTGGAGGAAGGTATCAAGAAGCTCGTAGTACTTTGAGAGGTAGTACAGGTACAGGAAGAAGCTTGTTGGCCCGGTTGAGGGTTGGTTGGGAGGATTGCACGTTAGTGAATTGAGGGTGAGGTTGGAAGAGGAGCTGGTGATCTCTACGAGAAGGCCGGTGAACATGAAAGCTGAGGAAAAGATCAGGACAAGGTTGTGGACTATTTGAGGAACGAAGAGATCGCTGCCAAACCAGGAGTCCCACCCAGGTTTTTGGGGACGAAGTTGTTGGGTTGGTGGAGGCTCGGAATCGGATTCAGAATCATGGTTGTGGTGGTGGTGGTGGTGAGAATGCGAGTGAGAATGAGGATCCACGTCGGCAAGAGCAACCGGCTCGAACGCATTGTTGGTGTTGAAGAAAATTGATAGCTGACGAGCGCCCACACAAAAAAGAGTGTAGACAAAGGCTGTCAAGACGGGATAGTAGATTGAGTTGAAGGGGGCATCAGCCCAGGAGAACTGTGTGATCACGAAAGTGTTCCAATTGAGGAGATCGGTGAGCATGGTATCTAATAGGGTCGTGATCGCTGCAGATATAGAAACCCTGAAGATAAAACACACCCTGCAGCACTACAGCACTACAGGGAAATCAAAAATATGAAAAGATTTACACACTTTGAAGCTTTGAACTTCTTGACTAAGCTTTGAACTTCTGACTAACTTCTTGACACATCTTGCTTGACACATCTTACAAGAAACAGAATTTTACCTCTATTTGTTCACCTTCTCTTCTCTTTCCTTTCTTTCCCTCCCCCCAACGAAACTCCAAATCCAAAAACGTCTGGGGGTGAAAATGCTTATGAAAAGAACGAAGATTATAGAAGAATTTCCAATAAACAACGACTCCATCTTTTCTTACATCTCCTCCTCCTCCTTCTCGGAGGAATCCTCATCAACTACATCAAGCACACAAGCACACGCAGCACACACACACACATCACCAACACAAAACCAAAAATTTCAAAATATCACCTTCACACAACTAAACTCAATATAAAGTAATCGCTCTCCTCCCCAAAGTTACTCGGATCGCTCTCGTCCTCCTTGTACCCCAGCCTCCTGTAAAACCCCAAAGCATTCACGTTACTCTTGAAAACCGTCAGCATAACTTTCCCACACCCTGCCCCCTTCGCTATTTCCTCCAGCATGTGCATGAGCATTTTCCCGAGCTTCTTCCCCTGGTGTTTCGAGCCCACCTGCAGCTCGTAGCAGTACACGACTGGTTGTTGTTTGTTGGTTGGTTTGTCGTCGTCGTCCGGGCAGAATCGGAAGTGCGAGAATGCAATTAGATCCGTTTGGTCTTGTCGATTTTGTTCTTTCTCTTTCTCTTGCTCTGTTTGCTCTGTTTGCTCTTCTTGCTCTTGTTCAACCACGATGAACCTCGCATGTTTCTGATCCCCCAGCTCCTCTAACTTCTCCTGCCTGTCATACCCAAACGACGACGTTTCGTACAATGCCTCCATGTTCTCCTCAAAGAGAGCCAGGGCCGCAGGAAGGAAGGTCGCAGAGGAAGCGTGGGGGGAGTCGTAGAACCGAATCACGTGGGGAGGGGCATGGAAGTGATCAGGGGCAATGTGGAGATTCTTGAGGGTGGTGAGAGAGTTGGCAATTCTAAGTATCGTTGATGTTGTCGGGAGCTTGTTTTGAGGCTTGCTCTTGGTCTTTTTACCCATGCTGGGTTGGATGATTTATCAAAGGTGTCGTGGTTTTCTGGTACGTGAAAAATTGGGTTAAAGTTTTGAAAATTTTTCCAGCGGGATAAATTCGCCCATGTGCCAGCTCTATTGCCACCTTTTTCTCTCACTACTCCCTACTTACGCATATGGCCTCAATGGCCTCAATGGCCTCAATGGCCTCAATGGAGGAAATCGTTCCCCCACAATTCTAAATGCTCAACGAGATGCCACCTCCACAATCCAGCTCTTTGCCCCTTCCTCTCCCACCATTCTGTCTCCCATCCCCACACCCACACCCACTCTCCCTATTCCGAAGCTGACTAAAATAATATCCCAATCCGTAAGCTACAGCAACAGAAACAGCAACACAATTGCCCAAATCCGTTCCTCCCTCACCCAAACTGGCTTCACCCCATTGACCGCCCGGGACCTGCGTCTTTGCTCGGCCCTAAACGCCGGCTATCTATTGCGGCTTTCAATCGCTGCCAACCTAAAAAACCTCGATCCAACCTTGCACGAATCCTTCTACAACACAACCTCATCCTCATCCTCATCCTCATCCTCATCCTCACCCGAAAGCTTATTCGGAAATTCAGTCATCCTCTTCCGGAAGGGATACGGGGTGGAAACGACCAACAGGCGGCTCCTAATAAACAAGCTTGACTATTTGCAGGGTTCGATAATTCAGCGGATCGCCAGGGATTTGAGGCGGCTCGGTAGCGGACCACAAAGCGCGCGCGGGAAGCAGAAATTGGGGACGAGCTCGCGGTATTACCGCGATATGGAGAGCGATGCTGACATGGAGGAGTTTTTGCATGGCGACGACAACGGCGACGATGTCGTTCTCCAGCGAAGCTCTCTGCCGGATCTCTTCCACTCTGGAAAGAGGAACCTGGTGCGGCGATTCTTCGGCAAGACGAAGCTCCTCGAGCCGACCTACGAGTCACTGGTTGTAATCTGGCTGGAGAAAAGCAGCAGCAGCAGCAGCAGCAGCAGCAGCAGCAGCAGCAGCAGCAGCAGCAGCAGCAGCAGCAGCAGCAGGAAGAGGTGGGCCGAATATCTTCCGGAGTTCTTGAAGTTTTATTTCGACCTCGAGGAAAGTGAGGAGGAGAAGGATAAGGATGACGAAATCTCGAACCAAATCTCGGTGAGAATCTACAACGACGTCCCTCTCGCAAACGTCCTAGCAACGCTCCCGTTCCACAAGCTCGTTTTCAAGCCCACCGACGCGGTCAGGCTGGATCTAATTAGGTGAGCCGTGAGCGAAGCGAAGCGAACCACAACCGTGAGTGAGCAACACACATCTTCCAGGCAGCGGCATTTCTAACATTTATCCTTGCAATTTTTAGTCTCACAACGCTGGCGGCGATCTTCGCCACCAACAAGTTCGACGGGCTGCTGTACGACGTATTCGCCGTCGTAAGTGTGGCAGTTTGGAGCATTAGAACCGTGCTAAAGTACCTCAACATGAATGCTCGGTATGATTTGCTGGTGAATAGGTTCATGAACAGAAAGATGGCCTTCAACGGCGCTGATAAGTGCGGGAAGTTCTTGGCCGAGGAGGAGGGGAGGATCAGGGCGCTGAGGGCGGCGGCTGTCTTTGATCTGCTCCTCAAAGGGAACTTTGAGGACTCCGAAGAATTCCTTCGGGGAATTGACGATTTGAAAAAACTTGAGCTAGTCGGGCTGAACAACAAGCTCATATACGACGACAAGGCTTCGATCGATAAAGCTTTGGAGAGGAGGTGGATTGCGCTTTTAGAGGAGCCGAACGGCATGGATATGGATAGCTTATTTGATTAAATTGTTGGATTTTCCTTTCTCCTTAACTGATCTAAAATATTATTTCAAACCCTTCACAACCTCCTCCAAGCTCCTCAAAAATGCCCCGTTCTCCCCCTTCGTCCCAACGCTAACCCTGAGGCAGTTGGTGCAAAACAGCTCATTCCCCCTGAACCTCACCACAACCCCCTTCTCCGCCGCCATGATCTTGTACACTCTCTCCGCATCGACGTTCTTCTCCAGCTCGAAGAGCAGAAAATTCGAATCGCTCTCGCACACACGCTTGACGAAGTCGAGCTGGGTTAGGCGTTTCGCCACCCTGTCCCGCTCGAGTAGGACGAGTTTGAGGTTGGAGCGGAACTTGAGCAAGGATTTGGGAGAGAGGGCGGTGCGGGCTACGGAGGAGGTTAGGCTGTTGAGGTTGTACGGAGCCTTTACGTTTGACATTAGACCGATTAGGCTCTCTTCGCCGATGGCGAAGCCGCAGCGGACTAACACTAAGGGTTAGTATACTGAACTGCACAGTTTTCATGTTAGGGTTACACACTTGCGTCACACACTTGCGTCACACACTTGCGTCACACTTGCGTCAGTGTAAAAAAGGCAAAAAAGACAGAAAAAGGCAAATCACTAAAGACCACAACTCCAACGCAGAACTCCAACGCAGAACTCCAACGCAGAACTCCAACGCAACTCCAACGCACAACGTTTTTAGACACTCAGAATTGGACAGGGTGGCTAGTTCGGCAAGGGACCACTCACCTCCGGCGAGGCCAAACGCCTTGGAGAGCGTCTGCAGAACCACCACGTTGGGATGATCGAATATGAGCTGCACCGCGCTCTGCTTCCCCGAAAAGTCAACATACGCCTCGTCAACGACGACGATGCTCGTGTCCCTGAGCGCTGTTGCAACCGCCGTGATCTTGTCAAGGTCAATTGCCTTGGCGGTGGGGTTCCCCGGGCTGCAGATGAAGACGAGCTTGCTCGCGTGCTTCAACGCAGTTCTCACAGTAACCTCCACGTCGAGATCGAAGTCGAAGGCCGTGAGCGGTGCGCGGAGGACAGTGACGTCGTTCACGTCCGAGCAGACCTCGTACATCCCGTAGGTGGGGGGGGTTATTAGGACCGAGTCGCCACGGGGTGGGGGTCCGGGAGAGGCAAAGATTCGGATTAGGAGGTCGATTGCTTCGTCGGAGCCGACTCCGGCGAAGATGTTTCTGTGGGTGAGGACGCGGGGGGGGAGGGGCCCAAAGGTTGCAGTTGCAGTTGCAGTTGGGATTGTGGCCGAACGAAGCTCCGCGAACGCGCTCTTGAGCTCCACCTGGTGCGGGTCAGGGTACCGCTCCAGGGCCAGGGAAGATGCACCCTTCCCCTTCGAAGGACGAGGGGAGAGGGAAGGGCCCAGAGAATTCTCGTTCGCATCTAGAAGGACGCCGGAGGTGTAGTCATCCCTGGCACATCTGTAGGGGGACAGTTTTAGGATGTTTGCTCGGGCGAGCAGCAGGGCTGGGGTTGGGGCGGGGGCTAGGGTGGTGGAGGTGACTTTAGGGGGCGGCCCATCCACAAACAAAGTGTGCTGGATGAAGTGGGCGGCTGTGGTGACCAGCATCATGACCAGGCCGGAAATCAGGACAGGCGAAACATCAAGTGGAACGTTGGGAGTTGTGGAAATTATCCCGATCAGGGCTAGAAATACAAGTGACGCTACTCCTGAGCGAACAGGAGTCTCGGATTCGGGCATTTAGAAGTGGAATTTTTATCCCAACGTGATTTGTCACTTTGTGGACATTTTTCTGACATTTTTTAGTATATTTTGCGGCATTGGGATTCCCATCTGCAGGTAAATCACTGCCCCAAAAGCCACCCCGGCACACCATACTAACCCAATTCTCCTACCTTGCCCAACTCCTCTCCCCCTCTGTTCTCGTTTGAGATAAGATATTTTCACGAGCATATCTTTATGCCTTCCAATGAGCACCACGAGTGGCTCAAGAAGCGTGATTGGCCCGCGGTACGAGGAGTCATGGTTGACCCAGATCAGAACGAAGTAGATTTGCTCGTGAGAAAGTACAAGGAGAGAGATGAGCATGGACGACTGCCACATCATTGGATGGCAGCGAAAGCTCAGACACACACACATGATCTTGCCATGGTGGGCGTGCATTCGATTTGCTACAATCTACAGGCCCTCATCACACGAGACAAGGAAGGCAAAACTCCCCTCGACATTGCCCGTAGGAGTGAAGCCTGTGCTGAGATCATCGGCTTGCTCTCCCAAACTCCCGAGGAAGCTCGTTCGTTGGGTGATGAGGAGATGGTCCGCTTGTACGCACCAGTGTATTATTGGAGGATTAAGATGATTGATTGGATCAACTCACGATCGTATGCAGACTGTCACAAGTGGATCAATGAGCACGATGACGAGTTGGTGCTTGAAGTGCTCAAATTCGACAATTCTGGTCTTCTTCGAAAGATTGCTATGATTAGCCAGGTGTACAGCGAATCCCTCGTGTTTCTTGCTCTTCGAACGATCCATCGGAACCCACTTTCCCTCAAAGCTACTCAAAGTCAGGGCTATACATACCTTCAGATGGCTGAGTCTACCCAATACAATGCGTGCAGAGAGATCCGAAACGTCCTCCGGCTTACCCCCAAGTACATCTCCCGCACCCCCTTCCCCACCCTCCTCCTCCAAGCCCTCCCCACCAAACACCACGAGATCTACGGCCCCTACAACACCGTCTGCCAGTTCATCAAGCACATGAAGTACGACAAGGCTGAACTGGTCGAGGTGGAGGAGCCGACTCTGATTTACCGAATGATCAGCTTGGTCATATTGCCGGGGGCGACGAGAGAGAAGCGAGTTTTGCATGAGGGCATGGCTCTCCTCAACATGTGCATTCAGAGGCCTGGAGCAGGAGACGGACCCACAAGCGTAGTAATAGATTTCTTGAGAGCAAAATGTAAATAAATTGATCAACTGGAACAAATTAAAAACTTCTACATGCCGAATCGCCGAGCTGGTCGAGGTTGAGGCCGTCCTCAAGCCGGCTTCGCAAGTGCGACGTCTGGCCCCGACCACCCCTCCCGCCACCTCTTCCTCCCTCCGCACCATCCACAAGGGCATGGCCCTCCTGAATATGTGCATACAGAGGCCTGGTGCTGGGGATGGGCCAAGGGTGTGGTGGTGGAGTTCCTGTTGCTAGGTCCAGCCTATTGAATAATAAAACACAAGGGTTTCGGTTTTCAAATAAAAATTCAATTTTCTTTAAATCCTAGTTTTTGATTTCCACCTGGTGGGGGTGATTTGGATTGGGAGGTGGGCTGGAGAGAGGAAGGAGAGGATAACGGAGGCTACGTCATAGCCGCCGTTGAACACGCACTCGCCGAGTACCCTCATGACTTTCTCGAGGGGTGAGGTGTTTTCGTTTGGCTCCAAAAACGACACAAATTCCCACTTGTAGACGATGTGGAGAATGAGGTTGAGGATTGGGGTGAGGCCCGTGAGGTGGTACTCTCGGCAGGGTTTGATTCTAACCGTATTGTCGCCGTTGGCCGAAACCATGAAGTCGGAATCGGCCGTGAAGATGGCCTGGATGGTGTTGAATTCCTGCTTGAACGTGTGCTTGAGCTCGAAAGTCTCAGCATCCCAGATCTTCATCGTTTTGTCGTAGCGACCAGCACTCACAAGAATACGCCCGTTGGGGGAGTATGAAACGCTACTGACACCGCCAAAAGAGGTGTGAGCCTTGTCTATGCTCTTCACCAAGCTTCCATCGGCAGGGTTCCAAAATTTGATGGACATATCGTAACTTCCCGAGCAAAGGAGTTTGCAGTCGGGAGAGAACGAGAGGGAATTGACGGTGTTGGTGTGGCCCTCCAACGTGTGCGCTAAGATGGCACTTCCGTCGTTGAAGTTGTAGGTCTTGATGGACTCGTCCCAGCTTCCAGTAGCCAGCTGCTTGCCGTCGGGGGAGAAGCACACTGCATAAATATAATTCGTGTGATCCTCTAGCACTTGCACTCTCGCCCACTCGCCACCCTCCCCCGGCTCCGACCAAATCATCACCTTCTTATCCCATCCACCGGAAGCAAGGTGGGAGCCTGATGGAGAGACGGTGACACAAAAAACAGGACCATTGTGTCCCACCAAGGTCTGGACCAACTCGAGGGAAGGGCTGAATACCTTCAAGTTGATAACCTCGTTATACATACCACCACAAGCCACAAGTGAGCCATTCGGAAGATAGCAAAGACCATTGACAAGATTGGCAAAAACATTGTCGGCTCGATATTCTACCTTGTTGGAGCTGGTCGAGTGGACGATGATTGACCCGCCCGAATCTGTTCTACTACCTGATGCCACATGACCGTTACTCCGCAACGCCACGCAACGCACTTCATCATTATGCCCGTGGAGGAGCTGTTCGTCATCCATCTTCCAGACTTAATTAAGATTGGACAAGAGGTGAGACGAGGGCTGTCTGTGGGTGTATTTCTGGGCTAGTGGGAGAAAAATAGGATCGAAGAGCAAGCAGGTGTGTATTTATATGAAGTTGGATCACACTTTCTTTCACACTTTCACCAAACTTCTTCTCACGCACGGCACGAACTCCCCATTTAATAGCAAATTCGCGACATTAAGGAACGTTCCTCCACCCAAGTAGAAATGGACACCCGCTCCCCTTCCTATTCCATCATCGTCTAACTCCCCCCATTATTAATCACTTACAACATGATAACATTCCCAACTCTCCTTGCGGCTCTTGCCTCCCCCCCCCCCTCCCCTTCTTCCCCTTCTTCCCCCCCTCCATTCTCTCTATCGGACCTCACAGCTTCATGTGATTTCCTCCTCAACCAAGAAATTGCTGCCAACTCTTCCTCAAATGGCCCATCTATCCAATTGATTTCATCTTCCATCAATCTGCTGCACTTCATCGTGTCCAATGCCCAGGGCAAGGAGCTCTTGAAGTTACATAATGATGGTCTCCCGAACAAGAAAGACTTTCTCGACGTGGCTTTGCTGACCGCAATCAGCAAGCAGTTCTGCTCTTCCTCCCCCCCCTCCCCCTCTTCCTCAGTTGCAACCTTTTCGTTCACCATAACCTCCCTCCTCGATCTCGACAGCGCCTACACAATGTCTCCCACCCACACCTTTTCCTCCTGGAAGACCTTCTTCGTGATTTTGAAGATTTGCGTGTCCATCTTCCCGCCAATGTCCCCGACCTTTTCCTCCAGCCTAGCAGTGTACACCTCCCTCGGTTCCTACCTCTCGGCTCGGATCTCCTCGTACATTCAGAACGGTATCGACAATCTCCTCTCCTCGTCTTCGCTGACCTCCCAGGCGATCAAGCTTCCCCAGGGGTGAGTGCAAAAACAGCAATTCGATGCATTGCAACGCAACAATGCCAAGCTAACCAATTTTTTTTCAGGCTCACCAACATCCTTTGCAGTCTTTTGGTAGTGCGGCCAGACATAGCTATAGATGTAAATGTTGCGAGGAGCTTGTGTGGGCTGCGAGGGGTGAATTGCAGGAGTTGTGGTGGGTTGGGCGGCAACAGTAACAGCGAAGATAAGATCAACGAGATGATCAAGAAGCTCGAAAGCGCGTTTTTGAACGTGGCGAAGAGCCGCTCGATTGACGAGCTCTTCGCAGGTGAGCGAGCGAAGCGGGGGTGCAAGAATAGTTCAAAGCGACTAACACACACGCTTGCTCTTACGGCGCGTAGCTTTCGACTTGCTCTCGACGCCCCCAACTGCCTCCGCCACCGCCTATTTCGGCAGACTGATGCTGAGCCTCGTCCTCCTCTCCATGGTCAGCGACCCGAAACAAGCCGTCGGCGCGGCGACGAAAGTGCTGGCGTACGCTGGGTTTTGCCCGGAGATAATGACAGAGGGGGGGGACACAAACCCTTCCACCATAAACACAATAACGAGCCACCTGGTAGAAGCCGTGAACAAAAGGGAGGAGGCGAGCTTTGTCGCTGTGGAGATTATGAGGAGGGCGGAGGGGGAGCTCTGTTGCTTTGGGCAAGAAATTGCCCTCTCGTTCTTCGTCAAGTTCTGTGCGACGTTGTCAAGGTGAGCGAGCCTTGATGAAGACAAGCATGCGAGCCAGCGAGCGAAGCGAGCAGCAAAAAGCGAGCAAGTCGCAACTAGTGTTGTGTTGCTGGCTCGCTTCGCTCGCAAACCTTGATGCAGACGAGCATGCGAGCCAGCAAGCGAAGCGAGCAGCAAGCGAAGCGAGCAGCAAAAAGCGAGCAAGTCGCAACTAGTGTTGTGTTGCTGGCTCGCTTCGCTCACAGCTCGCTTCGCTCACAGCTCGCTTCGCTCGCAAGCCTTGATGAAGACGAGCATACTCGCGATGAACCAACTCAACTGATTCTATTTTTGCTCGCTCGCTGCACTCGTCGCAGCATCGAGAACGGCAATCTTATTCTCTTCGCGTTGAAGCTGTTTGATGAGCTTGGAAGTTCGAATAAAATTCTTGCTGAAGCGGTGTTCAGAATTCTTTCGAGTGTTGCCGGAAGTTTTTCCGAGGTGGGGGTTTTTGAGAAGCTCATGCTGGGTGGCAACGATAATGTATTACTCGCGGCTAGCTTGGGAAAAATGTTCAGAATTTCCAAAAAAGGTGAGCGAGCGGAGGGGCGCGCGCCCCCCCAGAGAGGAAAACCACTACTAAACTAACCAGCTCCGCTCGGCGCAGCAGAAAATCTCAAACAAAAGCTAACCAGCTCAACCAGGAACTTGATGCTCACGAGCAAGAGCTTGGACATTGTTGGCGGAGTTTTGGCCGGAAGCGGGGGAAGCATTGTGGTTGAAAAGAGTGCTGTTGCAAGCTTGTTCGCGCAAATTTCAAACAAAATCGAGATCGCGCAGATCATCAGCATTCTCAGAATTTTGACTGTCCCGAATGTCGTCAACAGTGCAACCAATGTTGGTTGCAACGATTACGGTGAGCCGCCTTCCCTGTTTGCGACTAGCAACATCCACTACTACTGAACTAACCTACTCAACAGTTCGCACGCTCTCCGTTCTGCGAGGAAAGCTGGGGCCGCCTGTTAGTGCTATTAGTATTATCCCTTTCGCGATGGAGGTGGCTGTTTGGATTGGGAAGATGGGATTTTGGATGGGTGAAATTGCGGGAGAGCGAGAGAGGAGGAGGAACTTGAACGGAGAGGTAGTTGGAATGTTTGAGAGGTTGTTTCATTTGTGCGAGGGTGAGGGCGAGGGCGAGGGCGAGGGTGAGGGGGGGGAGAATG
>Ga0302114_10002684_pt1 | contig 11352 bp, 16 predicted proteins | sample AG5_Surface_MG_FD_203107 | JGI IMG/M metagenome (GOLD analysis project Ga0302114, IMG submission 203107) | Marine microbial communities from Western Arctic Ocean, Canada - AG5_Surface | ecosystem: Environmental > Aquatic > Marine > Oceanic | place: Canada: Western Arctic Ocean | collected...
CCTCCAACGTGTGCGCTAAGATGGCATTTCCCTCGTTGAAGCTGAAGAGGTTGATGGACTGGTCGTGGCTTCCAGTAGCCAGCTGCTTGCCGTCGGGGGAGAAGCGCACTGCAAGAATCGCAGTCGTGTGATCCTCAAGCACTTGCACTCTCGCCCACTCGCCACCCTCCCCCGGCTCCGACCAAATCATCACCTTCCCATCACCATCACCAGAAGCAAAGTGGGAGCCTGATGGAGAGAAGGTGACGCACCCAACAGGACCATTGTGTCCCACCAAGGTCTGGACCAACTCGAGGGAAGGGCTGAATACCTTCAAGCCACTATCTCCACCCCCACCATCATAGCCACAAGCCACAAGTGAGCCATTCGGAAGATAGCAAAGACCATTGACCCAATTGGCAAAAACATTGTCAGCTCGATATTCTACCTTGTTGGAGATGGTCGAGTGGACAATTATTGACCTGCTCCCACCACCTGATGCCACATGACCGTTACAACGCAACGCCACGCAACAAACAGTGTCATTATGCCCGTGGAGGAATTGTTCTTTCATCTTCAAATTAATTTTTGAGATGAAGAGGGCTCAGGGTGTATTTCTGGCTAGTGGGAGACCTAGATTTGAAAAACAAGAGCTGTTGCTTTTTTATAGAGCTGTATGCAAAGGGATGGCTCGAAAATTTTATTAATTTTTCAATCGCCATTCCTACAGGTACACCGCCCCAAATGGCCATGGTAACACACCATTTCTAACCCAATTCTCCTTCCTTGCCCAGCAACCCACTTCTCCCCTGTTCTCGTTTGAGATATTTTCACCAGCATTTCCTTATCCTTATGACTTCCAATGAGCACCACAAGTGGCTAAAGAAGCGTGATTGGCCCGCGGTAAGATATGTCATACGAGACCCAGATACCGACGAAGATTTGCTCAGGAGAAAGTACAAGGAGAGAGATGAGCATGGACGACTGCCACATCATTGGCTCGCAGCGAAAGCTCAAACACACACACATACTCTTGCCTTGGTGGGCGTGCAGTCGATTGGCTGGAATCCAGAGGCCCTCATCACACGAGACAATAAAGGCGAAACTCCCCTCGACATTGCCCGTAAGAGTGGAGCCTGTGCTGAGATCATCGGCTTGCTCTCCCTCACTCTCGAGGAAGCTCTTTCGTTGGGTGGTGATGGGATGTTCCGCTTGTACGCACCAGTGGCTTATTGGAGGGGTGAGATGAATGAGTGGATCAAATCACGATCGTATGCAGACTGCCACAAGTTCATCAATGAGCACGATGACGAGTTGGTGCGTGAAGGGCTCAAATACGACAGTTCTCATCTTCTTCGACAACTTGCCTGCAATAGCCAGATATACAGCGACTCCCTCGTGTTTCTTGCTCTTCGAATGATCCATCGGCGCCCACTTTCCCTTACCGATAAAAACATCCAGGGCCACACAACCCTCGAGTTTGCCGAGTCTACCCAATTCAATGCGTGCAAAGAGATCCGAAACATCCTCCGGCTCACCCCCAAGTACATCTCCCGCACCCCTTTCCCCACCCTCCTCCTCCATTCCCTCCCAGCCAAGCACCAGGAGATCTACGCCCCCTACAACACCGTCTGCCAGTTCATCAAGCACATGAAGTACGACAAGGCTGAGCTGGTCGAGGTGGAGGCGGTCCTCAAGCCGGCTCGCAAGTGCGACTTCTGTAGCTCTCTCGGCGCCAAACCTTGCGCACGGTGCAAGCGCACGTTCTACTGCTCCCTCCCCTGCATGAAATCTGCGTGGAAGAAGCACAAGAAGACGTGCAAGGCGCCGACGAGTCCGCCGGCAACCGAAGCCGAGCTCCGAGAATTGCACAAGGGCATTGCCCTCTTAAATATGTGCATACAGAGACCTGGGGCTGGGGATGGGCCAACCAGTGTGGTGCTTGAGTTCCTGTTGCCCGGTCCAGCGTATTGATAACATTAAACCACCGATTCATGAGAAACAATTTGAAATTTTGCTATTTTTGGAAATTAGCTTGTTCGCATCGAGAGATGCTGGAAGAGGGGTTACCGTCTCCCACCTGACTCGCAGCACTCCAGAGGGTGTTCAAATCACGAGGGGGGACCGGGGAGCAGGTGAGCAGCGGGGGGGCGATGCTGTGGAGGATGTTTGACCCTTCTGAGCCCGAGTGGGAAACCGGAGATGATCGAGCCGAGCTGGAAGGAAGCCAGTGTGTAGCAACCTCGTCCCCGCTTGACATCTCGTGGGTGGCGGCACCCGGCACATGTACAAGCTAACCGTTAAAGTTTTTTGGCATGAGGGTGGGCAGTGGAACACAGCAAGGTGACTTGATGAGATTGGTCACCGCAGAAAAGGGGTGCAATGCAGCTGTGGGTGTTGACATGACGCTTTTTGGGACACGCAGGCAGGGTAACGGCAAAAGCGCAAAAAACTATACATATCCGCGAAAATCGCATCAGAAAAACTAAATATGTATAAACTAAACTATATCTTTATAACACATCCCTTTGATATCAACCCCCTAAAAACAAGCTCAAGCTAAGCCCCTTAGCACACTTCACCCCGATAAACAGGTTATGGCCCAACCTACCCTCCCACAGGGAAATACCCCAAACAACAATTCAAACAATTCAAACCCCCTGAACTTTAACAACACCCCCAGCACCACAGACAACTCAGTCTCGTCCTCAGGAACTGAGCTGGGAGAGCTTGTAATTCTACCACCCGGACTTGAAACACTTGGAACGATTATAATGCAGAAGCTAACATTTTCCACAAGCATCCTTCAACAAGCAGCCTTAGAGATAACACACACTCAAAAAGGTGACAACAATCCGATATTTCCAAAAAACTAGATTTTGTCTCCCTTTAGAGTTTTTTCATTGTCGCGGATAAATGTTTTGCTTATATTACGATATATTCATTATAATTTTGAAGTTTTCATACGTTTTTGAGCTATTAATTTATTTAAAATTTAAATAAGTCTTAAGATCATTTTAAAATTTGTCTATTTCGCTTAGTATGTCTGATTTAGATTCTTGCAACTTATTTTGCTCAAAAGTATATGAAAACCTCAAAATTATAATGAATATATCGTAATATAAGCAAAACATTTAACCGCGACAATGAAAAAACTCTAAAGGGAGACAAAATCTAGTTTTTTGGAAATATCCCCCCGAAGTTTTTTTGGCGCTTTGCCGTTACCCTGCTTGCGCGGCCTAAAAAGCTTGATGTCGGTGACCACAGCTTCTTTGCGTCGCCTTCCTGCGATGAGCAAGTTATTGTTGGTCGGGAAGTTGTTTTAATCGGAGTTTTTGGGCAATCTTCATCACCGATTTCTCATCAATTCCACCTTGCCGTGCTCCACCGCCCACCCTCACGCCAGAAAACTGCATTGGCTGGATTTTACATGCGCCGGGTGCACCCACCAACAAGATATTAAGCGGGGACGAGGTTGCTACACCCTGGCTTCCTTCCAGCTTGGCTCGATCATCACCGGTTTCCCACGCGGGCTCAGAAAGCTCAAAAATCCTCCGCAGCATTGCCCCCCCGCCTGCCCACCTACTCCCCGAGCCCCCCTCGTGATGCGAACCCCCCCTGGGATGCTGCGAGTCAGCTGCAGAACGGTAACCCCCCCTTCCAACATCGAGAACGATGCAAATCCAGTTATTTCCAAAAAGCAAAATTTCAATTGTTTTTCATGAATCGGTGGTTTAATGTTATCAATATACTGGACCGGGCAACAGGAACCCCAGCACAACGCTGGTCGGTCCATCCCCAGCCCCAGAACGCTGTATGCACATGTTCAGTAACGCAATGCCCTTGTGGAGGGTGCGGAGCTCGGCTTCAGTCGCCGCCACCCCGTCGGCGCTTTGCACGTCTTCTTGTGCTTCTTCCACGCAGACTTCTGGCACTCGGGCGAGCAGTAGAACGATCGTTTGCACCGGGCGAACGGTTTGGCGCCGAGGGAGTTGCAGACGTCGCACTTGCGAGCCGGCTTCAGCAAGGGCCTCAATTTCGACCAGCTCAGCCTTGTCGTACTTCATGTGTTTTATGAAGGTGCAGACGGTGTTGTAGGGGTCGTAGATCTCGTGGTGTTTGGTGGGGAGGGATTGGAGGAGGAGGGTGGGGAAGGGGGTGGAAGAGATGTACTTGGGGGGTGAGGCGAGGACCTTTTTCGATCTCTCGGCACGCATTGTTTTTGGGCATCTTAGCATGCTGAGGAGAGAGTAATGTGTCGCTGTTTCTAAGAGAGATAGTGGTGTCGATGGATCATTCGAAGAACAAGAAACACGAGGGAGTCGCTGTATACCTGGCTATTGCAGCAAGCTGTAGAAGAAGATCAGAATTGTGAAATTTGAGCACTTCACACACCAACTCGTCATCGTGCTCATCAATGAACTTGTGACAGTCTGCCCACGATCGTGATTGGATCCACCCACCCATCTTATCCCACCAATAATACACTGCTGGTGCGTACAAGCGGAGCATCCCCATCGCCACCCAACGAAAGAGCTTCCTCGGGAGTGAGGGAGAGCAAGCCGATGATTTCAGCACAGGCTCCACCCCTAAAAACAATGTCGAGTTTCGCCATCATTGTCTCGTGTGATGAGGGCCAGTAGATTCAACCCAATCGACAGCACGCCCACACTGGCAAGAGTTTGTGTGGAGTGTCTGAGCTTTCTCACATGGCTCCTTGCACCGTGGGCCAATCTACACACGTGTGTGCTGTGTGGATGGTAGAAAAAGTTCAAAAATGGGTAGGGGAGAGGGAGAGAGGGAGAGAAAATGATGGGTCAGATGGGGCGAAAGATTTAATCTCAAAATCCCGCCAGTGAACACGGCTGCTCAAACTTCATATAAATCTCTAACCTATGAAACGTAAACTACCCACTGTTAATGTGGTTCGGCTGGGATCGTTGGGCGTACCTGCTAATGATCGAAAACACGCGCGACACCTTTTCGCCGCCCTGGTGAAATCTGGAGTTGGATTCCACTCTGTGTTTGGCGATGGTCCGATGATGATGAGCGACATTCCTGTAAATCTTCGGGGGATCGAGAATAAAAACAAAGAGGTGATTCTGGGAATAGATGAGGCTGGTCGGGGTTCCGTGCTTGGGCCGATGACGTATGGTTGCGCGTTTTGGAGCCTTGACAAGGACGAGGAGATGTGCCAGAAGGGGTTTGATGACTCGAAGGCTTTGACGTCTGAAAAGCGCTATAGGCTTTTCGAGAGCATTGAGAATACGCCAGAGGTTGGGTACCTGGTTCGTGTGCTGCACGCTTCTGAGATAAGCAGGAAAATGCTCCGCCAGTCCCCTTACAATCTGAACGAGATGTCTCACGACACTGCCATGGACATGATTCGAGCCGTGCTCAATGCTGGTCTTAACCTGGTGCACTGTTACATCGACACGGTTGGAATACCGGAGGCTTACCAGGCGAAGTTGGAGAGAAATTTTGCGAACAGGTGAGTGAAATTTCCTTAGCCACCCACCCCACCCACACCCACTAATAAGCTAACTCTCCCACTTCGTTTGGCTGGTAAAGAGGAGTAAAGTTCACGGTGTGCAAGAAGGCCGACAGCATATACAAAACTTGCAGTGCGGCTTCCATAGCCGCCAAGGTGGCGAGGGACGAGATGGTTGAGAATTGGAAGTTTTCCGAGACCAACTACGATGCTGTGAATGGTATTAGTTTTGGCTCAGGCTACCCGAGCGACCCAAAGTGCAAGGAGTGGCTTGCGAAGAACATGGCCGATCCTGTGTTTTGCTTTCCCGACGTGGTGAGGTTCAGCTGGGCACCTATCGCAAACGCGATTAAGGAGAAGGCGGTCAAGCTAAAGTGGGAGGCGGACGACGATGACGATGACATTGCGAACGACCAGAACCAGACGAGCATGAGCAGTTTCATGGTCAGCTCCGAGGGCAGTCAGGTAAAAAAGACACGGCTGGGAGGATTGCCGGTGACGAATAATTTTCAGTTGGTGTCTGCAAGTGATTTTATATAAAATTGATTCTCTACTCTCCTTCGTCCTTCGTTTTCGTTTTCTTCTTTTTAACAGTACTGTCCCTGCACCGAGCGAAGAAGAAGGTGCGAAGTAAATTGAGTGGGTTAGTTTAGTTTAGTACTGGATGTAGCCCGCTCGCTTCGCTAGCTCACTATTCTAATCTTCTGAACGTATCCATTGGACAATCCGCAATACATGTACCCGCAGGGCGCAGCAGTCCCTCCGCCGTTTTGATCACCCATTTCGGCCTCGTCGATGAAAATGCACTTGACCCTGCTGCCGCAGTGCAAAACTCTCTGCACGCTGAAAGTGCTCAAGCACCAGACCCGAATTGTGCCATCGTCGGAACCCGAATAGAGGTGTGACCAGCTCAGTTTTAGGCTGGAGATGGTGCTCTGGTGGTTGTCGAAGACTGTAGCGAAGAAAGTGCCACACGAATTGGTGGGTTAGCTTAGCAGTGGATGTTGCCTTTTGTCTGGAACCATTTCGCGCTCTCATCGCGAGTATTCTCTCGCCTTCCAAAAGGCTCGCTCGCTTCGCTCGTTCACCTGCAATTGTTTCGAAGTCGTACCCACACGGCTGCAGCTGAAACACGGCTATGGTTCCGTCCAATGAAGCGCTGAACAGCTGCGCCGAACGAAGCGAGGCGCGCATTTTTTGAAGGACGAGCGAAACGAGTGAAGTGAGCCAAACGAATTCGGTGGGTTGGCTTAGTAGTTAGTGGATGTAGCCATTATGTCTGTAGCCATTTCGCGGTATTCATCGCTCGAGACGGTCCGAAACACGCCAAGTGCACGCCAATGTGAAAACTAAAAAAACTAAAAAAAGAAGAATTACTGAATCAACCCTAACTCCAAAGCATAATCCTTAGACGCTCAAAATTTAACACGGTCGCGGGTTTGACCAGGCGTATTGTTTTGTGCAAGGGGTTTGTTGGGGACGACCAGAAACACGCCAAGTGCACGCCAATGTGAATACAAAAAAAAAAAAGGCGAATCACTGAAATTCCATTTCGCGCACACTTCATCGCGAGTATTCTCGTCTTTCGAAAGGCTCGCTCGCTCACCTTGTCCATCACGTAGTTCCTTCCACCGACTTGGAGGGCCGTGATGGGCTTCACGCCGTGCTGTAAAGTCGTTTGCAGGCAAAACCGCACGGGGCCAGCTTCCAAGCTACAGCCGTGGCGATCTGGCCGCTCGCACGTTTTCTCGAAGGGGTAAACGTAAATCATGCCGTTCGAGCTTCCAATGAACAGGTGCCTGTCGCTCAGGGTGAGCTCTCTCATCGTTCCGCAGGTCTTATTGGGGGGCTGGATTTTCCCCAACCTCTTCCTAGTTACTGAGTCCCAGACGAAAACCTGCCGATCGTCGCTGCTCGAATAAATCAGGCAGGTGTGGTTCACGATTCCGTGCATCGAGCACGTCGCGGGTGTTGGGTGCGAGCAGTTCAAGTCATTCACCCAGCCACTGTGCTCCCACATTGCCCCGGAAAATTTGATGTTCTGCACGTTGTGGGCCAAGACCCACTCTCGGATAGCGCCGTTACTGGCAGTCGTGTACATGGACTGGTTCACCTTGACGACGTTTGTAATGATTGCGGTGTCCTGCACGGGCGTGTGGAGAAGCGTGTACGTTTCCAGGCCCGTTTCCTGGTCGTATATTTGCTCCCCGTTGTGGTTGTGCGCAATTCCCCACACCTTGACGACCTTTGTTCCCGCGGTGTACACTCGGTTTCTGTTGCAAAACACTCCCTCTATCTTTCCATCGTGGGTTAAAAAATTGGCTACAACTTCCATGTACTTGAGGTCGAGGTAGTGGGGTTGCTCGAGGCAGATGTCCCGCCACTCGGTGCAAACCATTGATGCGGATGCAAGGGTGTTGGCGTCCAGGAAGAGAAAAACGAAGTTGCAGACCTCCTTCTCAGGTGGAAGCTGCTTGGTCCACTGTTTTTCTTTTACAAAGGCAGACCTGAGCTCTATTTCTCCCACATAGCGAGGGTGCGGGACGGCAAGCCACTCTTTTGGCTCGTCGTTGGGAATGCCGCGAATGCAGTTGCACCGAACGTAGCCAATGGCAGAGACGAATCGGGGCGTGTTGAGCTTCTCGGCCTGGCGACCAATTTTCGACCGAGCATGACGCATGGCAGACTTTTCCCTTTGCGTTAGCTTTCGGTGAAGAGAATCCAGGAGGGACTCATCTTCGAGCTTCTTCTGGTTCTTCTGCCGCAGTTCGGCAGCCTCCTTCGCCTTGTTCGCCGCCACCTTGGCTTCTTCCATCTTCTGAGCGGCAGTCTTTGCAGTCTTTAATGACTTTGCTCCAAACATGTTGGAAAGGTTTGTGTTTGGGGGAGGTTCGGTTGAACTGGGGTTTGATGATGTGGGGTTGGTCGTGTCGTTGTTGAGGGGAGTGGTGTCTTTCTCCTCATCAGAGAGATAATCTCGTGGTGTGTCCGGCTCATCATACCTTCCGTTTAGAAAGCTGCTTGGGACAAAAGCCCCACATACAATGTTCTCCTGGTGCTTGAACCCGCATTCATCGCACACTTTTTTAATCTTAGTTCGGCCTCCCAAGAAGTAATTCATTTTGATGGGAATAAGGGGTGTTTTGTTCAATATATGGGGTTGTTTTACTTTTCACCACATTGAAATTTTAAAATTTTTTTAATCACTTCATCACTTCATATTTCCAGATAAGCATATAAGAAGATACCTAAAAGAAAGATCCAATGAACGAATCTTGCTACATATATATACTATATGTGGACATTGACGAGAATTTGGAGTTAGAGGAGATAGAAACCGAGTCAGACGATCTTCCACTCCCCTCAATGAACTGTCACACTTTCTACCATGACCCTTTCCTTCCATTGCGGCTGATTCATTTGATAAATAATTTTCCTCTGTCCATTTTAGATCCTGGTGCCAACTTGATATTTCGGGTTGCTGACGGTTTGAACTTCAGGGATTTAACAAATCCTGGTGATCTTGTGCCGAGGGAGAAGAATGGGTCTGTTGTTTTGAAGGTGTTTCGTTCTCCAGTAGCCCTCCCACAGTTCAGTGAGGCGGAAATCTTGAGCAAGATGTCTGAGATCGTCCCTGATGAGTACTTTTCGTTTTTGGACGAGGGCAAGAGTTTTTTCACCGGCAGTAACAACCTTGGGGGCGGCAACATGACCGCCGCCGAAATGGCCACTGTGGCGCTGAAGAACATGGGCTCGAGGTGAGCGAGCGAAGCGAGCCTTGGTGAAGACGAGCATACTCGCGATGAATCCCGCGAAATTGCTACAGACATAATGGCTACATTCCACCTACTAAAAACTAACCCGCTCAAATCTTTTGACTCGCTCGTTTTACTCTTGCTTCATTAAAAATGCGCCAGCATTGGCTCAAAGCTGAAGGAAAATGATAATCTTCAAAAGGTGCAGAAGGAAGCTCGGAAGCTCTCGATGAGTATAAACAAGCTGTGGAAGGGGGTGAAGAATAAGGGAGAGCAGTTCGTGGAGGAGCAGGGGGGCGTGGCGGGGTTTCTCGAAAAGAGTCTCGAGTCGGTGAAGGAGAAGGTGGAGATGGCGAAGAGTTTTAATCCGGGGAGCAGCAGCTTGGTGCAGTGTGGACAGTCGAGCGTCAGGGTGGAACGAGAGCTTGCAGAGGGGGGGTTCTCTACGGTTTACCTGTGCTCGAGTGGGGGACAGAGCTACGCTTTGAAGAAAATTCTCGCCCAGACAAAAGAGGCCAACCGCGATGCGAGGATGGAAATCAAGCTGCTCCAGAGTCTGAACCACAAGAATATAATTAAGCTTGTTGACTGCGGCTTCTCGGACAAGGAGCAGCGCATCCGAGAGTGGCTTTTGCTGTTCGAATTCATCGAAAAAACGGTAAACGACCAAATTGAAACAAAAAAGATTGTGAGCAACGACTACGACTTTAATAATGTTTGCACCTATGGGACACCGTTCAGCGAGGTTGAAGCTTTAGAAGTGGTGATGGGAGTCAGTGAGGGGTTGCAACACATGCATGAAACGCTGCAGGTTGCGCACCGCGACATAAAGCCGCACAATGTTTTGCTAAAGTACGACGGCGGGGGGCATGACGGAGGACCAACCCCAATTGTCATGGACGTTGGGAGCGCGATGGAGCTCGACGTGGTGCTGAGAAACAAGACGGATGCCTTGAACTTGGAAGAAGAGGCCAGTCAGAAATGCTCAGCTCCCTACCGGCCCCCCGAGCTCACAAGCGTGAGCATGGACTCTGTTATTTGCCACGGTGCGGACATGTGGTCAGTAGGATGCATGCTGTTCGCCCTTGCTTTCGGCTACTGCCCTTTCGAAATGCCCAAGGAGGGAGTGTTGAAACTGGGGATTTTGAATGGGACGTGGTCCTTCCCTAACAAGGACGACGCTACGAAAAATTTCAGCAAAGGTTTCAAGGGTTTGGTTAGTAAATTGTTGAGTGTGAACCCTCGGGAAAGGGGGTCGGCGAAGGAGTGTGCACAGGCTTGTAAAAGTCTCATTGCGAAGTGAGAGGCGGATTTTGGGCATTGGAGACAGATCAAAAGAGGGCAAAGAGAGAATTAGATTAGTGGACATCAAATAAATCATCATTGTTGTGCTTTGCGCGGTTTCGCGCCGAGGGTCTGGCACGTGCTTGCTTGCCGAAGTTGGAGTTCGAGTTGGTCTTAAAAAAACAATATCAGCAGGAGACAGAAGAACACGAGAGGCAAGTTGACACCTCTCCCCCTCCCTCTGGTAATTTAACTACGAGAATTTAATTAAATCCTATAGTTAAAAAGGAAATAATTGAATTAACTTTAGTTCTGACAGGCGTACGCAATCGCGCCTTGCGCATCCAGTCCCGCCTCCCTACAGTTTGCACAAGCACCAGGCCCACAACCGGGCCCGAATTGCGGGTCGCAGAAGTTACCGCATTGATCAGGGTCGGCCGAAGGAACCTCCATCTTGTCCAGGGGCATTGATAGACGGGCAGCAGCCCCTGATGCCAGCAGCAGCAGCAGCACAAACGTCTTGAACATGGCGAATGGGGTTGAAATTTAAGAGATCTACTCTAAGTTTTTTTGTTTTGAACGTATAAATGAACCTTGTAAGACTATATCTTACTCACGCACTTAAGATCGGCTCTATAAAAAAAAACCAATATTTTTCGGAATATAATACTCAAAAGTCGAACGAAAAGAAATACAACCAGAATCTTCCATTCTCAGCACAATTGTAATAGCAGTCTTCTTTTACACAAACAAATGTTCGCGCGAATGCGACAGTCGTTAATTAAGAGCTCGATTCGACGATTTGGAGCTCAACCAGAGGTATATATTTTCTCCCTCCCTCCT
>Ga0302114_10002685_pt1 | contig 11349 bp, 14 predicted proteins | sample AG5_Surface_MG_FD_203107 | JGI IMG/M metagenome (GOLD analysis project Ga0302114, IMG submission 203107) | Marine microbial communities from Western Arctic Ocean, Canada - AG5_Surface | ecosystem: Environmental > Aquatic > Marine > Oceanic | place: Canada: Western Arctic Ocean | collected...
ACAAGCTGGAAGGTTTTGTGGGGGTTGGGGGTAGTTGAAGTTGAGGGCGAGGACTATGGCGAGGACGGGTTGGTCGTCGTCATGGAGAAACGAGAAGGGAACACGTTGCCGGACTCGGCGCACAGGCGCGTGGTCGTCAGCGTTGTGGGGATCAAGGTTGGGGAGGGGGGGGAACTCGACACATTTGACAAGTTGAATTTGATGACCAAGAAAATGAAGCGGGAGAAGTCGTCGTTCTCGATCGAGGTTGTGGAGGGGGCGGAGTGGAGAGAGGTGAAGGTGAAGGGGGAGGAGGTGGAAAAGGATCGGATGAGAATAGATAATTGTTTGTGATAATTGTTTGTAGAAAAGCAGCAGCAGTTTTTGCCTTTGATTATATATTGGGGAGGGGGAGGAATTTGGTGAGGGGCTCGACCTAGAACCAGTGAGCGAAGCGAATTAGTTAACAACTAGTGTATGGCCCCTGCACATCAATGTAATCTCAAAAAAACTAAAAAAAGGGCGAATCACTGGATCGACCGTAACTCCAACGTATGGAGGTTTTAGACGCGAGGATTTGGACACGGTGGCAGGTTCAGCCAGGCGCATCTTTTTGTGCGAGGGGGTTGCTCAGGGACGGTCCAAAAACAGGGTCAAGTGCACGCCAATGCGAAAACTAAAAAAAGGCAAAAAAAGGCGAATCACACAAAACAAAAAACCGACCACCTAATCCAACGTAAGGAGGTTTTAGACACCCAGAATTGGACACAGTGGCTAGTTCGGCCAGGCGCATCTTTTTGTGCGAAGGTGTTGTTCGGGGACGGTCAAGATCAGGCTCGCTTCGCTCGACACGAGCAATGGCCGCTCACCTGGCAGGAAAGTTTGAGAGGCACAAATCGATCTGATGGAAAGTCTATACCACCCCCATGTGCTGATCAACGAAATTCGAAAAAGTCTTTGGGTCAGGCTCCTCGTACACCTCCAATTTGCCCTCCTCGCTCAAGCAAAACTCGAGCGCTTCAACAAACGAAGCTTCCGAATCGCTGTTGTCGCTGCCCAACGAGATAAAGTGAACGTAATTGTGCTCGCCAAGCTCCTCCGCAATCTCTATTTGGTGGTTGTCCATCAGGTCGGTGTTGACCACAACCAGGATGCGCGTTTCTGGGTCTGCTCTAACTCTGGCAAGGCACTCCATTATGCTGCCAGCTCCACCATGGGTGACTATCAACTTGGCAGAATTCATGTCTGCCGCAAGGGAGGTTTTGAAGTCGTAGGTGGTTATTTTAGTGAATGGTATGTGGGTTGTGTGGGGGGGAGGAGGGGGCGGAATACCGTTGCCATGCTGCACGATGAGTTTGGTGAAGTTGTGGGTTTTCAGGAGTTTTAGGAATGCCGGCGAGTTTGTGTTGGCGACTAGGGTGGGGAAAGAAGTGGTCCCGACAGTCACGAAGCAACAGCAAGTATTCATATGATTTCGGAAATATATGATGTGAGATTCAAGATGAGATGGTTTCGAGGTTAATAAAACTCGAGCTATTTTTCCTGTCACCACACAATAAGTTACATAGTCACATAGTAATTATTTGTCTATGTCTGCTGTAGAATTCTTCACTCTCCGGCTCACGCCCTATATTCATGGTGATAAAACGAAAACACGTTCACATTGGGTGTTCCCACCCAAGGGCCATGTGCTCAACCTCACGTCAGCGGTTCTTGTTCCCCTTCGAACCAAGTACGTGCCCCGGCAAACGAGCAGTAAGAAGGTCAAGAAGAACACTCAACCTTCCACCCCCTCAAACCCCAACAAGCACGACTACTTGCTCAAGGTAAAGGCAATGACAGCAACACTAAATTCCACAGCGACCTCCCCTCACTATTCCACCCAAACCCCGCTAGCCCCCGCGGACGGAAACGAATCGGACGATGAGTCGTCCATCGGGTCTCTGCCTCCGACATATGGGGAGGAGGAGAACTTGGAGGAGGGGGGCGAGGAGTACGAAGGTGCTGTTGAGATGGAAGGGTCCGACTCCGACTCTGACGTTTCGTCAGATGCGAGCACCCAGAACGACGATAAGGCCCTCACATCTGCCACCCTCGCAATTTTGAACAACGTCACGGACAGGAACGTCGCGCTGAATGCGGCGTTTGGAGATGACGACGAGGTTGGTTTTCGCGTTGAGAGGAGGCAGCTCAATGGCAGTGGCAACATAAACGAGGAGGAGGAGGATAAGATGGAGTTTGTCGTTGAGATTGCGGGGTTTTACCAGCCGATGTACCCCCCCTCGGCCGCCGCCGGGGCGGAGTACGAGTACGAGTACGAGTACGGGGATGATGAGGACGAGGAGGAGGAGGAGGAGGAGGAGGGGGCCGATAGGCGTTTTGCCGAATTCTCCCACATTTTTGATGCTGACGAGAACGACGCCTCGGACGACGACGACTCGGACGACGAGGATTTCGTTCCGACGTCTGACATGAGCCGCTACATAAAGAGAGGCGGCGATGATGGCGGTGTACTTGAGAGCTGCTCTGACAGTGACGCGGACATGGAGGCCGCGTTTGCTGCGGAGGAGCCAAACATGAGCGGGGAGGATGACGAGTCTGACGATGATGACTTTATGGATGAGAGCAGCAGTAGCGAGAGTGAGGAGGATGACAGCGAGTTTGAGGAACCAAGCGGGGAATCAAGTGACGAGGAGGAGGAGGGAGAGAAGGAAGTTTCGGTGCCCACACCTCCAACCCCGCCACCGGCAAACACGCCGAAGAAGAAGAGGGAGAGAGAGGAAATTAGCGAGGAAGCAACACCAGCTAAAGAGGGAACTAAAAAGAACAAAAGCAACAGCAACAACAACAAGAACAACAAGAGGAAGAAGAAAGCCAAAAAATGAAAACAAATTTTCTCTTTCTTATAACTTTTTCAACCTCTTTGACGTTTGTGGAGATGACGTTCACCGTGGCTGAGATGTTCTGTTGGCCCTGCAAGAGAATGCCTGAAGTGCGGCAGCATCTTGGGCTGCGGTGGTGCTTTTTTATTTTTATTTGTGCACGCATTGTATTGGGGTTTTTCAGCCATTTGAAGAGGAGAGTAATGTTTCTCTGTTTCTAGAAGGGAAAGTGGGTTCCGATGGATCATTCGAAGAGCAAGAAACACGAGGGAGTCGCTGTATACCTGACTATTGCAGGCAATAAGTCGAAGAAGTTCATAATTGTCGAATTTGAGCACTTCACGCACCAACTCGGCATCGTGCTCATTGATGAACTTGTGACAGTCTGCATACGATCGTGATTTGATCCAATCAAGCATCTCCTCCCTCCAATAAGCCACTGGTGCGTGCAAGCGGGCCATCCCCTCCCAATCCAACGAGCGAGCTTCCTCGGGAGTGAGGGAGAGCAAGCCGATGATCTCAGCACAGGCTCCACTCCTACGGGCAATGTCGAGAGGAGTTTCGCCTTTATTGTCTCGTGTGGCGAGGGCCTGTAGATTGTGGCAAATCGACTCCACACCCACCATGGCAAGAGTATGTGTGTGGGTCTGAGCTTTCAATGCCATCCAATGATGTGGCAGTCGTCCATGCTCATCGCTCTCCTTGTACTTTCTCGCGAGCAAATCTACGTCCCGCTCTGGGTCATGTATGGCATCTACCACCTTGGGCCAATCACGCTTCTTGAGCCACTTGTGGTGCTCATTGGAAGGCATAAGGATATGCTCGAAAAGAAGAGACCCGAGGAGTATAAATTTGCTGGGTTAAGCACTTAAGGTGTTAAGAATTGGGTCCGCATAAGGATATGCTCGAAAAGGAGAGACGCGAGGAGTATAAATTTGCTGGGTTGAGCACTTAAGGTGTTAAGGTGAGCTTTTTCAAGTTTATTTTAAGAATTTTGGGAGGACCAGATATATCTAGTGAACCCGGTCACACCCCTTCCAGCCCTCCGCCCCACCCCGCCCCTCCCCCACAGCATAGCAGCGATGGCAACCATGCCAATCCAATCTCGCTCGATACGAGGCATACGGGAGGAGTTCAACAACGACAAAGAGAGGCGAATGATCATCCTCGGGGCCTTCACGCGCTTCGAGAAGGCGGTCCACAAGGCGAAGGGGAGTGAGGAGGAGAAGGTGAAGGCGGTCGTCGCTACGTACCCAAAAACTCCCATCGACGCGGGTGCGTTGCTGGCTGCGATGGCGAGGGGGGGGGGGTTGAAGGGGGGGGTGCTGTGGGAGGTGCTGAATTGGACGGTGGGGGAATGTGCCGTGATTGCTGCGGTCGAGGACTTCGTTATGAACAAGACTGACGATCTTACCTGTGACATCCGCGAAATGGCTGTCGCTGCAGAGACCTACGCAGAGGTGTGCGACGGGTGTAGAGCGATGGTGGACGATGTTATTGATCTTGGAATGGATGATGACGACGACGACGACGACTTTTATCAGGATGCGCATGTTAAACTTTTCGACCGCGTCCTGGGTAGAGCTACCGACACCATTGCGTATTCAGTATATTCCACGCTAGAGGGGGCAGGATCGGAAGACTTCTTTCGCGTCTGGAGTCTTGTGGAGGCGGAAGCCTATTGAAAGGAGAAGGATAAGTAGTAGGGAAGTAGTAGGGAAGTAAAGAGTTCAAAAAAGGGTGTCGACCTTGTGGAAGCTTTGGACCTATTCGGGGGGGGAGGATAACTCGCTGGCTCGTGCTGTGGAGTGCAAGGTGTTCAGCCGCTTGGGTTTGCAGGAGTTTTGTCTTCTTCTCGAGAGCTCCTCGGCCATGTATTTCTGAGCATTTTCAAGGTCCAAGTCGCTTCTTAATAACATCAGCCACTCGCGTGCGCCACTAATTTCTCCATCTTGATCTCCTGTGTTGCACCCACCCCACCTAAAAAATCAATTGGGATGAGGGCAAAAGCGTGCTGGGCGGCATGATTCGCTTGACCGTCACTTCCACAAATTGCCCACAAGTTCATCTCTCAGTTAGGACGACCATTCCTGCAGATTTTTTTTTCTATTTTTTATTGTCATTTTTTTCTCCCAGCACGCTAACTCGCAAAAAAAGAAAATTAATATTCTTCGGTTTACAGGGCGCACTACACAAGTGGACAGCACTACACAAAGCCTCTTAAAATTCTCTCGAAGTTTTGACAAGTGGACAGGCACTACACAAAGCCTCTTAAAATTCTCTCGAAGTTTTGAACAAACCATGCCAGGCCTTCCCCCTGTCTTAACCCAAGACAACGTTATAGACTATAGCTTCATGGAGGTGAAAGATCTGTCAGAACTGGTGCATGTCGCCGAAGACTCAGACGAAGACAACCAGCAAGTGGTTATAGCGGAGGTGAAGAAGATTCACAACATGAAGGCTCTTCGCATTTCCTCGAATGAGATTACCGACATCTCGACTCTCTTCAAGAATCTATCCCATGTTATGACATCCCCGGAACTGATCCGGTGGATTGATCTTTCCTATAATAAAATTGTCTCCTTCGGTGATTCCCTCAAGCCCTTCCATTCCCTCACGGTACTCTACATGCACGCCAACTCCATTTCAAAGTTCAGCGACATCAAACCGTTGAGGGAGCTGCCTTTCTTGACTAAATTGAGTTTGCACGGTAACACCATAGAATCCAAAAAGCACTACCGATCTTATATAATCCACACTTTTCCAAGACTCCACATGCTCGATTTCAGCTGTATAACGAAGCAAGATCGTACAGATTCGCAAACCTGGGCTCTTATTTTCCGGCGTAAGTTAAACAAAAAGAAGGAGGGCGAGGACATATAATTTTTTTTAACTATCATATTTTTCAAAATTGATCAAAATGTAGGCATTCCTAATGTACAAGCATACCACGCGGCATCTACATCCGAAAAAATGTCAGATGCTCAGGGGGGACAATGTGAAGGACATCGTTGAGTAGAAGAAAGGCAGGGACGGCAACAAAAGGTACCGCCCACCAAGACAGCCCCGCGCCTTCATTGGCCTTGTAATCCTTATCGACGAACCCGCTTTTTTTCACATCAGGATCTTCAAAAGAATTCATGCCTGTGGGTCTAGGAAGTTCATCGCTAACCGACTCGCCATCGTCGACTGACTTGCCATCGTCGACTGACTTGCCATCGTCGACTGACTTGCCGTAGAGAATTCGATTGGCCCGAGTGCTCATTCGTACCACGTGAGTGGGAGTGGGGTAAAAAGCTTCAATTTGGGAGCACAACAAGATTAACAAAAAACATTGTCGTATTAGATGCAGCATCCCAGAGTGGTGCTGGAGGGGGATTTGGAGATGATGTAGGTCGCGAACAGTATTTGGGTAATATAAAGTGACGTGTACGTCTGATATCTTCCTTCCTTTTTCTCTTCTTCAACACTCACACACTTCATGGGCCTCCCTACATTTTTCACGTTTAAATAATTTGTACGATTGTACCAAACAATTGCTTCGAGCTGACTCTCTCACTCACAAAATGGGAGATACGCTGTGCGACCACGATCCGTCAATCCCAGATCCCAAACTCGTTCAGTTTGAGGCTATTTTCTCTTCCAAGCTGAGCAAATCCGAGGCTTCCAGGCTCTGGGCCCAAGCCACCTCCCTAGACGACGCAGTTGACCTGGCTCTCAAGCATTTGCAAGACTCTGGCGTAGACAAGACTCCATTAAACACCCCCCCACGGTCCCGGGACCGATCTCCTCCTCCCTTTTCGCAGAACTCCTCCGCCTCTTTCCTCCCTTTCTCCTCTCCGCTTGGGAGACGGCTCTCAATAGACCCCATCCTCACCTACAACCCCTCCCCCACCCCTCCCCCCCAACCCAAGCTCCACGTCCCGAAAAACCTCCCGGACGATTTCCTCCGCATTCCCACCTCCCACGCGATCAAAATCAACCTCTCACCACGAACATCATCATCATCATCAAACACCACCCCCAACTTCACCTGGCTAAAGATTTCCGACGCCGACGCTAAGGTTCGTTCCCAGCACAGTTCCAACTCCAACTCCAACTCCAACTTCAACTCCCCATCCACAATCCACGAAAATACTAGCTACAACCATTTCATCTCTGTCCTCCACCGCGACCCCGTGAACCCTTCGTCCGGGCTGGGGATGACCGTCCGGGAGCACAAGGGTTCGTTGTTCGTCCACGCGCTGAACTCGCTTGCTTCGTCGACGTCTTCGGCCGAGGTGGGGGACTTAATTCGGGGGGTTGGGACGACGGCCTTCTTGGGTGGGAAGAGGCTCACGAATACCGAGGAGGAGGGGACGGCGAGCGAGGTGCTAAAAGCTGCAGTTTTGGCGATTGTTAGTACTCCCGATCCAGTGTTGCTTCATTTGAGTAGGTTGGTAGAGGGGGAAGTAGAAGAGGATGAGTCAAAAAATCTCCCTCTCCCGCTCCCACTCCCGCTCCCACTCCCACTCCCACTCCCACTCCCACCCGTCGTTTCACCTCTCAACATCTCCATCCACCCAATGGCCACAGCCCTCGCCTCTAAGCAAATAGTTGCCCACGGCTCGGGGGAAATAATAGTCACCAAGTTCCTCAAACAGTACACGTTCCGGGCAAGGCTCTGGGAAGCCTCAGGGGGACGGTACTTGAAGGTGGGGGTCAACACGAGCATTAGGCCTGATGGGAGCGTTGTAAATAACGGTGGTGGCGCAGGCGAAAGCAAGTTTGGGAAAGTTGGAGATTTTAAGAAGGTGGTTGCAATAAATGCGGGTGCGGGGGGGGACAATTTTGTCACGCAGACAGCTGACAGCGATAGTGACAGCGACAATGACAACGAAACAAACAACAAAACCAACAACGACAACGACAACGACCCGGCAATATGCGTCTACAAGGTCCGCAAGCACTTGTGCATTCGGATAATCGGAACGGTCAACGACAACAACAACGATCAAGTCACGTACAAAGTATGGACCTTCGATGTGGCTCGCGGGGAGGAATGGACGACAACGAGCCCGAAGAGCTTCTTGGACTTTCAGAAGCTTCGGGTGGCGTTGGGGAAGCTGCGGCCGAGCATCGGTCAAATCCAGTTTCCGAAGGTGAGCGAGTTAAATTTCATTCCGTCGAGCCGAAGCGAAGCGAGCTAGTCACTGGACATGGCGTGTTTTTGGACCGTCCCTGAACAACCCCCTCGCACAAAAAGATGCGCCTGGCCGAACCCGCCACCGTGTCCAATTCTGAGCGTCAAAAACCTCCATACGTTGGAATTACGGCCGATTTAGTGGTTCGCCTTTTTTTTGTCTCCGCTGGCCGCTCGACTAACTTGCTCGCTCGGCGCAGGATTCCTTCTTTTCAATTTCCGACGTCCTCAATGGATCGAACATATCCGGGGAAGCTCGACGCTCAATGCTCGAGAAGTTCCTTCGCAAGGTCTCCTCCCTCCTGTTCACTTCAAACCTCCACCCCAACTCCTACGAAATCGCGTTAGAATTGCAGCGATTTCTCGATGCCAATCCCACCGGGGCGATTTCTCCCGAAAAAACTACCAAATCGAAGACTGAAATATTCACGAAAGCCATTCAGTGCTACTGCGCCAGAATCTTTCTCCTACCCCAATTAGATTCGTTAATTGTGCAATTCATAGAAAACTGCAGGGCCAACTCGCCCACAAATGCCCAGCTCATCGCCATGGTCAACGCCAAGGGCCACGAGGAGCTAAAGCGAAGCGCGGAACAGGTGAGCGAGCGAAGCCGCGAAAAGGCTACGGTCGATCCAGTGATTCGCCTTTTTTTGAGTTTTTTTGAGTTCTCACATTGGCGGTGCCATGCCTCTGATCTTGACCGTCCCTGAACAATCGCTTTTCGCAAAAAGATGCGCCTGGCCGAACCTGCCGCCGTGTTCAATTCTGCGCGTCTAAAACCTCCATACGTTGGAGTTACGGTCGATACAGTGATTCACCTTTTTTTGAGTTTTTTTGAGTTCTCACATTGGCGGTGCCATGCCTCTGATCTTGACCGTCCCTGAACTATCTCTTTTCGCAAAAGATGCGCCTGTCCGAACCTGCCGCCGTGTTCAATTCTGAGCGTCTAAAACCTCCATACGTTGGAAGTTACGGTCGATACAGTGATTCGCCCTTTTTTGAGTTTTTTTCGCTCCAATGGCTACATCCACATCCACATCCACATCCACATCCACATCCGCATCCACATCCACATTCACATTCACATCCACAAATTCTACTAACCCACTCAATTAGCAACTCAGCGCCGTCCGGAGCTTTCTGGAAAAACTCGAAAATTTAATTTTGAACGGCTGTCTATCCGACATTGTTTCAATCGCCGAATTTTACGAAATTGACACCGATAAAACCGACTTCAGTGTAACCGAAAACAACTACGTTCGAACGGCCATCAGAACACAAATCGAAGTGGAAGTCTATGTTCCGCTCCGCTCCCTATTGTCCAAGGCAATCGTCAACGGTTGGCGATTCGAGGACGTAATCGTTGGCAACAAGATGAAGTCGCTTCGGGAGGGGGAAGGCAAACACCAAAGCTTCTATAAGATTGGACCGAATTTGGTTAGCTCGAGCGGGTGGAAGAGCGCGTGCGCAATACTGGCCGTCGGGAGCCGGCGAACCTTGCCTTGCGAGAAGTTGGAGGTGAGCGAGCGAAGCGAGCGAGCTTTGAGGAAGACGAGTACACGAGCCACTATGAAACTAACATTATCCCTCCCAATTCGTTTGGCTCGCTCGCCTCCCCCCTGCTCCATTAAAAATGAAAAATGCACCTCGCTTCGCTTGGTGCAGGCGATTCTGAGTTGCGCGGCGGAGATTTTCCGGCTAAACAAGGTCGAGAGGGGGGACGAGGGGGAGGCGAGCGAAACCCACCTTGGGGCGGACGATTTTCTGCCGATCTTCATCTACGTCGTCGTGCACAGCAACATTGACCGGCCGCTGAGTTTGCTGAGTTTGCTCGATAACATTTGCAACAGCATTTCCAAGCAGGGAGAGGCTGGTTATTACCTAGCAACTTTCGAGGCGGCCTGTACGCATTTGAAAATGATGGTTGAAGAGGAGAAGGAGAAAGAGTTTAATTTGGAGGAGGCCGAGGAGAAGGCTAAGGAGAAGGACCCAATTCAAATGCCTCTTGGACTAGAATTTGAGCCAGCTGAAGAGAATCAAAACGCTAGCATACAAACTGTCACCGAGAATTTGGGCAGTGTTCTCCAACAATCAGGATTTTTGGCATAGTAGATTTTTTAAACAAAAAAATCATGTATATTATTTCTTCACCAACGCACGAAACCCCCCCCACCCTTCAGGCGCAACAAAGTCATGGTTCGCCATGAACTCGATCAGCGTCTTGCTCGGTGTGTCAACCCACTCCGCCCTCAGCTTTCCGCTCCCCGCTCCGCCCCCCACATCCTCAAAGTCCCAACCCTGCTTCGAGCAGCAATCAACCATTTCGGCGCTGGCCATTTCCAGCAACCTTGCGCTCTCCACCCAGTCTTCACCGCTCACGTACAGGTCGAACCCCTGCTTGAACAGGCCCGAGAAAACCTTCCCCGCCGCGTGGCGCCTCATGTCGGTCAGGTCATCGTCAGTGTCCCAGAATGTCGAGTCGTAGGCCGCCGAGAGTTTGTTCCACGCATCATTGGTCTTCGCGTTAAGAAACGAGTTGGACGTCTGACGAGCGTCGAACGTGAAGATCGGTTGGGTGATCCCGGATCCCTTGAACGTCACGTTGTCAATATGACGAAATTTTGCCTTGACCGTACCGCTCAGCAAGTTGTAGAACGAATCGTTCACCAAAAGCTTGACGCCGTACTGGGGACACGCCGAGCACATCCTCGCTGCGATATTCACGTGCGGGCTCAAGTAAGTTGCGTCCACCTTGAACACGCTGCCAACCGCCCCCTCCATGGCCCATCCGGCGCTCAGCCCAAAATTGATGTCCAAGTCCCACTCTCCAACACCCGCCCCGAGCCGAAAGTCGCTCTTCCACTTTTTCAAGTTTCTGTCCCTCTGAACCTGCGCGAAAGTTTTCAGCAGCCCCAAAACAGCCCGCTCGCTGAACTCGTTGATGCCCGGGAGGCGGCTCAAGTCGAAGTTGTCGTCCTGATTTGACTGGCTTGTGCTGGCTGTTATTAGGTTGGCCGCGGGCGAAGTGCTCCGCTTCGATGGGCGCTCGTCTCGGCTGTCCTGACTGCTGATGTCGCTGATGATTGAGGAGAAGCTGCGCCGAGCGAAGCGAGGTGCATTTTTAATGGAGCAGGGGGAGGCGAGCGAGTCAAAGGAATTGAGAGGGAGTGGGTTAGTTTAGTAGTGGATGTAGCCATTATGTCTGTAGCCTTTTTCGCAGGATTCATCGCGAGTATTCTCGTCTTCATCAAGGCTCGTTCGCTTCGCTTCGCTTCGCTCACCTCTCCCTCTTGCGGGCAGCACCCC
>Ga0302114_10002687_pt1 | contig 11345 bp, 13 predicted proteins | sample AG5_Surface_MG_FD_203107 | JGI IMG/M metagenome (GOLD analysis project Ga0302114, IMG submission 203107) | Marine microbial communities from Western Arctic Ocean, Canada - AG5_Surface | ecosystem: Environmental > Aquatic > Marine > Oceanic | place: Canada: Western Arctic Ocean | collected...
TTTATGTAGGAAACAATTCCAAATTCAGATCAAGCCGGCGACAATTTTCGGTGTGCAATTGCTTGAATTTGTGTAAGACTTGTGCGGATATAATCGATTGGAAACCACCAACGCCCCCCTTCCTGATGTGATTTTTCTTTATCTTCTCGCCCTTCTTCGCCCGCTCAGCATCGTTTTCAGAAAAATTCTGTTTCATTGTAGAGAAGGAGCTCCTTCCAACGATTTTATTGACTTCCTTCTCGCTAACATTTAACTCCAAAAACTGAACAATTTTTCGAACCTCTCCGAGTGGATCACGCGTCAAATTCTCGTACAAAATCCACAAAATTCGCTTCTTGCTGAACTTTTTCTCATACTCACGTCGCCACGAAGCGTGCCACTCCCAAAAATCGCCGCTCTCACACTTGCCCTCCATCCATAAATTCTCACAAAATGAATCCACCCCCCCTTGTGCCCTTCCGTCGTACTGAAAAACCTCATTATCGCAAGCATGATGAAACATGGACACAGCAGCGTCAAAAGGGTTGCGTGTGACAACTATTACTCTTCCGCTATTCCCAGATTCTGCGTTCCAAGGCCGCAAATGGTGCGGAGCGTGGGTCTTAAGAACTCGCACCTTTTCACTATCACAGGATTTACAATAGTCAAACACTGCTTTGGCACCTGAAATTTTTGCTTTCCTGGCACTGCAAGACAAACTCATCTCGGGCCATGTGCTTGCCTTCCAAGGGCATTTCGTGGGTGCCTCAATGTTCTCGTGACAATTGAGAGCCTCTAAAACAATTTGCTGCGCCCAAGTCGTCCCGCATTTAGGGTAGGTTGCAATCACAATGTCGGATTTTTGGAGCTTGTGCTGCACTTGAAGCTCTCGAACAACATCCTCCGACATGAATGGGGGGTAAGGACATGATAAAACCATCGAGACTGCATATCCAAGTGTAGGTGATTGTAACTGCAACTGCAACTGCACTGGGAAGTATTTCTTCTTGGTGGAATTGATCCAAACGAATGCAACAGATGTTGAGAGGAAGAGAAGGCTCATGTGCTCATTGCTCCTCAATATAAAATTTTTCAATTTGAATTTCTCATTTTTAGGTGGCATTCCTAGCGCTAGCAATCTAGACTCATTTTCAATGCTCGCCTCTCTCATCTCCTCCTCCTCCTCCTCCTCTACAAGCAATGTCCCCCCAATCCTTGTTTCGACTGGCTCACGTTCAACCTCCACCTCCTTGGCTTATGACTATGTGCTATCAGAACTTAGTCGTCTCTCCACAGCCAAAGTCCTGCTAATTGGCGAGTCCGCCGCCTCCTTCAAAAATGACATTCTCCCCTGCAATCCTCAAACTTCCCCTAATCGCCCACCTCCCTCTCCCCCCACCCAAAACCTGACCCCCTCATACTTCAAAAACACTCAGTACTCTGCTCTCGTTGATTTCCTTGCCACACTTCCATCCCATCAATCCTCCAACCTCCCCTCCTCGATAATAATAACCGATTTAGATCTGTACCTCTCCCCCTTCAACAATTCCGACAGTTCGAACTCCTCCAACGACAACGACAACTTCTTCCAGAAAGTTCTTCGGCTTTTGAGCCTCCTGACTGAGACTTGCAACGCAATTGAGTTTATCACCCAGAAAAGCGTCAGGTTGCTTGCTACAGTGGGGACCCAAAACGTTGAGAGCAGGTGGGGGGGTGTTGCTAAGGAATTGTTGGCGAGTGTCTTTGAGCGAGTGGTTGTTGTCAGTGATGGTGGTGGTGGTGGTGGTGGCGCATCATTGATGCAGTTTGTCGATGGTCAAAGTAGTAATAGTAGTGAGGTGGGCGTGGGCGTGGGCGTGGCGAGGATCATCCCCACGACCGCACTGGTCAGTTCCACTGACTTTAGAGCATCGGCGACCAACTATTCCAACTCAAACGGGAATGGGGAAAATGAGATCACAGTCTCAATAACGCGAAAGGAGAAGGAAATTTGTTGGGCTTAGATTTTAGACTAGTTATGTTTTTAGTTACTACTACACAACGAACCATGCTCGGTTGGTGAATGACAATATCTCACCCAAGCAGTCATCATTCAACTTCGCAAGCCAATTCCGAATTTCCCCCTTTTCGCCCGGCGGATGCATAATTCTATAATTTAGTAGAAATTTTACAACACGACGGCCATTCCTACAATAAACTTCTTCTACCGCCCCCCTTGCTTCTTTCTTGCCGATACGCCGCCACCCCAAAAATATGTCATCGCGCAAGTTGGTTATAGACTTCGCGATTATTGCTGTGATCGGGTGCACTTCTTCTCTTTTGAGCAGTGCGCCCGATCTCAGCAATAATCGAGAAGCCTCTATTCGTCCGTTGTTGAACGCAGCCGAAAGCGCCGTCCCACAAATAGGGCCGACGTACGAATGATTAATGTTTGGGTTGTCGCCCTTCGCCAGCAAAAGAGACAAACAGTCGATGGAATTGCGAACCGAAGCTAAGAAAAGCGGCGAGTGGTCATCATCGGTGGGTTTTTTAGACCACGTCTTATCACTCGTGCTGCTTCGTAACACTCGTCCAAGATCAGCACCTGCTCTAATTAGCACTTGCAAACATTTCACATTGTTGTATTTTGCCGCTATATCGACGCATCGTAGACCATTTTTTTTGTTCGCAAGGTTTATTGTTTTCCCAACGCTTGTCAGTTTCCCTATTTCAAGGCACTTAAACAGATACTCCAACATTTTCGCTTTCTTATCCCCTTCCCCCTCCTCCGAAACCCTTTTGCAACAGAGGTGAAAAACACTGCGCCGAGCGAAGAAGGTGCGAAGCGAATTGAGGGGGTTAGTTCAATAGTGGATGTAGCCATTATGTCTGCCGCCATTTCGTCGCGAGATCCATCGCGAGTGTGCTAATCTTCATCAAGGCTCGCTCGCTTCGCTCACTCACCTATCCCCGGACCTTGTCAAACTAAACAACGAGGTTGGAATTTGCAGCTCTTCCCCCTTTCCTATTCCCATTCGCATTCCATCATATTCTACTAATATTTGCAAGCACGACAGCGAATTGCTCGCCACTGCACCGTGCAAAGGAGTGAAGTTCTGAATCGTGACAGCCCTGAGCTGCATCTTCCTGAAAAGATTGGGTTTGAACGACAGTAACTTCCGGCAACATTCCCCCGCATCGCTCTCACAAGCGTAATAAAGCGCGCTTGCTCCCTCTGCGTCTCTCAAATCAACGTCGCCTCCGTACTTCAACAGCAACCCCAATACCTCCGCGCATTTATTGCTCGCTGCGAAATGCAAAGCACATTCCCCTGTGCTCGTTTGCTCATTTACGTTCCGGTTAAACAGGTCGATCAGCATACCCACGCACTTTACGCTGTTACTCGCGGCAGCGACGTGAAGCGGCTGGTATTCTGTATTCTCGAACAAGCTCGAACACCCCCCGCTGTTGAACTCGTTAAACAAAACGGGGAGAAGTTGATCGTGATCATGACGAGCGGCAATTGCAAATGGGGAAATCCGGCAAGCTGTGTTTGTTTCCATCGATTGAGCTGTGTGCGCTTTGTGAGCTATCTTTCGCAACCGAGCAAATACGGAACTGAGGCATTTGGCGGCTCCAGCTTCGCAGGCCGCACCAACCAGAGACAAGAGATCATTCTGGGTTGCTTTCCTGATAATTTTGTTGAGATCTTCGTGACGGTCTTTCTTGACAATGTCGTGAATGATTGAAACTTTCTTGAAACTATTCGCTAGCTCGCTCATGGTGAGAAAACACTTGCGATAACAAAAGAAAAACTTTTTTTTTTTGTGAAGCAATTTCTATGAAAATTAAATTCAACTGCTTATCTTAAACTACTCTTATTCACAGCTTCTTCAAAACACTTCATTTTCAATTAATGGGAAACTGCACCTCACTACAGGTGGCTCCTGAACCAGCATCCCAATTTTATGATGAAGTGTTTAAGACACTTCCATCAATGGAGGGCAAAGTTGTAGCAATAACCGGTTGTACAACCGGAACTGGGTTCACTTTGGCAAAAACGTGTGCTCTGAAGGGAGCGTACGTTCTCATGCTCAACCGAAAGAGCGATAGAGCGACGGAAGCGGTAGCAGAGATTAACAAGTTGGAAGGAATAGTGAAGCCTGCGAAGCATGTGACGTGCGATCTCGCGAGAATGTCATCTGTGAAAAATGCGGTGGAGGACCTTCATACAATATGCGAACACACTGGCCTTGATGTGCTCTGCAACAACGCGGGGATAATGGGGGGTGCTCAGTCTAGGTCTAAGGACAAGCACGAGGAGACGATTCAGGTGAATCACCTCTCGCACTTCTTCCTGGCGTCGGACTGCTGGGATTTGTTAGAGTTAGCAGCTGAGAAGAGGGGCGAGAGCCGAATCGTGCACCACAGCTCCATGGCCCGGAACAACCCAGCCTCCCCGCTCAAAATGAAATTTTTCGAGAAGGATAAGGAGGATAAGAGCAGAAAGGTGAATAGCGATGCGGCAAAGTGGGGAGGTGACGGCATGAAAGCACCCTGGGTGCGGTACCAGCAGAGTAAGCTGGCCAATTTGCTGACGACCTATGCGATTGATGAACACATAAGACTGAACAAGAGCAAGGTGCTGAGGTGAGAGAGCGAGGCGAGGCGAGGCGAGCGAGCCTTTTGGAAGACGAGCAGCACTCGCGATAAAGTGCGCAAAATTGTTACAGACGGCTTCATCCACTTCATAGCTAACCCACCAATTTTTTTGCTGGCTCGCTCGTCTCGCTCGTCTTTCATTAAAAATGCGCCTCGATTCGCTCGGCGCAGCTTGTGCGCACACCCGGGGGTTTCCAGAACGAACCTCCAGAAAACAATGATTGCGAGCAGGAAGATGAGCTTGGTGGACACCTATGTGTTGAACAGCATAAACAAGTTCTACCAGCACACCGACGACGGGGCCTTGGGGATCATCAAGTGCTGCTGCGAGGCGGGGGTAAAAAGCGGGGAGTTCTACGGACCAGACCCGAAATTGAGGGTGGGAAAACCGGTGTTGTTGGCGGAGGAGAGGAACAAAAAATCGCAGGATGCGTTGTGGGAGATCAGCAAGGATGTTACGGGCGTTGATGCGTTCGGGAAGCAGGACATTTGGCACTAGAAAGAAAATAATGATTTTGCAGAATCTTTTCATATTATTGGGTCAACTAAGTCAAGAAGTGCCGCCAGGTGTTCTCTAACTATTGGTCCATATGCGTGCCAACCTTCGCACAAGGTAGGATCGTGAACGCCAATGGTGCTGGATTCTCTATCAATAATGGTAATAATGCGTGTGCGGTTCATGAACGCTTGCTGTATGCCGGCGTTGAACGGAATTCGTTATTGTATCCATCCCACACTCCCGTTGTTAATACGAACGTGTCCGGGTGATTGGAGGCGGTTATTAAGTGATTAAGGAGTGGTGTGTTTTGTTTCAACGTAGTCTTGAAGGTAAATGTTAATCGAAGCCGACGCTCCCAATCAATGTACTCACGTATACATCTGAACGAATTTGACTCGCTTTCGCAGCCACCTTTATCATGTACAAGATATGAACCGAACGAGGGGTCGTCGAGTGTACCATTCAGGTGTTCAAGAATGCTGCATTTAAACATTCTCAGTTGAGTGTCTGGGTGTGCGCATTGGGAGTCATGCACTTGCAAGTGGTTGATGGTGAGGAGAAGATAAATGTGTTGAGGAAAACACCCAATACCAGGAGAGCTAATCGAATCGCATTGTAAGGAGGAAGAGATGTGACAACGAATGAACGAACGAACGAACGAACGAACATGAAATCGTGCTCGAGGATACTATGACCTATGATGTGGCAAGGGAATTTGGGTTTGGGTGAGAAATCCAGGAACCCAGAGTGCAGCAAAATAGCAAGCCATTAAAAAATTAAATCAAGTTTCCACACTTGAATTCCTCTTCTATTCTTGCACTAATTTGGAAACACTCAATGCAAACGCTGCGCGCTTCCAGTGCAAGGTTATTCCTCCACCGAGGAATTCTAGCTCCCAAACATCTCTCTCCATTCAATACGTTTTCCATTCTCCTTGACTCAGAGAAGAAGGACACGTTGAAGGAAGCCATTGATAACATCAATTCCTCCTCCACCACCACCTCCTCCTCCCCCCCCCCCAACCCTCCCAAACCCAAACCCAAACCCGACACACACAGTATCCTTCCCGAAATTGACCCAACTGAATTCACTGATCCAACCAAACTAAAAAAAAACTTTCTGTCCTTCTCCACCTCAATCTCCTCTGCATGGGATGAGCTGACTTCTGACACCGATAGATCCATAAACAAGCAAATTCGTCCCCCGGCCCCAACAGGGCCGATCCAAGGAATGTCGGCGGACGGCAAGTGGGAAGGCACCCAATCCCTCCTGATCGTTGACCCTGACAAGTCCGCCTACGAGAAGATGAGAGCCCGCCTGCAGGAGGCCCCCATCATCCAAGACATTCTCAGAAACGCCAAGAAGGTTTACAAGAAGGCCGGGGTGAAGAAGCTCAACGACAAGGTCGGTGATGTGGTGGAGGACGCGACTGAGATTTGGCAAACGAGCCAAAATCCGTGGATCTACAGGATCAGCAGCGTGTGGGACACGATGACTGCGGAGAGCGATAGCGCTATCGCTACGAGGGAGCTCCGCCGGCTTGACCCGGACTTCGACATGGAGGTCTGGAAGGAGCACGTCAGCGAGGGGACGCTTCCGGAGGTCATTCAAATGATGCTTGACGGGAAGACGAAGGACCTGAAGCCCTGGCTTGGGGATGCGGTCTACTCTAAGTTGTCAGAGGAGATTCGTCTGCGGAAGACGGAGGGTTTAGTTTTGGACAACAATGTTTTGGGAATTGAGAATAGTGAGGTTATAGCTTGCAAGGTGAGTTGAGTTGAAAAGAGTTGAATTGAAAAAAATGAAAAATGAATTGAATTTCAATGACGAACACAGATAATAAACAGAGCCTTGTAGGTTGTTTTGTCACGCCTTGGCACATGTTGAACAAAACATTCTGTTGCCTTCCTACTGAGAAATTCCCCCCATTTTGCCCCCCCCCCCTCTCCTCCAAAAAAAAACCAACCCCTCTCTAACCAAACACAAACCACAAACCACAACACAAAACGCAGCCCGACGAGGTGAACAAGGGTTCACCGATCATTCTCGTGCACTTCATGTGCCAGCAGATCAACTGCGTGAGAGACAAGGAGGGAGAGGTGGTGGAGGGCGGGGTTGATGATATTGTGGGAAATTTCTACATAGCGGCGTTTCAACGTGAGTTTGACGACGAGTTGGGGACCCTGAAGTGGAGAATCGTAGATTTCATGTTGAATGGCTCGCAACCCTACGTTTGATGTTTTTTTTAAGAACGCAATTAGGAAATTTTATCATTCATGTATTTTTCCCCCAAATAATTCAAAATTAGGCGGACGCCACCATATTCATCCATGACAAACTGGTTATTTATAGGTAAATTTCTCCGAGCAAATCGCTCCCCTTCCTCGCCCCTTTTCTCTTTATCTCGCCATACTCCTCATTCCACTTGTCGATCTTTTCGATCTCCCGCCCAGTCTCACTCACGCTCTTTGAAAGCTTCTTCATTGCAATTTCAAAATCCTCCACCCTCACCTCCCGCAAGCTCCCGCTCGTATCCCCCCCGCCCTCCCCCCCCCTATCCAGCTCCTTGGCCTGCTCGTTGCTAATCCTGACGACTGCCTCTCTGCACACCTCCTTGATATCGCTCCCCGTGTACCCTTCCAATTTTGCCGCAATTGTGGTGAAATTCACCCCCTCGTCTACCCGATTCATGCTCATGGTGACCTTCAAAATTTCCTCCCTCGTCTCCATATCGGGCAAATCCACCATGATTCTTCTCGGGAATCTGCACCGAGCGAGCCAAGCGAATTGAGTGGAATAATGTTAGCTCAGTAGCCGTCTATAAGACCATTTCGCGCTCGCTCACCTCCTCAAAACTGCCTCGTCCAAATCGAACGGTCGGTTCGTGCTCCCAATAACGATAACCCTGTCCCCTCCCCCGGTCCCCTCTCCGTTTGTGCCGCTGTTTAAGCCGTCCCACTCGCTCATCATTGTCGTCTTCACGCTCGTTAACGTCCCGTGCGCAGAGTCGTCGTTCGTTTCTCTGCTGCTCAACATGCTGTCAACTTCATCCAAGAACACGACGCAAGGAGCCAGCCTGTATTTGAGCGAGGAAAAACGTTTAGTTTAGTGGGCGTAACCATGCCGTGAACAGCTCGCTTCGCTCGTTCGCTCGCGCTCACCTCCTCGCCAGAGTAAAGACCGCCTTGGCGTTCTTCTCGCTCTCCCCCAGCCACTTGTTCTCTACGCTGCTCGCATCGACGCTCAAAAACGTCGCACCGCCCTCGGTAGCAACGGCCTTGGCCAGCATGGTTTTCCCCGTGCCCGGAGGCCCGAACAGCAGAACGCCCTTGACCGCCTCTCGCGCAATCCCTTCAGAGTACAGGTGCGGGTACTTGAGCGGGTAGGTGACGCTCTCCCGGAGCAGCTCCTTGACAGTGTTGAGCCCGCCGATCATGTCGTACGAAACTCCAATGTCCCCAGCGCTCACAACCTGGCTCGTCAACGCCGTCTCGTGCTTGTTCTGGGCCAATGCACTGATCTCCTCCCTCGTCCTCCTCACGTCCATTCCCCCGTCCTTGCTGCTAACCCCGACGCCGCTCCTCGTCGCTCCAACTCGGCAGACCATGGCTATCGCAGCCTCCAGGCACTCGGCGGAGATGTTCGTGAATCCTTCGATTTCGGACTCCAAGCTATCTGCCGTCATCTCTGTCTCCCGCTTTGCTGTTCCCCCCTTCTTCCCGGCCTCCATTTCAATTGAGGCCCGAACAACGTCTCCAAGCTCGCTGCTAACGTCCCGAACGGAAAGAAGCTGCGCCGAGCAAAATGAAGCGAGATTGTGCGCAAAAAGAATGTAATTGAGTGAAAATAACGTTAGTTTTAGTAGTGACTCGTATTCTCGTCTTCCTCAACCCCCCCCCGCTCCGCTCGCTCACCTGGCGAATGTGCGCGTTCTCCTCCAAGTTCTCGCAGGTCAGCTTGCACATGCCCAAGATTGCACTCAGCGCTTTCCTATTCTTCTTGTAGGCTAGGTTTACGCTCTCCCTCTTTATCCAGTTGTCCCAGCTTTTGCTCCTTTTCGCGTCCTGCGGGTTGGGGAGCGAGATTGGCGTGCACAGCGATCGTAGCTTCGCCAGGCCGCGCTGCGAATAATATAATGTTAGTTTGATAGTGGCTCCCATGCTCGTCTTCGTCAAGGCAAGCGGAGACTGAGTGAGACTCACCTGTTCCCTCGCCAGCTTGACTGGCGGGCCGCGCTGCTGCTTATTATTGCCCCCATCACCCTCACCCATTTCAACATCCCGATCACCATCGCCGTCCGCAAATACGTTCAAGCTCAACGAGGTGTTTGTGCTGCGCCGAGCGAAAAAGGTGCGAAGAAGCGAATTGAGTGGAATAATGTTAGTTTACGCTCGCGGCTAGATTCGCTCGCTCGTCACTTCGCTCGCTCACCTGTTCTTCTGCATGACCTCGAAGTTCAGAAGCTGAGGGATCTGGGGGTAGTTGTCCTTGTTTTGCCTGTAGAACATCGGGTGGGGCATCTGCCCGGCGTTGGGGTGGCCAATTGGAGGTGGAACGTAAACACTGCGCCGAGCGGCAAAATGAGCGAGCCAAACAAATTGAGGGGGTTAGTTTAGTAGTGGATGTCGACATTATGTTTGTAGTCATTTTGCACACTTCGTCGCGAGTATGCTCGTCTGTCTCCCAAAAAAAGAATTTCGCTCGCTTTGCTCGCTCACCTCAATTGGACGCCCATGCACCTCGTGTCGGAGAGAGCGGGGGCGGCCTTGGCCAAGTTCTGCGCGATGCCGGCCTTCATGCGCTCGTCCTTCAGCAGGTCGGCGAAGGTTTCGATCAACGTCTTTGGCCCGCCATCCTTGTTCAAGGATTTGAAATTTTCGGCCGATGAGACAATTTGCTCGAAGAGCTTGTCGATCCACGCGGTCATGGCCTGCTGAATTTGCTCCGCTGTCATTTCTCTGTCGAAGGACGTTAGTCCGGGGACTTGGATCATGTTCATGAGCGGGTTGTTGAGGTTGAACTGGTCGTTCTGATTCTTGGTGGAGAGAAAATTGTGGAAGGAGCGGAGCTGGAAGGGGTTGCCCATTTTAGGCGACGCCAGCGCTCCGAGGTAGCCACCCCCGCCACCGGGCTTGAGCTGCCTGGCGATAAAAATATTGAACCGCTTGGAACCAATTGGGTCGTTTTCGCCGTTCGCCAGGGTCTGACGATGCGCCTGCTCAGCCGCAGAATTGGGGAGGGGGTTCACGCCATTGTTCATGTGCATGCCATTGTTCATGCCCATGCCCATGCCCATGCCATTGGGCATGTTGGGGTTGAAATTGTTCATCATCGGGTTGAATGAGGGGTTGTTCCGCAACTTGTTCAAAATTTCCCGGGACATCGCATTCATGTCGTTGGGGTCGTCTTCCTGGGAATTGTGGTTGGCGGAGTCGTCCGCTTCGGGGGGGGTGAGCTTTGCAATCAGGCTGGAAGGAGACTGCTCGTGGCCGAGAATCAGCAAGTTGGTTGTGGAAGGGTCCGAAAGTTCCTTCGTAAGGAGGTCGATGGAAGTTTTCGACCGTAGGATGGAGGAGGAGGAGTGTGCTGGAATGAAGATGAGGAGAGGGGGGGGGGTGGACGTGGAAGTGGAAGTGGAAGTGGGATCAGACGGAAACGGATCAGAAGGAAACAGGAGTGAAGATTCTAGCTGAAGTTGGGAGGCTGCAGAGGCTGCAGCGGCTTTCCCTGGAACACCGGGTCCTTCGGTTGTTGCGTCCTTTGCCAGGAGCGTGGAGAGCGTGGCTGATGCGAATTTGTCGTCGACCGTCGTGATTTGCTTGGCCGACCGGCACAAAAACGCCACCAACGCCGACGTTTTCAAGGCTGGCGAGTCCACCTCGAACAGGTTAGTCTGGAGCAGCCGATTCCTCACGTTTGTCAAAATGCTGTTGTCCAAAACGACGAAGCCGAAGCCGTAGCTGTGGGCCAATGCCATGGCCACCGTTTCCTGCATGGCGCATGTCGCCGTTGTAGAAGTTGTGTCCAGACGCAGGCCGAGCTTGTCGTTGAATAGGCCCTGGGCTGAGGGGAAGGCTCCGGCTGACACGCCGGAGGTCAAGTGAGAGCGCCAGCCCGGGCTAGTTGCCAGTCCTCCGGCTGCCTTCAAAGACCGTGAAGTTTCAGCTGTTAACCAACGGTTTGTGGGTGTCGAGGGGGGGGTAAAGGAGGGGGTGGGGGTGGGGGC
>Ga0302114_10002690_pt1 | contig 11339 bp, 12 predicted proteins | sample AG5_Surface_MG_FD_203107 | JGI IMG/M metagenome (GOLD analysis project Ga0302114, IMG submission 203107) | Marine microbial communities from Western Arctic Ocean, Canada - AG5_Surface | ecosystem: Environmental > Aquatic > Marine > Oceanic | place: Canada: Western Arctic Ocean | collected...
GAGGTCGACCCTGCCAAAAGGCTCGCGACCCTAAATGCTTGGCGCGCAGCGCGTGTCGCTATTTGCAACCGACCAGTGATCGTATGGTAACACCCTGCCGACCGAAAGTCAACGATATAGGGGGAATCGTGTATTGCTTGCTTGCTTGATAGAATAATAATATAATATTAAATAATATATATATTAATACTAATAATAAGATCTATATAGAGATTTAACTCGTACTTTTATGAGTTAACTAATATTTTAATACATCGAAATGCATATGTTCATAGAGCAAACAGTGCAACGACGTTTCGGCTTCCATGTATGGAGGAGAGTCGAGTCAATAGACCTTGAAATCTATATGGGAAGTTTAACTCGTTCATTTGAAGGTCTAAATTATATTCAGCACAGAGCAAACAGTCTGAGTGTTTCTCAACTTGCCATCACACATATTATGAATATATCTTATATATTATTAATATCATATTTAATACCTTCGAAGGTATCTATACATAATATCATCTCAAAGACCCCGTGGAAAATGGTTTATGATTACAGATGTCAAACCATAGATCGGGCGGATTTCATTTAGTTAAATTTTACTGAATGTATTCTACATTTAAAAGGAAGCCCTGTGTTATGTCTTGCTATTTTCTAGCTGTACATTGCATATTTCCCAACTACTTTTGCAAAATCAAATGCTCGGAAACAAGCTGCGTCATGCTGACAAAAAGGTCTGACGATTTGTTTCAGTCTCAACAAAACCGTCGGCGCTCATGTAGTGAGCTCAATCTAATTTTGATGTAAGTCTTGAGATGGTCGAAATACATTTTCATCGAAGAAATCAAAATTGATGACAACCGTTAATGGAACATAAAATTCAAATACTGAACCCGTCAACTTTCAATAGTGTGAGGTTAGTTGCACATTATGCACAAAAGGTCTGTAAGTTAACATTGAAAATTCAGCATAAGCATGTTTATTCACACATCGGGTGCTTAGAAGATTGCATGAGCGCGACCTGTGATAAATATTGGTTGTGGAGACACTGACGATTGCGTTCCTCCTCTGAAGCAGTATATATCATGCTTTTCAACTGTTCCGTCCGTTTAGAAAAAACTTCTTTCTCGTGGTAGAGCAGGATGTTATAAGAGCAGTACTGATTATCTGTCGTTATCAGGTCGGCGCATGCACGCTGCAGTCTTCGCTGTAACTCTGCTGAACGCCGCTGCAGGCCTGAGATGACGATTTCTATTTTATGCTCAATTCTACCAGCTCGCTGGGCATCGCGTGCCATATGTGAACATGCACGCGTGTGTGCAGCAGTTCCATTATCGTCCCCATCTAAATGCCCGAGAGTAAAATGTGAAGTTGACGTGTCAATGTTCCATATAGTATGCGAGTTGCGGCATGTGTACATGTATTCGTCACCGTTCAGGAGCTGATGACCCGCTCTAGACTTCAGTGCAGTGATCTCCCTTGAGAGGAGGGCAGCAGATGTTGCCATCTGTCTCAAAGAAATCGGCGATGTCAATGATTGGACTTCGTCATTTGCCCCAAACTCCGAAATATCATACTGAATCATGTTTACAAGCTCTCTGCGGATGATTTGTGCCGCATTGTACATCAGTGCGTCACCTGTTTCTATGCGAACAAATGAGGGTCGATCCAAATTCCTTAGCGCTGATTTCGAGTGCGTTAAGCGTTCCAGTGGAAAAGAAGAGAAGATGAGATCCGCATCTATATGATGGCAGAAGTCATCATCGGCAGTTTGATCAGATTTTGGTGGTGTTGGCAATACAACCTGATATTCATTGTTCGGTACAGGAAGAGAAGTCATGGCATGTTTCAATACACCGCCAACTGTTATCATATCATCACCGTCTGCAACATGAGCATTCCTTCGACTTAAACGCGTCTTACTTACGAAATAACGTTCAGGAGAAGATATAGTGGAGACAGAGATGCCATCACGACTACTTGACATGCCGATCCCTGAAGAATTTCGAGCTTGTTTGTCATCTGGTAACATTTGATGTACCCTGTGTGACGATGGAAGCTCGTGGAGAGTGGCAATGTCTCTTGCTTCAATGGTGTGCCCCAGCTCGCCTCCCCGAACCCGAGGGGGTGGAAGATTGAGCTCATTGTGTTGCCGACGAGCGTCGGAATCGTTCAAGTTGGCACCAGTCTGCACACCATTTGGCACACCGTGACGTTCAACTATCCTTTGGCGTTTTTCGTCTTGCTTTTTTAGGCTTTCTTCAACGTCCTTTTCACAACTGCCCTCAAAATCAGCCAAAGTCTTTGGTTTGAAGGTTTCTTCGTTCAAAATTGCAAGCGCCTGGCGCTCATCACTGGCGTCGAACAGACCTCCATCTGGTTTTCTTTCAAAGGGAATTTCGGCATTGTAGTCTATCCCCTTCACCCGCTTTGCCCGCTTCACAGTATCGATACCAGCTGCCTTGAGTTCACGACGTTTTTGCAGCGAGGCAAGTCGCCTTGCTTCTTCTAGCTGTTTCTCTCTTGCTTTTCGTTTTGCTTTTTTCCCTTTGGTATTCGCAAGTCTCGCGCGCGCTTCCGAGAGCATTTCCTTTTCCTCCTCATCCATATCGACAGGATCCGGTCGTGCAGGTTTGGATTCGGGGTTTGGGTCAATTTCACCAGGCCTGAGACGGCGCGGATCATCTGTCAGGCTGTTGCTGTCTTGCTGACAAGCTGCGTCTAGCAATTTTTCATATCTCTGGAAATGTACTTTAGTCAGTAAGCAGACATCTATTCGGGATGCAGGTGAAGTTCTAAGTCAATTTTGTGCCGACATACCTCGAGACATTGAGCAGGAGTACGACCCACGATAGGGGCTATAGTACGCCATTGGGTCGGCATCAATTTTGCAAGGTGGAGTAATTTTTCATCCTCCTCCCGATTCCACTCGGTTTTCTTTATCGATGGATCAAGCCATTCATACCAACGGGCTTTGCATTGCTTTGCTGACTTTCGCACGAGGAGGGACGAGATCCGGGCCCACTGATTCTTCCCGTATTTCATCACCGCCGCCTTCAGAATTTCGTCCTCTGTGTTTTTCCATACACCACCTTTGATAAGAATTCTCATTTTAACCTTGTCAAAGAGGCGTGCGCCTAATGTGTAACTTAGCTTGCGAGTGTGCTTGCTTCGGTTCCCCTCCAAAAGACCCGCTTCTAGAGGTGTGCTAGCTTGTGTTGTTCGGTTATTAGTTGTGCAAATAAATACCTCGTATGATCGTATATTAATACAAGCAAATATATCATAATAATAATCTCATCATGTCCTCCTCGATCAAATCCTGATCGTTTCCAGCGCCGCGAGCCGAAGAGAGCGGTTTGATAGGAGATCTATCCTATCAAATCTAAGTTACCTATCAACCAAGAGACCACAAGTTACCATAAAGGCACAATAAATAAATAATGCTCGTAATATAAAAAAACTCGTAACAAAGACATGCATGCATAATCTTAATTATAATCATATCTCGTTTATTACATGGGATGTAGTTTCGTCTAATTAGATTACGCAGCGAATATCGAATTTTCGTACCAGAGACCTGAAAGCCATTGTGATCATCGGTTGGAGCTTATCCTCGTCAGGATTAGAACTCGACGTCGCTGGTCACGGCTGTGGGGTTGCGGTAGAACTCGGCCGCCTGCGTGGCGTGTCCAGCTCCGTTCCAGCGCGTGGAGGTGACTGTGTGTCCCAGGACCCTTCGCATGATGGTGTTGATAAGAGTGGCGTGGACAAGGGCGATGTTGTGGAGGTACGCCTTGTTCCGGAATTCGAGGGGTGGAGGCTCCTCGGTGTGTACGCCCTGTGTGTGTGTGTTGACAGCTCCGGATGTGCGGTGGGCTTGGTGGTCGGCGATGTCTTTTATCAGCTTGAGGAACGGTTTGCCCATGCGGCCGTAGGTGCCCATCACGAGTGGGATGAATTCCTTGTGCGCTCTGAGCGCAGCCTTCTTGTACTTGCCGTCTTTGATCGTCTCCGCGGCCTTGATGATGTTGGCTTTGGGATGGCTCTTGCCTTGGCGGGCCTGGGGTTGGCTCGCCGGGTCCTTGGCCTTGCCGATGATGTGTGTGATCGAGGTGTCGAGCAGGAGGGTTGTGGAGTTGGCGCGTAGGCCGTCGGCGCGGATGTCGACTCTCAGCTCGTGTGCTTTGCCTTTCGCGTCGGTGTGCGGCTCCAGCTCTCCGACGGGCTCGGAGACTGTGGTGCAGCCGGCTCGACGGAGGATCTTCTCGACGGTGTCTCTCACGGCGTTGTGGGTGGTGTACATGCTGCCTCCTGCGTTGCCTTTGGCGGTGCACATGAGGTGGTCGAACGCGTGGTGTGGTTCGAGTGCGGGGTGGTGCTTTGCACAGCAGGTCGTGGTGATCTTGCGTTGGTGGGCGAGCTTGAGGTTGGGCATGGGGAGGCTGAGCTCCTGCCTGATTCGCATCTGACAGAAGATGGACCGGATCTGGAGGGATGGCTCGAATGGACATATTCTGCGCCAGGTCAGTGCGTGCTGGCTCTTGAGGGAGTACATGGCCGCCGCGACCTTGTCGGGGGCTTGCGCGTACAAGGTGTCGAAGTCTTCATAAATACGAACGAAGCTTAATCGGGGTTGGCAACAGGGTTCGGCAGGGTGTAAAATTTGTGTGCACCGTATGTTCCCTTTGGGCCCCGTGGTGTCTGTCGTTGGCGACGACCGATCCGGCGATCCTTTGCATGAGCGATGTGATGAGAGCGACGTGTATGAGGGCGAGGTTGCGCAGGTGGACATGGTTCCGGAGCTCGTTGGGCGGTTCGATCGATAACTATCTATAAGAAATTAAATACCTTATCATTAAGTCCACACAATCACGCCAGTGGGCAACTAGTAGAAAGTTTCCGCAAGCGACTTATCTTTTTAAAAAAGTGGTCACCTGCGCGTGCGCTGGTTGATATTCAGAATACCTTCATATATCACTCATCAATATCAGTTCTTATTCCATTTCGGTTCTCCACTCCGTGGTATTCTTACCCGCCCCCATGTTCTGCTCCGGCCATTTGTAATGTCATCAAACGATACCGAGCGAGGCCGTGGTTGACGATCCTGCTCCTGGCTGGGTTTAACCACTCATCAGTATACACCACTATTCCCCATATATCGTTGACCCGCGGTCGGACCCGATTTAGGTCGGTTGTAATATATTTAGGGCTTTAGGGTCGCGCATGTTTTTTTTTCCTATGGCGCCTAGTCAGGCCAAGTCAGAACGGCGAGCGCGCTGGACCGCTTGCAAAGATGCTGCTGGGCGCCAAACACGGAGGGCGACCTCGGATCGTGTCGCGCATTATCCCCAAATGTTTGGCGCGAAGCGCGTGTCGGTATTTGCAACCGACCAGTTTTCGTATGATAACCACACTGCTGACCGAAAGTCAACGATATAGGGGGAATGGTGTATTGAAATAATAATAAATTATTTATAACACTTTATAGATATATATAATCTTACGTTTCGTAGCATACTTATTATTACTGGATACTAACTGACGACGGCGCACGCACGCAGTTAGAGTTCTAATTGATTTACAAACACCCCCTCACAGGCGGGGAACGCAGAGGGCCAGTTCAAGTCAGAAAGCTGGGGCCTAGACAACATTTGTGAGCAGTGCGATGCGTTGCCTCGCGCGGGTATTTTTTCTTCTACTAACGATACTGCATGCTGCCGGGTGCGTTTTACTCAAACCCATACTTTTTCCGCAACGCAGCATGAAGTCAAGAAACTCCTTTGGCACAGGGCGGATTACTACGCGACCCTTGGGCTGCACCGCAGCGCTTCTGAGGACCAGATAAAGAGAGCCTATCGCAAACTTGCTCTGAAATATCACCCTGATAAAAATACGGGGAATGAGGATGCTGCCCACAGGTTTACCGAGATCGGCAACGCATACGAGGTGTTGTCCAATAAGGAGAAGCGTCAGATCTACGACCGGCTCGGAGAAGAAGGTGTCCAGCAGCACGCTCAAAATAATCGCGGCAGCAGTGGGAGCCAAGATATTTTCTCGACCTTTTTCGGCGGCAACTTTGGCAGTTTCGGTGAAGGACGGGAGGCAGAGACACTCAAGGGGGATCCGATCGGTATTGACCTCGAGGTTAGCCTGAAAGATCTATATCTCGGTCAGATTTTGCGCCTTGGAAGGGATAAAAGTGTAGTCAAGCCCGCGAAAGGTGTGCGGAAATGCAATTGCAAACAACATATGGTAACGCGCCAAGTTGGTCCTGGAATGTTCCAGCAATATGCCAAAGAAGAGTGCGAGGAATGCCCAAATGTAAAGATGATGCGGGATTTTGAAAGCCTGAACGTCGAGATTGAACCTGGCATGCCAGATCGCCACGTCATACATTTTTTTGAAGAAGGAGAACCCATCATCGATGGCGAGTCCGGAGATATGCGATTATATGTCACTGCTGCTAAAGATCACAAGTTTACAAGGGAGGGTGACGATCTCCACATGACGCATCGGATTCATCTAGTTCACGCACTGACAGGTTTCCAACATAACTTCACCCACGTCGATGGCCGCATAGTTGAGCTCGCGCGGTCCTCGATCACTTTCCCGGGCCACACTGACGTTATATCATTTGAAGGTATGCCGATGTACGGCAGCAATGGAAAATTCGGCAATCTTGTCATTACATATGAGGTTGACTTCCCCGAGTTCCTTGATGATGAACAAAAAGTGCAAGTGAGGACAATCTTTCAACGCCATAGTTAGAATCGGTGTGTTCAAGCCAACATTTTTTGCGGCGCCATGAATATGACCACATTTGCATAAAAAAAAAGAATGTATACCATGATGAGCACAAGTCCACAAGCAAAGTTCTGACCGACTTTCGTGACTATTTCCGGACTAGCATAGTATTTACTTGTCTTCCTCAACTGTTCCGAGCACTATTCGCAAAAGATTTGGTCTGCCTCGCCATTGATTAATGCCAGCACCATATCCAATTCTTTCTTGTCGAAACCTTCGCGGCCAGTCACCAACGCTGGTTTTCAAAGTAGCGACAAGGCTCGCCCCAGTTGGGGTAACAAATTCGCCATCTGATTGCGTTGCATACGTCAACAAATCAGCAGCGCAGAGACACTGGACGGTGGCTGGCGCAGGGCAGGGAAGCGGACCGTGTGCGGCTCCACATATCAGCCCTCTCCCCATCGGCAGTGCTGATACAACGACTTCATTAACACCAAGATAATCTAAGCAAACCGCAACTGCCACTGTGTCAACGATAGAATCAAGGGCACCAACCTCATGAAAGTGTACAGTCTCAGAAGAAATACCATGTGCAGAGCTTTCCGCCTCTGCAAGCAACTCAAATGTCTTCAGTGCTTTGTGTTTCGACCCTCGCGTAAGTACTGAACCTTCTATTAATGACTTTATTTCTTTGAAAGTGCGAAGCCGAAGTAGGTTCCGTTTTCTTTGCCTAACAGAAAATAGTGGAGCAGTAATTGCGGAACGGCTTGTCGTCATGATATTCAACTCGTAATTGTTGCCCTGCAAATCCAACCTTGTAAGTTGTCTTTTGACGAGTTCCAGTGGAACGCCAAGGTCAACTAGTGCAGCGACAAACATATCACCAGCAATTCCAGCTGTGAAAGCGTCAATGAAAAGTATCTTGCCCGCACAAGAATTCCGTGCTAGCGGTGGATTTCGGGCCATGTAGGAAGCACAAATGGTGACGTCTCCATTCGTGTTATGATGAGCAGGCATACGCCGAAAACAGTTCTGAAAGATTTTCTGATTATTGGTTGTGTGGGTAAAAATACTCTGTGAGTTAGCGGGCCACGTCAAATTGCCACGTTGTGCATCACTCGCTCTGCCCCCTACTTGCCTGAATCGCATGGCTGGATGTCTCGCGAACCGACGAAAATAGTTCATTTTCGCCGAATTTGACGGTTTGACGACATCTCTCTCGTTTTTTGCTGGAGTATGTTTTGCAACTTTGCTGCGAGCTTTGTCAAAAGCTGTAACCACACGAGTTTTGCACGGCAACGTGACGCCAAGCACACCGATCTGTGTTTTGGATGACATCGAATGCATGATCGGGTCCGTTCCGTGCATCCATCTCAGACAACGAAGCAGCTTTCCGACTTGTTTTTTCTCGTTATTACATTTCGTTGCGATATCTATATATATACTTGTAAACGAGTTTCGTATTAAAATCTCATATCGAAACTTGGTGATAATAATAAGCTTTATATTATTATTATTTTGAATTATGATACTTAACTCATCTTAACTCAATTAACTAAAATTAAAATCTGCACGCTTACTTGGTTGATATCCAGAATATATTATTATATTATGATAATATTATTATTTAAGATATTATTATTTATTAATATTATAAGCTATAGCTTATTATTTTTACAAGATATTACGAAGGTATTATATATTATTATTATTGATTATTATTATTGATAAGATCCTAATTTATTATTATTAATATAAGATGATTATACACTATCCTGATGCGTGTTGTAAACTTGTGGTAAACTTGATGTAATTTTGATGTAAACTTGTAATTTTCGCGTGATTTTGGGATCCGATGTTGTAATTTCCCAAAATACAGCATCCGAGCATTTTTTCTGTTTGGAGACGTTGTAAATAAAACTTCAACAACCGGTCGATTTTGTACACTTGTTGTAATTTTTTACATCATGTCGGATGTTGTAATTTATTCATTTGTTCAAACTTCTCAGCGACCGACGAAGTGTTGGGCCAGTTGTGTTCGCACATCCAACCGTGAAGGTGAAACGATATGGAAAACATCATTGCACCGATTGTGTTGACAGTATGTGCCGTCATGCTTCTTGGCATCGTAGTTTTAGCCGTGGAGTACCTCTGTCGTGAGAGCGTGAAAAACACGAAAATAACTGCCGTTCTCAGGCAGCGAGGCGTGAGTTCCACCCGGAGACCATTCCAGAGAATTGCAGACAACAGAAAAGTGCTCAAAACTTCCCTCCAATCCTATTTCGAAGTGCAACGTGGATATCTTGAAACAAGGTAGCTCAAACTCGACAAAAGGTGGAAGCTTAAGGTGAGTGCCTGGAAATAAAGATAATAATGCGTGGTGGTGCCTTTTGTAACCTATCCCTTGTTGACAGGCTGAGGAAAACAAGTGGTGGTACTGTTGAAAAACACTCAACTCTTTTGGGCTCAAATATTAATACCCTTAACACTTCAGCAGACATGTTTGACAATGACGCCACGCAGTGGAGAAACGCTGTGATGACGAGCATGGGGCGGCGAGAACTCATCTGTGGCGGTGAGAGTCAAGATGAACAGATGCCATACATAGGTTTAAACCCGCCATTGAAGAATCCATGCGGGCAGACACACCGAGCAGAACAACATGAGTTTGAAAAGTGGAGGAAGGTTGTTGTCATCGAGAGTAGGGGGGCAAATCCAGAGGAGTTCTATAGCGAGACTCAAGACATGCTGCACCGCTTCATCGACTACACCAGGACAAATAAGGTCGTACTTATCGAGGAGTTGGGGGCCAGGTTTGGTGTCGCGAGCCAGGATATGGTGACCCGTTTAGAAACTCTAGAGAGAAGTGGAAGTATCACAGGCGTTATGGACGACCGCGGCAAGTTCATATGTATAACAGCGCACGAGATGACACTGATTGCTGGATATTTTAAGACCCAAGGTCGACTCTCCATCAGCGAGCTAGCTGGCATATCGAACAACACGATTAAGATGTAGTTTTCTTTTCCAAAAATGAAACCGTCATCATGCTGTGGTGCGGAGCGCATTACAACCGCTCGTCATCAGCGAAGAACAAAAGTTACCAGAGTGATAAACACTACGAGAAGAATAAGTGCATTCCATGCCGCACCTTGCACTCCGTACATGGTGATGTTCGTTATGACATTACCAACTTCAACCTTGTCGTTCTCGCTCAAACCTGAAACGTTGTCAACGATTGGGGAGACGATGCGTCCCTGGCGCTCAGCCCAAAAGAGCTCCTCATTTGCTTTTGCTAGTCTGAGTTCGTTCATTTCCCTAAGTACCTGTTCGAGCCGTGCCATGTCATCGGATCCAACAGGTGCGATGCCCTGGAGAGCTTCCTGATACACGCGCAGTGCACGAAGGTCATTTCGGGAGCCGGCGACGTTCCTTCGTATCAATTTCATTGACATCCCCATTTCCTTCAGGTCCGACGTGTAAGCCTTGGTGCACGTGAGGAGATCCAGGGGACCTGAGTTCGCCTCATCACGGGCCGAAAGTATAACAACTTTACGTGGACAGCGTGATGTCAGCTTGCACATAGCGACACCAGAAATGTCACGAACCAAAGCAGGTCGATTCGTGCAAAGCATATGGAGGCAGGAAAGCAGGTCGGGCCCGAAGCTTCGACGATGGGTCGTTCGGGTTGAAAGAGTTTATCTGTAGAACAGGTGAAGAATAGTGGAGATATTTACACAGAATAAAGAGGGGGATACACCATGCAGAAAGCAGGGAAATAACCTAAGCAGGGTGACCTCCTCAAGCCTCAAGCCAGTTCTTTACCTTTCTTTACGAAGAGTTTGCGGATACGCGTTTCGTTGGAAATTTTTATTAATACGAGGTACTTGTAATATGATCTTATTTATTACTTATTATTACTTGTATCTATCTATCTTCGAACGAAGCAAGTAATAATAATAAGCTAGTAATATGTAAGGTAATAATAAGAATCAATATATAATAATCCAATCAATTTGACATATATTATAATATGATAATATGATATTATTATTATAATACAGCAGTAATATGATAAAGTTATGATATTAGTGCTACCCTCTTCTCTTCCGGTAGATCTGGATATTTTTTGACACGTGGACAGAAACTCTTCAGATTGCCAAAGGTCGCTTCAACTCCACTGCAAGACAGCGACAGAAATGAACTGAAATGAACTCCGCTTCATCACTCGTTTGTTTGATACTTTCTGTGTTATTAGTTCTTGGGTCGTCTGAGGCCGTTCCAGGGGAGTGCCTTGCCGACGTTGATTGTCCGGCCACCGCATCCGTCAATGAGATCCCTAGTCCCGTGGTCGACCCAGCAACAGTCCCGTCGCAACTTATGAAGCTGGCAGAACTATCCGATACCAAGTCTAGCGCAGGAGTCACGCGTCTCATCTTTACCGACAGCGACATAGCTGGACGTGCCTACGTTCGTTCATTGATGGAACAAGCCGGTTTGCTGGTGCGTGTGGACAGTATGGGAAATATTTTTGGCCGCTGGGTCGGAAGCCAACCGGACCTACCGGCCGTCGGAAGTGGTAGCCACATAGATGCTATTCCTAATAG
>Ga0302114_10002691_pt1 | contig 11338 bp, 9 predicted proteins | sample AG5_Surface_MG_FD_203107 | JGI IMG/M metagenome (GOLD analysis project Ga0302114, IMG submission 203107) | Marine microbial communities from Western Arctic Ocean, Canada - AG5_Surface | ecosystem: Environmental > Aquatic > Marine > Oceanic | place: Canada: Western Arctic Ocean | collected...
TTGTTCACATTCGCGAGCAATTAGATAATCAAGATCTAAGCGATATTTTAGAATTGCCTACGTCCAGTAAGCCATTGCATAATCGTCTCTCTCAGGATTTTCTCGTTGAACACAAAGTGTACAAGTTGAAACCGAAGAGACCTAGACCTCGCACTCGAGTAATAAAACTAACTCGCAAGCGAAAAAAATATCCGTCTCCATTAAAAATTCGTATAAGAAAGCGCAGTTCTTCATCGTCTTCCAGCAAGAAAAAATCTTCCAGCAAGAAAAAATCTTCCAGCAAGAAAAAATCTTCCAGAAAGAAAAAATCTTCCAGAAAGAAAAGAAGCAATAGCCGGAAATCCAAATCATCATCTACATACAAAAGAGAGAAAACCCCGCGCCCAAAGACAAGGAGGGTTCATCTCAGCAGAAAATCCAGCAGAAAATCCAGCAGAAAATCCAGCAGAAAATCCAGCAGAAGCTCGCACTAGATCGTGTAAGACCTTTTCTTTTTTGAACGAAAATGTTTTGCTATTGTGAGATCTGCTTCTGTGAAGGTAAGTTCTCTCGTTTCTTCGCCCTCTCTGTATTTTTTTGCTTCTGTGGCCTCCATGGTTCTCAGGTAGTAGCTTGAGGCATACAACAACTTGCATTTGGGCGAATTGTCATACACTGATTCGATGTGAATGTGTCTGCGCGATTTGATCTGTGATATAAATTTTGAACACATATCATGTTCAGTGTCTTCAAAAGTGATGGTGAAAACACCATGGTGTCTTGCATTTTTAACATTTCCGCTCATTTCATAATCCTCGTAACACGAAGAACATCCATTTATTGTGGCTATGTCGATGATTTCAGATTTGATGTCGTTGTCTGCATTTTGTAAAAACAAGTCATAAGAGATATCTATGGTGTATCCCATGTTGATATATAGAGGCAAAAGAATATCTTATTTCTAAGAACACAATTGATATAAAGTTATTGTGCAAACCTTTTTTAGATAGAGATTATATGAGTACTTTTAGAAACTATGGAGGGACTAAACGTAGTGCAAAACAGAATATAGTTTCTAGTAGGTACAATGATAATGAAATAAATACTATTACAGACAGCGAGGGTCTTCCTAACTCCACCATACTTACGGAAGGGCACCTAGATATGAGCTGTAATTCCATATTCAATGTTGCCGCGGTAGATTTTTGCGATGGAACGTCTATGTCAAGTGGTTACCAAACAATAACTACTGGTGGCCCCACCGGACGAACTGGCCCCACAGGAAGAACAGGAGTTACTGGCCCTACAGGTCCCACCGGAAATACTGGTAGAACCGGTGCACTTGGACCTACTGGACCCACCGGACCTACCGGACCTACAGGGGGGACTGGAGTTACGGGTAGAAACAATACCGGAGGAACAGGTTGGTTTGGGACAACTGGTGCTTCCGGCTCTACAGGAAGAACTGGAAGAACTGGAAGAACTGGTATCACAGGAGTTACCGGATCTACTGGTTCAACAGGTTTTACTGGCATTACGGGAGTTACCGGCAGAACAGGTAAAACGGGAAGCACTGGTGCCATAGGAAATACTGGAAGAACCGGAAGAACAGGAATGACGGGACTAACAGGATGTACCGGACGAACTGGCGACACAGGAGATAAAGGCAACACTGGTGTTACTGGTTTCACAGGTAATACCGGGAAGACAGGACGAACCGGAAATACCGGACTATCAGGACCTACTGGCGTAACAGGACCTACTGGCGTAACAGGACGTACTGGTGGAACTGGATATGTAAGTGCGCCAGGAGATACCGGACCTACGGGATATCGAGGTATAACTGGAATTACTGGATACATTGGAACATATGGTACAACAGGCTCAACTGGTCAGACAGGTGCTACTGGATTGAGGGGATCTCTCGGAAACATCGGTGTAACAGGGCGCACGGGATCAACTGGTGTCACGGGCTTAACAGGTATTCTCGGAACCCAGGGACAGCAGGGCTGCACTGGTCCAAGAGGATTGGTTGGACCACAAGGCTATAAAGGCATCACTGGCACAGAGGGAGATAAATCATATATTGGATTTGCAGGTGTAACTGGACCAATTGGATCATCATACACTGGACCAACCGGTCCGACTGGTTTTCGTGGGTATCGTGGTATTACTGGAAATACAGGAATAACTGGAGGGTTCTCTATTAGTAAATACAGCAATACTAGCGACATAGCATCTTTTCAAACGAGTATTGATAGCAGCAACAATGTCGTATTGAAAACAAATAACAGATTAACAAATGTCAGTTTATACGCAGGTGCGAGCGCAGATTCGTCTGGAAACGTGATTTTTATGAAAAACTTGGCCTTCAATAAGTCAACATTTGTATCTAGTAGTCAGGGCGGAGAACCAGATTACAATCTGGATGTAAGTGGGTCCATACAATCTGCGGCATTCAATACGTTGTCGGATAGAAAAGTTAAAACGCAGTTTCAGCCTATTCCTTATCGTATAGAAGACATAACCCCATGCAGTTACATGAACAATCAGACACATACGCGCGACATAGGGTTTATAGCTCACGAAGTGCAAAGAGCAATACCTGTACTTGTAGATGGTGAAAAAGATGGACCGGAACTACAGACAATCAACTATCCCGGTATTGTAAGCATGATGGTTAATGAAGTGAAGAAATTGAAAAAACAAATACAAATGTTAGAAAAAAAACATACAAATACAACAAAATAGCTATATTATAGTATTGTGCTTTTTTAGGACGCCATTATATGAGCACATTTAAACAATATGGAGGCAGAGATCGATCTGCTAAAGACAATATAGTAACGCATCAGCACACAAATAAGAATAGTGTGGTTACCAACAATAAAGTAGGTATGAATAATTCCAAAATAGCGACAAACAGCGACATCGACATCAGCTGCAACTCTATTCTGCGACTGGACACATTGTATTTTATTGATGGCACATCTCAAAATACAGCAGCCACGACTGATGGATCCACTGGTCCTACGGGCGCAAGAGGCCCTAGAATTGAAATTAGGGGGCCGTCGGGGCATACTGGTATAACAGGATGGACTGGATTTGGTAAATTGAAACGAGGTAAAACTGGACACCGGTCATTTACTGGTCCGACAGGCCCAACAGGCTCCACTGGGCCCACTGGAAATACTGGAGTAACAGGTCTGACCGGAGTGTCTGGTGTAACTGGGATAACAGGCGCCACCGGACGCACTGGTATTAGGGGGTACACTGGTGTTACTGCATCGACTGGACCATCTGGACCTACTGGAAGAACTGGTAGGACTGGTATCACTGGGGTAACCGGTAGAACTGGAGACACAGGTTGCACAGGTCCTACCGGCTATAGAGGAAATACAGGAGCCACCGGAAATACCGGTCCCACAGGGGAATGGGGGGCTACTGGAAGAACTGGTGCCACTGGCACTACTGGTCCAACTGGCAGAACTGGTGCAACAGGGGCTACAGGCAATATAGGTAATACCGGAACAACCGGATTTAGAGGGCCTAGAGGCCCTACGGGAGGTAAAGGAACATTGGGTCCTTTAGGAGCCATTGGAGAAACTGGAATAACTGGATACGTTGGCACAATAGGTTTCACAGGGATCACAGGGATACGTGGGTCTGTGGGGAATACAGGATTAACTGGCCAGGATGGTCCCGTGGGAACAAAGGGGACAACAGGCTCGACAGGGTCAAGAGGCCCTACAGGTCCGACCGGATTGCAGGGTATAGTTGGTTATATGGGTAGAACGGGAGCAACGGGGCTATCAGGTAGAACTGGGAATACAGGCATAACAGGATTAAATTTCACAGGACATACTGGTCCTACCGGCTTGACTGGATCAATTCAATCAGGCTTGACGGGACCGACAGGTATGTTTTCTAGAACAGGGATGACCGGATTTACCGGATCATTGTACGAGTTCGCAAATCCGGTATATCTCAATCAAAGGAGTGTGGTGCAGGTTGATGCTTCCGGGGGACATGTAAAATCAGCAAATGACATTATTATGACCCCGGTTAGCTCGTTTACTCATTCTGATATGAGATATTACGCATACAATAAGGTCTTTATCAACCAGCTTGACGGCTCTGTAGTTGATGCAAGCACAAATCTCTATGTGAATGGAAAAACCCGGAGCTTTTCTAATTTTACTATTTCCGACCATAGAATAAAACACTTTGTGGAAGAAATTGACGAAACGCTGGATGATATGAACCCATATCTTTATTACAATACGAGGAACAAATGCTATGAAATGGGGTTCGTAGCACAAGAAGTAGAAGAGGCGCTCCCGTATTTGGTGAATAATGCCGAAGACAATTTAAAAAGCGTGAATTATACCAGCATAATTCCACTGCTTGTAAAGGAAGTTCAGACATTGAAAGAGAAAGTAAAACGACTAAAACAATCTAAATAATAAATGCAAATGATAATACGAAAGTCGCAGTATCATTTTTTAGCCAGTGATTATATGAGAAAAAGTTTTAGAAAATATGGCGGTAGAGATAGAACTAGTGAAGGAGCCTCTATTCGTAATCAAATTGCCAATGAGGGAACAACGATTATTAGTAATACCACTACATCAAGTGGTTTAGAAACTTCTGTCATGATGAGCAGTCTCGACATGAGCGAAAACTTTATTTCTTTCATAAATAGCATTGAATTTTGTGACGGCACATCTCAAAATTCTGCATATAGACAAGGTCCCATTGGTCCGACTGGTCGCACAGGCGGATTTATTGGTGTCACTGGGTTTAAAGGGAATAGAGGATTTACAGGGAATACCGGCAACACCGGCCCTACGGGACACACTGGGGCAACTGGACGAACCGGATGCACTGGTCACACAGGGGTTACTGGAAATACAGGATCAACAGGCGAAACCGGATTTTCAGGATTTACTGGTGTAACTGGAACGACCGGTGACACCGGATGCACAGGTCCGTCTGGGTTCACAGGCATTACCGGACAAACTGGTCAAACCGGATTATCAGGACAAAGAGGTCCCACGGGCCCGACTGGATGTTCAGGTAGAACTGGAATAACTGGCGATACTGGAATAACTGGAGCGACAGGAGCAACGGGTGCAACTGGTGATATAGGACCGGCACCTACAGGAAGAACAGGTGAAACTGGACAGACCGGTCGAAGAGGAAACAAAGGATTTACAGGTGCAAAAAGTAGCGTCACTGGAGCAACTGGTTATAGAGGAGCTACCGGAATAGTTGGATCTTATGGAAGAACAGGAACAACCGGTGGTTCGGGGAAAAGGGGACAAACTGGTCCCACTGGTGCAAGGGGTGCGACAGGATTGACCGGGGATACTGGTTATACAGGCATCACAGGTAATGTCGGTCCCGGAGGTTCTACTGGACCTACTGGATCAAACGGACAAAATGGGTTCAACGGGGCAAGAGGACCCGCGGGGGTCTCCATGCATGGTAGAACTGGATTTACTGGTGCTACAGGTAAAACAGGTAACACAGGTCGCACTGGCAAAAAGGGTCCGACTGGTCAAACTGGACATGGGTCCACTGGACACACTGGGAACACTGGTCCCGACGGAGCTGGATACGCTGGAAACACTGGCACTCATGGTGCAACTGGATCAACAGGTTACAACGGCCTAGTTGAAACTCTAGATGTAAGCACGCTTACATTGTCCGAGCCATCCGCGCAAAGAACATGGACATTTGTTATTGGTCAAAAGAGCTCCAATTTAAAATGGGTCTCGCAAACAGGTCAGTCGGGATCGTGGACCTCCGTAAATATGGCCAACGATGGACTATCGGGAACCACCCAAAGCGCTGTATTGTCCATCGAATATTCTGCCAACCAAAACCTTTGGGTAGCTGTGGGTGGAGATGGGTCCAACGAGCGCATCATGTCAGCGTATAACCCTAATACTGCGGGCGGCACTTCTGGAACAAATGGCTGGCGCAGAGGAGGGTTCGGTCAAGGAATGTATGCAGTGCGCGGCATTTGTTACTCGCCGGACCACGATATTTGGATATGTGGAGGATGTCTAAATACAAGTCCTGTGTCTAACCATGTTCTTGCCTGGTCACGAAACGGAGTAAACTGGTCAAGGGTGAATAACTCGCGCAATATATTTACCGGCGGAGTGAACAACGGGTGCTTTGACGTGGCTTATTCGCAGACATATCGACAATGGATAGCTGTTGGAAGTAATACAAACCAGCTTGCGTGGGCAACAAATCCGTATGTAGTGTATGATTCAATCGATGCGGCTGCTACAGCAGGTGGATGGCAGCCCATATCCAACAGCCTTTTGATTAATGGTAGAACCATTATGTATTATACATATGGAGACCAGTGGTTATGTGGAGGCACTAGTGCCCCCAGTGAAGATTGTACCATGGCATATGCCAACTACAATGGACGGACAAACTGGTTCAATGTCGGGTCCATTGACGGGACTAAGAAAAGCAACCCTTATTTATTCGCGACTACCTGCAAGAAAATAGTTTTCTCCACTCAACAACATATATTTGTGGCAGTTGGGACGGGTTGGAGCGATAATGAACAGCAATTAAATAGCAACTCTATAGCTTACTGCAAAATCAACGACACCACAAGAGATCTTGCTCCACAATATATCGCTGATTCAAATAATCAAAATGGTTGGGAAACATTGGCTACTTCCAATACGTTGTTTGCAGATGGTGTGGATGTTGCTTACAACTCTCATGTCGATTTATGGATAGCTGTTGGTGATAAGACACGAGGCGGATCTTATACTATTATTATCGCAAAAGACCCAACGATCATTGGCGGAAATAACGGGTGGACAGGGTATGATCTACCAAATTATGATAGCGCAACTCTTAATCAATCTGTGGGTGTAGTAGGAAATTTTGAAATGACAATGAGTATAGACGCGTCGATTAATTTTTTTAATATGCCGACACCAAACATCACCATTGGAACCTCCAAAGATTTGATATTCGAGCCGTCTTCGGATAAAACGTATATAATGTATGGCAAGATGGCCATTAATAAAGATACTATTTCACTAACCCCATCCAATGAGCTATGCGCAATCGATGTAAGTGGATCCATGCAATCAACGCAATATGTGACTTATTCAGACTATCGCATAAAGTCGGATATTCAACCAGTGCGCCAGACGATTGATCAACTACATCCTGTAAAGTACATAAACCAACTAACGGGAAAACCTGATATGGGGTTTATTGCCCATGAGTTACAGAATGAATTTCCATATTTGGTATCTGGTGTGAAGGATGGTCCTGATTTTCAATCTGTGAACTACAACGGCGTAATTGGTGTGTTGGCAAAAGAGATAATTGATTTAAAGAAGGAAATTGAAGAACTGGACATGGATATAGATATAACTTCGAAGCCATCATTATAACCGGATCGAAATAAAACTCACATATACTTAAAAAATCTATGTATAATATATAATGCCGATTAATTTAGGTATTTTAGGTCGCGAAGGTCGTAATCTTCATAAAGAATGGAAGGCGGAGTTATCCAGTCACGGAAAGTATTCGAATAAAAATAAATATTTCAAAAACAACAATATGGATGCATGGTACAAGAAAGAGAAGGATATTAATGCTCGCTATAGAACATTACTGAAAGAAATGGAAAAAAAGAAAGAAGCAGAAGAAAAGGCATTAGAGGTTCTGCGCAAAGAGGCAGATAAGTGTGCAAAAGAAGCAGACAAAAAAATGAAGGAAGAGCAAAAAATAAAAAGACGCTTAGATAAAGAAAAACGTCAGCTTGATCTGAATAAGCGTGTGCCTCGTAGATCAACTCGTTTAGCAAAGAAACGCAGAACCCCTCGTTGTTCAAACGGAACACATAGAAATCAAACAAACGGACGATGTGAAGATAAAAACAAACCAAAAACTAGGAAACGTTGTCCAAACGGAACGCGCAAAAGCAAAAAAACTGGTAGTTGTATTGAAAAGTAAGAAAAGAATGTCCTCGAAACGACCGATACACACCCCAACTACCCACAATCAATATTTAAAAATGATTTATATATTCAAATATTGATTATTGCAACGAATAAGCTATTTATAATGACTACGCCTCTCCCTGTGTTGTGTTTGCATAACGCGCATCCTCGAGATGAATACATCCAATTTCAAGAAGAAGGTCACAAATACACCATCACGAACGATACGACAAGTAAGTACACTTCTGTGACAACTTGGAACCACCAGCATTTTCCAAAATTCGATGCCGATTTGATTATCGACAAGATGATGAAGGGAAAAAAATGGCAGCCAGGACACAAATACTGGGGAATGACTAAGAACGAAATTAAACAACAATGGACCGACAATGGCAAGAGTGTTAGCCAGGCAGGCACCGACATGCATCTTCAGATTGAATGTTTCATGAACAATGACGCGGTATCCTATCCGTATTCACATTCTGACCTTTTATCACACTATCACGAAATAACGCCATCTGAAAAAGAAGAGACGCTGGAATGGAAATACTTCTTGCAATTCGCCACCGAACACGCGAAGTTTCGGCCTTATCGAACGGAGTGGCTGGTGTATGACGAAGATCTAAAATTATCAGGGTCTATTGATATGGTATATGAAAATCCAGACGGAACGCTTACCATTTACGATTGGAAACGCAGTAAAGGCATTTCTGCAATAAATGCATTCAATAAATTTGCAGACACGGAATGCATAAGTCATATGCCCGATTCCAACTTCTGGCACTATTCGCTGCAGCTCAACACATACAAGGCCATTTTGGAAAGAAAGTACAATAAGCGCGTGACTTGTTTACGACTGGTCAGATTACATCCAGAGTGCGATGAAAATACATTTGAGCTTATCGACGTCCCTGATTTGACCAAAGATGTGGAAAATTTGTTCAACATTCGCAGAACGGAGTTACTTGTCAATACCGACAGCCGCACAGCGAAACCTGCGAGAGGGCTCGACATCTTCTTTGGTTAGTTATGATATATCATGGCGTCTGGTATGTCAGACAGCAATGAAATAAAGTAAAATGGGTTAAATATAGTGCAGTACTCTGTATATGGATAATTTGTATATTCTTTTTCTTATATTCTGTTCTGCCATCTTTGCAGTATCAACCGACGTGGATCTCACCGACAAAATACCATATGTATATGCATATATCCTTTCAACAATACATTCTCGCGCACATACCACGACGGACGTTGAAGATGCGAAGGATGAACCGGAAACAGACGTTAGAAAAGAAGTTCTATATGAGGACAAATTCAAAAGTCAGTTTCGAGACATGACTGAGGACGATAGTCACCAGCCAGATAAAAACTGGGAGACTACCTTTGTCATGGAATATACCCCAGTGGGAAATGTTATTATGACATACGATAAGACAAGAGAGACATTTGTCTATTACTCAGATAACATTATTCCGTTTCGCTTCTTGGAGGTAGTGTCTAGAAAATTTGCTATACATTTCAAGTGCAAATATCTTGTTGTAGATGTCGAATTAGAAGAGGAAAAAATGATGTTAGAAATTACTAACTTGAAAAAAATCGAGCTGGATACATCTACATCTAATTTAGATGCCTCAAATACCGAGCACCCTCCTGTAGTTGAGAAGAAAAATGTGTTTGCTAAATTCAAAACATACAATCAACAGCAATCTGGACCCGCCGCTTCGGGAGCAAAGGAACAAACCAGAATAGCAAGCAACAAATCCAAACCAGTTGTAGAAAAATCCAATAGATACTCTTGTCAGGGAAAATTGGCTAATTTTAGTATTGTAAAAAAGGTGTCACGTGCAGAGACCCCTGCGGGCAGGCTGACATTTTCAGACTTCAAAAAATTAGGTGAGTACAAAAAAAGCTTGTTATAATATAACAACGCATGGTCAAGAAAACAAAATCAGTAAAACGACGACGCTATAGTAAAACAAAGACGCAAAAAAAAAAATCTATAAAAGGCGGGGCGAAGACAAGTGGAAAAAAACAAGATTTTAAGCCGATTGGTGGGATTATGTATTGGATAAAAGATTTGATTGCTACCAAGGTGTCTTATATAATTAACGGACAAGTTACCCGACGCCTCCAGGATCAGTTTTTGAGCAAAATTCCCCCTGAGGCCAGTATAATAGAAGATAGACTTCGCGCCAAAATAGACGACGTAGCCGATAAGATTGTGTCTGACATGACTATGAAAGGATTAAGCGTGGCTGAAAATGGGATAAAAGCGGTTCCAGGAATAGGAAACGCTCTATCTGTTTTTGTTATGGTGGATAAGGCGATTGCCGGAGTGAGAAACGTGGCTACAGCTGTGAATAAAATCGCAGAGGATGTAGAGAACTCCAAGATGGAAATGTTGAGTATGGGAGTGCCTCGCGAGCTGATTGACCAGCTTCCGACGTTACCCACTGCACCGACTTCTATAGGCGAGTTGCTGCCGTCGTCAGCAATGGCACAGATCAACAAACTACCGATTGTGGGCTCCGGAGATACGGATTTTATGCCAAGCATTCCGACTGGCGGTCCTATATCCATGCCGAATATGCCGAATGTTTCAAGATTTCCACAGGCATCGGATCTGCCAGTTCCACAGATGCCAACCAACCTTTCCACAATGCAGGCAAATGTTCCACAGATACCAAGCGTTCCACAGATGCCAGCCAACCTTTCCACAATGCAGGCAAATGTTCCGCAGATGCCAAGCGTTCCACAGATGCCAAGCGTTCCCCAAACACCAGACATGCAGTCTGTGAAAAATAAAATGACCAATGACGTTGTTGGCAAAGTCAACAAAATTGGACAAAAAGGTGGGAGGAAAATGAAAAACCAGCGAGATAGAATTTTGATGCGCACAAACCATACCATAAAGCGATTTCAGCAGGCTCACTTAGGTGGAGGCACTAGGCGTGTTTTTCGATTTTAACCAATTTTTGAACCCGTTGCTTTTTATGATATCAAATGAACTGCCTAAATGGTCTTCTGCGATTGTCGCTGCACGCTTGTGTAATTCGCCAAGAGAAGACATATATTCTTCGACCTCAGGTGGTTTCGTGACCACGACCTTACTTTCGACTGGCTTCGCATTATCGGTTGTGTTCATGGTATGGAATGATGGTATGTAATCGCGTTACATATTATCATTTTTATTTTATTTGTAGAATTCTTGTTACCCGTCATATGTTACAAACGTGAGCGTTTCTTTCCCCCCAGTGTCTGTCTTCTGCAGGATTTTTGTTATACTTTTATTGAACGAATAATTGTTTTCTGCAAGAAACGACATGAGATCGGGAAGATCGTCTAACGTCATA
>Ga0302114_10002693_pt1 | contig 11335 bp, 7 predicted proteins | sample AG5_Surface_MG_FD_203107 | JGI IMG/M metagenome (GOLD analysis project Ga0302114, IMG submission 203107) | Marine microbial communities from Western Arctic Ocean, Canada - AG5_Surface | ecosystem: Environmental > Aquatic > Marine > Oceanic | place: Canada: Western Arctic Ocean | collected...
TAACCCGCGTTACCCAGCCGGAGAGATACACAGCTATTTTTCAGGTGGTGCAGGGGTGTCTTCCACGGCCTTTGACTACTCTCGCTTTATACAAATGCTCCTGAATAACGGAGAACTGGATGGCTCTCGAATATTGAGTCGCAAGTCCGTGGATCTTATGCAAAGCCCTCGCATCGATTCGAGCGGCGATCAAATTCCTGATTTCGGTTTGGGTTTCGAAGTCATTGTTGATCCCGCGAAGGTTGGTGAACTGGGTTCGATTGGCAGCTATTCGTGGAGCGGTGCCTTTTTGACGTCTTACTGGATTGATCCGAGCGAAAACCTAATAGCAGTATTCATGTCCCAGGTTCGCCCAAGCCAATCTGATATCCGGGCGAAGTTCAACACGATGGTCTACCAAGCGCTTGAATAAAAATCTCAAATTGAGCCTATAGATCCTGAACTGGCAAGCACTCACTAGCTCATTTGTGGCAACTGAGATTTTCAGAAATTATTTTCAAAGCACGACGTTCTTACTAGCGAATCATTTAGCGCATCCTTATCTTGACTTAATTTATTCAATTGTATAAAGCGCTCCTACGCATGACTAGTACAAGTTTTCTGTCGTGTATTTGCAAAAAAGTGTAAATCCTAGCTGTGGGGCTTTGATTTACATAACCTCCTCTTGATGTACCATTTAGCCCAACGCCTCTGGTTGTTGGGCTTTTTTTTGCTCCACAAACAGCTAATCCGCTGCCCTCCCCACCCCCTCCCCTCCCGACCTCAAAAGCTCCTACTTGTGACTTCATACCCTGCGTTCATTGATTGGGTTAATTCTCTACCCTCCACCACCCACAGCTGTTTTACCAAAGAATCCAGGAACCACGATTTTGAAGAGCTGGGCCAAGTCGAAAACGGGCGCCGGGTCGCCCTATTTTCACTCGATTCTCAGAACTCAATGAGGACTTCCCCTGCAATCAAAGATTCTTTACACTCACTAGCAAATGACAAAACCTAAACCGCTCGAGCCAACATCTGCGCAGCAAAATACGCCACTGACAGATCAAGCGATGGCTTACTTGCGTGATGCAATCCAGACGCAGAAAATCAATCCTGGACAGGAAATCGATTTTGCTGCGCTGGCCCAAAAGCTAGGCATGAGCCGCACACCGATTCGCGAATCGATACGCCAGTTATTGACTGAAGGTCTACTTGAACTGTTACCAGGCGGCGCAGTGTGCGTCACTGAGTTATCAGCTGGGGAGGCTGAAGGTTTTTATCATGTTCGTGATGAACTCGAAATTATTGCTGCCCGCGCCGCCGCTGTGCATATTTCAGACTTAGAAATTGAAATGCTAAAGGCTAATTTGGTGCTGTTTGACAACACGAGAGCTGAATCCGAAAAGCTCTCTCAAATCGACAACCAGTTTCATACGATACTTCAAGACGCTTGTAACAATAGTTATTTGTCACAAACATTGAGACGCTTGCGCATTAGAATTGGACTACTTCAAGGACGACCATTTAGTAACCCCGAGCGCATCAATGATGCCTACAAGGAACACGCATCCATTATCAAAGCCCTTGAATCACGCGACCCAGATAAAGCCCAAAGAGCGATTGCCAAGCACTATCGCAGTGCACGCAAATCTAGGTTGTCACTTCTCTGACCGCAGATAAAGACTATCCGCTATCGCCACACATTGTGAATCAATTTCGTAGGTTAAGGATCATGCTGGGCATAGTGCTACTTGCTATTGGCTAGGTAGTGGTGGCTGTGTGCTGGTGGTAGCACCAACAACTGAATCATGAAACCTCCCCAGATCGCTCGATAGGGTGGCAGCTTAGTTAAACGAACTATTTTTTGTGAAATCTAGTCTTGACTATAGTATTCAAGTGTATAAAGTAACGTTTGATCACGATGGATCCAAGCATTTATGTTGTGTCTAACTCAGGCAGATGTCATACAAAATTGAAATTGCAAATTGAGATTCATTTATCCCTTGTCTGACCTGCGTATTTGGCCCAGCACCTGTGGTTGCTAAACTATATTCACTCCAACAAAAAGCTTCTTTACACTCTCTAGCAAATGACAAAATCTAAACAGCCCGCGCCAACAACTGCACAGAAAAATATGCCACTCACGGATCAAGCGCTAGCCTATCTCCGTGATGCAATCCAAACTCGAAAAATCAACCCTGGACAGGAAATTGATTTTGCTGCACTGGCCCAAAAGCTGGGCATGAGCCGCACACCCATTCGAGAATCGATACGCCAGTTGTTGACTGAAGGCTTACTTGAACTATTACCAGGCGGCACAGTATGCGTCACTCAATTGTCAGCTGTTGAGGCTGAGGGCTTTTATCATGTTCGCGATGAACTCGAAATCGTTGCTGCCCGCGCCGCCGCTGTGCATATTTCAGACTTGGAAATTGAAATGCTCAGGGCTAATTTGTCGCTGTTTGACAAGGCAAGAGGTGAACCCGAAAAGCTCTCTCAAATTGACAACCAGTTTCATACCGTGTTGTACGACGCTTGTAATAACAATTATTTATCACAAACATTAAGACGCTTACGTATTAAAATTGGACTACTTCAAGGACGGCCATTTAATAACCCCAAGCGTATCAATGATGCTTACAACGAACACGCATCTATTATCAAAGCCCTCGAATCACACGACCCCGATATTGCTGCAATTGCTGTTGCTAAGCACTATAGCAATGCACGCAAGTCCAGGCTGTCACTTCTCTGATCGAAGTCAAAGAATAGTCCTTCTTAATGCACAATATGAGTCGACCCCGTTTGATAACGCTACTGCAGGGGCGGCGTACCTGTTGTTGTTAGTGGGGCACATCGATGAATGTTAGGACAATACTCAGGGGCCCTTTTTACTGACAGCATCGTGTTACCAAATACTCACATAAAATACTTGTATTCGTCACACACAAACGTTATTTTATACAATTGAATAATTATAGTCGAAGCAAAATTGCATGCTAACGCCTACCAACGCGAAAAAGCAGAAAGCTTGCTACAGACTCAACAATGAAACAATCTCAATAATAATTAAAAAGTTCAATCGACGCTGCAATTTGGAGAGCACAGTAATGCAACAATTAGGTAAAGCGCTAGGCATGCTCAGTTTACTACTACTGACACTCGCCAGTGTCTCAATCCACGCACAGCAGCCCCGCTTCCTCAGTCTTACACCTCCTGAAGGCGTGCCAATCGTGCCTATTTTCGAAGGCTGGATCGCAAATTCCGATGGCTCCAGAAGCTTTTCTTATGGTTTCCTCAATAGAAACGAGGTCACTGTTGAACTCCCACTGGGAGAGGCAAACTTCATGGAACCCGCCGAATACAATGGTATGCAACCTACACGTTTTCCTCCTGGTCGCTACACTGGCGTGTTTTCAGTCACTGTGCCGGTGGAGAAGAGTGATATCGACGTTTGGTGGAATTTAAAAACTGGCGATCAGGAAGTAGGTAAAATCCCCGGTCGAGCCGGCCGAGCTGCTTACGAACTCGACTTCATACTCCCTCGCCCACAGGGCTCTCTACAGCCTTTTGCTGGTTTCGGGGAAAGCAGTGACATTTCTCCAGGCCTGCTGGCCTCCGTTCGTGATTATCCTGGGTCTGTGAAGGTCGGATCTCAAGTTCTGTTAACGGTACGCGTGAAAGATCCATCGCTGCGCGATTCTAATGATCCACGATTTACAGAAGCATTTCCGCTAGGCGTTACATTCAACGAGTATCAGGGCGCTGCTACAGTCGCCTTTACACGCCACCCGGATAATGTAGTCGATACGCCCTCTGAGAAACTTAATGAACCGGTGTCTCTGTGTAAGGGCTGCACAATGCAGGCCAAGCCAGATGGACCTAATGTAGTTTCAGTGCCTGGCCCAGAGGGTCTTGCACAGGTCTACGCCAGCTTTTCTGAACCCGGCAGCTATGTTATTCATGCCAGAGTAGATAATTTTGCGGCGCCGGACAGCACCCAAAATAACCAGTGTTGTTGGACAAACGTTTTTCAGAAGATCACCGTCACTCCATGATTACAATGATTCGGCTGCCCTTGCTGGGCGACCAACTCATTTCTGTCCCCTCTTCTTTAGCGCCGCTAATCAAGAATTCTGAAAACAAGCAATGTTTGTAGACATTCCCAAGCTGCTGTATTTCCTCATCAGGGTAATGAGACAATCGTCTTAGCAATTACACCGATAAAATACTTGTGTTCATCATGCACAAGCGATAAATTATACATATGAATAATTTGCCTACTACAGAGAACAATATGAAGATTACAAAAGGCTGGCTGAGCTTGGCAACGCTTGCATTACTTGGCTTTCAGACTCAAGCACTGGCACAGGCCGATGACGATCCTCTGCTCACCTATAATGGCGACGTGAGCCGTATTCTTAACGAAAATTGCGTGGTTTGTCACCGTGAAGGCGGTATCGGCCCAATGCAGCTGACCAACTACGACCAGGTTCGCCCCTGGGCTCCGTTGATCCAATTGAAAGTGGCGGACAGAACTATGCCCCCCTACGCCTACGATCACGGCATTGGTATTCAGGAACTGCAGGGTGACTGGCGACTGAATCAGGAAGACATCGATACGGTGGTAGCCTGGGTAAATGCCGGCTCACCAGAGGGCGACCCTGATATGGTACCCCTTGCACCTCAGCTACCCGATGCTAATGACTGGAGTTTCGTTAGTCAGTTTGGCCAACCAGACAGAATCATTGCTTCTGAGTCTATAGATATTCCTGCTAGCGGTAACGACCTGTTTAGCAAACATTTCGTCGACAGCGGTATAGAGACAGATCGCTGCATCAAGGCCGTACAGGTGAAACCCCGCGGCGATGCCAAATCCGTGGTGCACCATGCCAATTCCGATATCTATGCACCCAACGAAGAGGGTGAATTCGCAACCTATGGCCAACTGACCGAGTACGCCATGGGCAAATGGGGCGAAGTCGTCCCTGAAGGTGTTTGCCGTACAATTCCGGCCGGATCACAGCTTCGCTGGAGCATTCACATGTTCCCAGGTGGCCTCGGCGCAGTTGCTCCGGGTACGGTAATCAAAGACAACGTCGTTGAGATTGGTCTTTGGTTACATCCTGAAGGCTATGAAGCGCAGGCTCAATACAAGCAAGATCTGAAACAATATCAAATCGGCCGAGAGGGAGATCTATTAGTACCTCCAAATGGCTATACGATGATGGAGGGCTTCCATTCATTTGACCACCCGGTTCGAATCGACAGCTTCCAACCCCACGGTCACCTGCGTATGAATGCAGCGTCTATGGAGATCTTTTATCCGGAAACCGGTCGCATCGAAGCAATCAGCCAGGTATCCAAATGGAGTGCTACGTGGCACCATAGTCATATCTACGAACCAGATGTTGCACCTTTGCTTCCTACAGGTGCTGTTCTTGTCCTGAAGCAATGGTATGACAATACCTCGGATAATCCTCATAACCCCGACCCTGACCAAAACGTTGTGTGGGGTAGTCGCACTGGCGACGATATGAATCATGCCTGGATTGCGGTAACTCATTTAGATGAAGAGGGTTTTGAGAAACTGGTAGAAGAACGCAAAGAGAACGAGCAGCGTTCGGTTGCCGGCTTTGACTAAGCCTCTTTGCTAGTTTCAATGCCACGCAATTCAAAAAGACCGGCTGGGCTTCTCCCAATCGGTCTTTTTTTATTCTAGTTCGTCATTCTCACTATATCGAAGATAGGTATCGCTCTTTCATGGCTAAAAATAGTATTGAAGTGATATCGGGTATACTGCTAACTATCACTATGCCCCCCACACAACACTGCCCTGCCCTATCATGAGCATCGCATCAAATATTTGGAAACTTTATGTCATTAAGGCATCCAAATGGATGGCGCTTTTCATGCCTATTATTTGGCTATTCTATGAAGAAAATGGGCTGACTATTACTGACCTATTTGTAATTCAAGCTATCTATTCTGTAACCATTGCCCTTATTGAAATTCCTTCGGGTTACGTTGCCGATGTCTTCGGGAGGAAAAACTCGATGATTATAGGCACATTTTTCGGCTTCTTAGGGATTCTAACTTATTCCCTTTCTTTTGGTTTTGATGGTTTTCTCTTGGCAGCACTTTGTTTAGGCGTTGGTCAAAGTTTCATCTCAGGATCGGATACAGCCTTGATGTACGATTCTTTAGTAGAGTTAAATCGAAGTGACGACTTTATTAGACTCGAAGGAAGGACAATCTCAATGGGCAACTTAGCCGAGGCAACGGCTTTTATAATTGGCGGGTTTTTGGCCCAAATTAGCTTACGAACCCCTTTCTATTACCAAGTTGGTATTGCGCTAATTGGTTTTGTAATTGCGCTCCTGCTGGTTGAACCTAAAGTACACCGCTTGGAAGAGGGTAAAAGTAAACCTTGGAAAAATATTAAGAAAATTATTCACTATGCAATCATAGAAAACGCTATCTTGAGGGCGTATATTTTCTACTCTGCAATTATAGGGGCAGCAACATTAACGATGGCTTGGTTTGCTCAACCTTACTTAAAAGCGCTCGATATTGGGGTGGTTTATTTTGGATTAATAGGCGCAGGACTCAACTTGGCTGTTGCAATCCCTTCTTTTTATGCACATGAAATAGAAAGGAGAATTAACACCAAAATATTGCTCAGTCTAATTTTGCTACTCATTGTAGGCTGTTATTTCACTGTTGCTTATATCAACACCCTCTGGGGTTTATTGATTCTACTCCTGTTTTACATTACCCGAGGAGTCGCAACACCCGTACTTCGTGATTACATGAACAGACATATTCCCTCCAACATGCGGGCAACGGTAATGTCCATCCGTAGCTTTATCATTCGTATCCTGTTTGCTTCTACATCTCCAATTTTGGGCTATGTGGCAGATTTGTATAGCCTCCAATACGCCCTTTACCTATCTGGAGCACTATTTCTTTTCTTCGGGTTCATCATCTTAACTTTCTTGCTTAATCAAGAAAATAGTTAGGTTTTAACGCATTGGTACTAAAGATAAGAGATATAATTGGCGCTGAAGTAACAGCAATTGATTATCACCATAGTGAATTTAATACAGACATTGCCAAGGCACTACGAGAATACAAACTCTAGATTTGTGTTGGCTGTCAATACTCAACAAAATACTCAAGCAAGACTCATAAGGGCGCAAGCGTGACAGCAAATTCCATTAAGGCAGCAGATTTAGAACAGTACGGTATTACCAATGCCGAAGAAATTTTTTATAACCCCTCCTATGAATTGCTGTTCGAGCACGAAACTAATCCTGATTTGAAAGGATATGAAAAAGGAAAGCTCACCGAATCAGGTGCTATAGCCGTAGACACCGGTATATTTACCGGACGCTCCCCAAAAGACAAATATATCGTCCTTGATGACACCAGTAGAGAGTCAGTTTGGTGGTCCGATCAGGGAAAGAACGACAATAAGCCTATAGATCAGCATACCTGGACCCATCTTAAGTCGCTGGTGACCGAACGGCTGAGCGGAAAACGTCTGTATGTCATGGACACCATCTGTGGTGCCAACAAGAACAGCCAGCTCAAAGTTCGATTTGTCATGGAAGTTGCCTGGCAGGCTCACTTCGTAAAAAACATGTTTATCCGGCCCAGCGAAGAAGAACTCGATGGCTTCGAGCCTGACTTCATAGTGATGAATGGCGCCAAATGTACCAATCCTCAATGGCAGGATTTGGGACTCAATTCCGAGAACTTCGTGGCCTTCAATCTTACCGAGAAAATCCAGCTGATCGGTGGCACCTGGTACGGTGGAGAGATGAAAAAAGGGTTGTTCTCCATAATGAACTACCTGCTTCCTCTTCAAGGCATGGCGTCCATGCACTGTTCAGCAAATATTGGCAAGAACGGAGACACAGCCATCTTCTTCGGCTTGTCAGGAACTGGCAAGACCACCCTTTCCACCGACCCTGAGCGTGCCCTCATCGGCGATGATGAACATGGCTGGGATGACGATGGTGTATTCAATTTCGAGGGTGGTTGTTATGCAAAGACCATCAACTTGAGCAAACAAAGCGAGCCGGATATTTACAAGGCCATTCGCCGCGATGCACTGCTGGAAAATGTAGCGGTAGATGATGGCGGCATGATCGACTATTCCGATGCGTCGAAGACACAGAATACTCGAGTTTCTTATCCAATTTACCATATTGAGAACATCGTGCAGCCTGTCTCCAAGGGAGGTCACGCCAAGCAGGTAATCTTTCTGACTGCCGACGCTTTTGGCGTATTGCCACCGGTTTCAAAACTGGATCCTGAGCAGACTAAGTATCACTTCCTTTCTGGCTTTACGGCTAAGCTGGCGGGTACCGAGCGGGGAATTACCGAACCTACACCCACTTTCTCAAGCTGCTTCGGCGCTGCTTTTCTCACTCTGCATCCAACCAAGTATGCACAGGAGTTAGTGAAGCGAATTCAGGCGACCGGCTCGACTGCCTACCTGGTTAATACTGGCTGGAACGGCACTGGCAGGCGGATTTCTATCGATGCCACTCGCGCGATTATTCGTGCCATTTTAAATGGCTCCATCGACAATGCCGAATCATTTACCCTGCCTTATTTCAATCTTGATGTGCCAATGAATATCGACGCGGTAGACAACGGCATTCTAGATCCTCGCAGCACCTATGAGGACCCAGATGAATGGGACGAAAAAGCAAGAAACCTTGCCGAGTTGTTTGTTAACAATTTCGAAAAGTTCACCGATACCGACGAAGGAAGTAAGCTGGTAGCTGCCGGCCCCATACTGGCAGAAATATCTGCGCGTTAAACACCTGTTTATGGCAACTGGGACGGCGAAATTCTCAATAATTCGCCGTCCCAAAAATCATCAGCAGAAAAGGCGTCGACATCTAGAGGTCAACCCAGCCCCACTGTGCCCCTTTGCACTCCAAACCCGCGCGAAGCCTGCTTTACAGCCAGTTTGTTATATCTTGCGTTTTTCTCGATTTTATACCTGACTAAATTAGTCAGGTACCGTATAATTGACCCCAGTACAAGGATCAGCCCAGCAAGCTGCGCGGTTGAAGGAAAATTTTGGGGCATCGCTGCCCACTAGTAGTGAATACGGAGCATTGATCATGGCAACCACAGACGAAGAGGTGAGAGAGCTCATCAAGCGGGAGTACGAACACGGTTTCGTAACCGAGATCGAGTCAGACACCTTTGAGCCGGGCCTCAACGAAGACGTTATCCGCCGTCTTTCGGACCTCAAACAAGAACCGGAATTCATGCTTGAGTGGCGCCTCAAAGCCTACCGCCGCTGGTTGGAAATGGAAGAGCCAGAGTGGGCACACGTTGACTACCCGCAGGTAAAATTCGACGATATTTCCTATTATTCCGCACCCAAGCGTCCGGAAGATATGCCTCAGAGCCTGGACGAAGTCGACCCGGAACTGCTAAAAACTTATGAAAAACTGGGCATCCCCTTGCACGAGCGGGCTAAATTAGCCGGCGTTGCCGTAGATGCCGTATTTGATTCCGTCTCTGTTGCCACCACATTCAAAGAGCCATTGGAGAAAGCCGGCGTTATTTTCTGCCCAATTTCCGAAGCGCTACAAAAACACCCGGAGCTGGTGAAGAAGTATCTGGGCAGCGTGGTACCCGTCGCTGACAACTACTATGCCGCGCTAAACTCTGCCGTGTTCTCAGACGGCTCATTTGTTTACATCCCTAAAGGCGTGCGCTGCCCGCTGGAGTTGTCCACTTACTTTCGCATCAATGCCGCCAACACCGGCCAGTTTGAGCGTACATTAATCATCGCCGACGCAGGCAGCTACGTTAGCTATCTCGAGGGCTGCACAGCGCCCATGCGCGATGAAAACCAACTGCACGCCGCGGTGGTAGAACTGGTGCTTCTGGACGATGCCCAGATCAAATACTCCACAGTGCAAAACTGGTACCCGGGCGACGAAACAGGCAAAGGCGGCATCTACAACTTCGTCACCAAACGCGCCGCCTGCATCGGCAAAAACTCCAAAGTGTCCTGGACTCAAGTTGAAACTGGCTCCGCTATTACTTGGAAATACCCCAGCTGCATCCTGCGCGGTGACAACAGCGTGGGCGAGTTTTATTCTGTCGCGCTGACCCACAACTACCAGCAAGCCGACACCGGTACAAAGATGATTCATATCGGCAAAAATACCAGCAGCACGGTGATCTCCAAGGGCATTTCCGCCGGCCGCAGCTCTAACGCTTATCGCGGTCTGGTGAAATTTAATCCAGGGGCCGAAGGCGCTCGAAACTTCACCCAATGTGACTCTTTATTGATTGGTGACCGCTGTGGCGCTCACACGTTCCCGTACATTGAAAGCAAGAACAAGTCCGCCATCGTAGAGCACGAGGCAACCACCTCAAAAGTCAGCGACGAACAGATGTTCCTTTGCCGTCAGCGGGGCATCGAACCGGAACAGGCCGTGTCTATGATCGTCAACGGATTCTGTAAAGAAGTATTTAAAGAGCTGCCCATGGAGTTCGCGGTAGAAGCCGGCAAACTTCTGGAAGTCAGCCTAGAAGGCTCCGTAGGCTAAATGTTCCACGACCAAGACGCACGCAGCAGCAACATTTTATTGACCCGAATTCAAAAGTTTACGAGAGAGAAATTATAAATGCTCAGCATCAAAAATCTGCACGCCTGCGTTGAGGACAAACAGATCCTTAATGGCCTTAACCTGGAAATCAAAGCTGGCGAGATCCATGCCATCATGGGCCCAAACGGCTCAGGTAAAAGTACCTTGTCACAGGTGCTGGCAGGTAACGAAGCATTCGATGTCACCAAAGGCGAAGTTACCTTTAACGGCGACAATCTGTTAGACCTGGCTACCGAGGAACGCGCCCGCGAAGGCCTATTCCTAGCGTTCCAGTACCCAGTTGAAATTCCCGGCGTCAGCAACCTGCAATTTTTGCGCACCTCGGTAAACGCCATGCGCAAACACCATGGTATCGAGGATATGAACGCAGCCGAATTCATGAAGCTAGCCAAAGCAGTCTCTAAACAGGTAGACCTGGACCCAGCCTTTCTTAAGCGCGGCGTTAACGAAGGCTTCTCCGGTGGCGAAAAGAAGCGTAACGAGGTTATGCAGGCATTACTGCTGCAGCCGAAGCTGGCGATTCTTGACGAAACTGACTCCGGGCTTGATATCGACGCCCTGAAAGTCGTCGCTGATGGCGTGAATGCATTGCGCGCACCCGATCGCGCCATTCTAATGATCACCCACTACCAACGCTTACTAGACCATATTGTTCCCGATTACGTGCACGTACTTTCGGCAGGAAAAATCATCAAGTCTGG
>Ga0302114_10002697_pt1 | contig 11324 bp, 11 predicted proteins | sample AG5_Surface_MG_FD_203107 | JGI IMG/M metagenome (GOLD analysis project Ga0302114, IMG submission 203107) | Marine microbial communities from Western Arctic Ocean, Canada - AG5_Surface | ecosystem: Environmental > Aquatic > Marine > Oceanic | place: Canada: Western Arctic Ocean | collected...
TGTACTCGAGGTGAGTGAGCGAAGTACGTACTAGCCACTACTAAACTAACATTTTCCACTCAATTCTTTTTCGCACCTTCTTCACTCGGCACCGGCGCAGCGACGAGGACCACGAGAAAAACTACCACAAGTCCCCCGACAAGGAAAACATGAAGAGCCACTCCAACTCCAACTCCCACTCGCACTCGTCGCCCCCCCTGCTTTCACCTTCAAACTCGATCTCTTCGATTAATTCGAACTCTGGCGATTATGGCAGAACGCTAGTAAAGAACTCGCTGACTCGACCGCACCCCACGGGCGCAGTGATTAGCAAGAGGGAGCAAGTCAGGAAGGGCAAGTGGAGCAAGGGCGACAAAATTGGTTCGGGCAGCTTTGGAACGGTGTTCATGGGGATGAACACGTCATCGGGCAGCATGATGGCTGTGAAGGTGAGCGAGCGAGCATTTATGCTGACATAATGCGAAGCGACTAACCCACCCTCCACTCGGCGCAGAGCCTGAACATATTGAATAGCGAGCCGCACGAAATTGCGGAGCTGCAGCTGGAGATCGACACAATGCGGAAGTTGATCCATCCCAACATCGTGCGCTATTTTGGTGCTGAGGTGGATGACGAGGAGGGGTCTTTGTACATTTTCCAAGAGTGGTGCCCGGGGGGTAGGTGAGTTGATTGGTTGCGAACGAAGTGTTGACGTGCACATGGCGTGTTTTTGGGAACGAAAAGATGCGCCTGGCCGACCCCGCCACCCGTGTCCAATTTTTAGCGTCTGAAACCTCCATACGTTGGAGTTACGGCCGATTTTAGTGGTTCACCTTTTTTTGCTGCTTTGGGGCAAATAAAACTAAACCATTTTACCCAAACCCAAACTCCGCAATCATCACAGCGTAAAAGACCTACTGACAAAGTTTGGCGCATTCTCCGTGAACGTGTGCCGGCGCTACCTGATGCAGGTCCTCAAGGGCCTCGAATACTTGCATTCCAAGAACGTTATCCATCGCGATATCAAGGGAGCCAACCTCCTCGTGGACAGCTTTGGCAACGTCAAGCTTGGGGATTTTGGCGCGTCCAAGCAGCTTGGTCAGGAGGTGAGCGAGCGAAGCGAGCGAACCTTAACGAATACAATAATCCGAGTCACTACTAAACTTAACATTATTCCACTCGTTTTTGCACCTTCTTCGCTCGGCGCAGGGAACCCTCAACGGGGGAATGGCCGCATCCATGAAAGGAACCCCCTTCTTTATGGCACCGGAAGTTCTTTCTCACGAGCACTACGGGCGCAAGGCCGACATCTGGTCGACAGGCGGCGTGGCCTTCCAAATGATCACGGGGGAACCACCGTGGAAGTCTCTCGGACACAAGACACAGTACTTGCTCTGGCATCACATCCAAATTACCAACGATCCTCCCCCTATCCCCGACTTCGTTCCATTGAGCTTACGAAATTTGATCGTTAGGTGCTTCAAAAGAGATCCGAATTCGCGGCCTCGGGCCAGCGAACTTTTGCTGGACCCGTTCTTCGACTTCGACTCGGACGACGAGAGCGATATTGACGGCAGTATGAACAACAGCACCAGCAATGGGAACATGAGCAGTTTTAACAAGAACAAGGTGGGGGAGAAAGTGGAGAAAGTGGAATCTAGCTCGAAAAAAAAAAAAAGCAACACCCCAAAGCGTATCTCACCCGAGAACGATTACCACGAAACCCCCAAGTTCGACGTCGAGAGTGCCCAAAAAAGAGCTGCGCTGAAGTCGCAAGCGTCTCAACGGAAGGCCTTGGACTTGCACAACAATTTCAACAACAACAACAACAACAACAACAACAATAATCACCACTCACCAATGGCCCACGAAATTCCGGGCTTTCACCAGCAAAGCACACCGATTCTGCCCGCTACTAATCGAATGGAGCCTCTGCGGTTTGGCGATGTTAACCGCCCCCAGACCAGCGTACCGACTGGCAACAGCAGCAGCAATAGCAATAGCAATAGCAATAACAATAACAAGAGGCCTACAACCGGATCGAATTACAACAACAACATCAACAACTACGACGAAGACTCACCTATTTCGGGCGTTGGCAACTTCTACAACCCCCCGGCTCAAATCACCGACGAGTGGCCGAGCTGGGCGAAGAACAGGGCGGCCGTTGTTAGGCAGAGTACCGACGGGGGGGGGGGGGGCAGCATGGGCAGTGAGCCTCCTGGGCCACCAATCGACACTCCGATGTCACAGATTGACACGCCTCTTGCGGGGCGCGACACGGCCTACAATCCACCTAACAGCAACAACTACAACAACGACAACAGTAGCAACAGCAGCAATAATAACAACTTTTCTCCCTCGAGCAACAACCCGTTCGCTCGCGGAAGGTCAACGAGCGCGGGATTATCGCTGCCCGCACAAGCGGCGAACCCTTTTAGGAGGGGCGTGTCCGCGTCCGCATCCGCATCCGCGTCCGCGGGGCAGAAGGCGACTCCCACGCAGAGGCTGCACCATGTCATTCCGAAGCAGAGCTTGCAGCCGATCAGCAGCAACGGAAATGGCAATGGCAACAACAACAATGCATTGGGAATGTCGGGACCCTCAGTAGAGCAATACAAGAGCGACAGCAGCGTGTCTCCCACGCGGAACAGAAAAATTAAGCCCCCTCAAAATGTTGAAGACGAAAATGATAACGATGATAACGAAAATGAAAATGAAAATAAAAATGGCGAGTGGGTTTGCACAGTCTGTAGCTGGAACAATATCGACCCGAGCTTGCCGTACTGCACGAATTGCGCAAATATTAGGAGAAGGGGAAGCTCGGGAGGGGGAATTGGCAGAGAGGGGAGAAGCGTCGTTTATTCGGGAGACGCGTGGAGTGCGCTGACAGAGGGCGAGCCTCAGAATAATAAGATAATGAAGCGAAGTGGATCAAACGGATCGTCATCGTCCCACAGCCACACACACCGAACGAGGACTCAAAGGTGGTGATATAAGGATGATGGACATGTATTTAAAATGTTGTAGATGTGATTAATCTGGCTAATTTCAAAACTAATTATTGACCTCTAAAAACCATCTGCTGCATGAAAAGTCATGCTAACGACTTCTTCATCATCAATTTTAGAACCATCTTTGAGATAATACATCCAGCCGTCGTCATATTCTACTGTAGCTGCAGTTTCATAACCTGAGGGAAGAAGAATGTCGGCCAATTTTTGCAGCATTTTCACGTTGTCACCGTCCTTCAGAATGCCACTGACGAGGTGTTGGAAAGCCAAGAGTTCACTGGTGGAATCATCGTTAAAGCCAAAGTCGCGTACCTCCCATTGATTGGGGGAAGCATGCTTGAGAACAACCCACGCTGAAACTACCGCCTCGTCACTCAAATACCTCAACCCGCCACCTTGACCATCGACAAATCGCTCCGCATCTGCTAAGAACCAAGTTTGGAAGTAGTCAGCGTTGCGAATAACTGTTCCGGTGAGGTTTAGATTCGCACGGTTGTGAGTTGCAGCCATTGATTTCGCTAGGGTTTGTGGCAGCTTGCTTGTGTCGGTTGAAATTGTTGAAATTGGAATTTCGTTCTTAGCTGGGATTGGGGGGATTGGGGGGAGGGAAATGTTCACAGTCACGTAGGGAATTGGGGGGGTTGATTGGTAGCCAAGGGATTGGTAAAACGGACGGAAAGCAACGGCAGCATGAAGGAGGCTGAGATCTGCACCAAAACCAGAGACCCAAGACACCTCATCCTGGACAATGGGGAGAAACATGACCTCGATTGCGTCCCGGAGAAGCGATTTGGAGAGCCCCTTTCGTCTATGGCTAGAGGCTGTCGCCACCTCCCCAATGCCGCACATGGTGATAACTTTATTGTTCCAGTGCATCTGACGACTGAAAACGCGAACACTAGAGACTATCTGATCGAAATCACCCAGCTTTACAAAAACTGAGCCCTGCCCATTATCTGTCGTTTTTTTGCTCTGGATTCGGTGGGGGTCGCTATGAAAGTGTTTGTAGAAGTAGCTCTGGGGGGGCGCAGGGCTTTTGTAGGAGAATTGGGAGACACAGAATTCGATGAACTGATCAATTGTAGGAGAATCGGGGTCGTCCGAGAGTCGATGGGTGGGTGAATCCATGGGCTATAGAGTTGGCCAGGATGAAAAATTGAGCAATCACTTCACACCTGGTGCAAAATCAGAAATATTTTTTTGAAAAAAATATTAACACACTTTTTTGGCTGACATGCAGGCAAATACGCAACCCTCAAGGACGATCGGTTGAGTGAGTGTCCTTACTTACAAGTCATTATATAGATCAAAAATGCTCCTCCTTGTTCTTCTCCCGCTTTTAATGAAACAAAGTTCTTCTCAAGTAGGCCTCTGGGGGAGTCTTCCTCGAATATTTACGGCCAGTTCCTCCCCTACCAGTCCACAGTTGACTTCTCAACTCTCCGCAAAAATTGCTTTGATGGGTTCAGGCAGCGTCGCTGCCACGTAAGGGAGAGCTATAGGCAGAATGCAGGGGAAGGCTGGATGTTCACAGAATCCGCCGGTCTCAACGAAATAGAAGCGGAGAATTCTGAGAACAAGTACTTCTGCTTGACCTGCTGCTCGAACACACGAACCTCTTCTGCGATAAAGGAAATGTGGGACCTGTCTTGCCAAACCTCTGACGTCGACTACATTCGAATGAATATTGGTCGGTGCAAGGAGTTTCGTGTTCTTCGCAACCGCGATTTGTACGATCAAGAAGTTCTTCATTGTCGAGCGTACAGGGAGACCGAGGTGTGGGAGCCCCCCAAGGAAGTTTACGAGACGTGAGTAGGCGAGCCTCTGCAATCCTACCTACCAAAAACTAACACTCGAATAAATTGGCCTCGGCGCAGTGCTTGGTACACGCACAGGACGACCTTTCACAAGGTGAGTCTCACTCAGTCTCCGCTCGCCTTGATGAAGATAGAGTGATATATACGTGCCACTACTAATAAAACAACCCACTCAATTCGCTTCGCGCTTCGCACCTTCTTCGCTCGTTGCAGGAAAAACTCATGAAACTTATCCACACTGGCGACGTGGAATTGAACAGAACCGTGGACGGTGTTGAGAACGTCCCCGGCATGGGGGAGTGCAACTTCCCCGAAGCGCGAAACAAAAACGACATTTGGGCCATCAGAGGGTACACGCTGACGCTGTACGTGGAGGAGATGGATGACGGTTTCAACCACTGGAGGCAGGTTCACGACTGCGAGGTGGTGGTCGACGAGAAACCGCACCAAACCACGGCCACCGCCAAGAGTGACATTTACGAGCGGATCATTTTCTTGGACTTCAAGGAGAAGTGCAAGGAGTTGGGCCGGTGCGACGAAATTGCAGGTGAGCGAGAGAAGCGAAGAGAAGCGAGCGAGCCTTGATGAAGACGAGCGCATACGAGCCACTACTAAACTGCATTATTTTTATTCTCAATTCTTTTTTCGCACCTTCTTCGCTCGGCGCAGGGGCACACGTCAGCTCCTTCATGATAATTGTTTTCATGCTGGTTACGTTTACGTGTGGATCATTCTGCACGAAGAAGTACCGCGATGAGACCTGCATTGTGTGCAACAGGCAACTGACCTTTAGCAGGCACAAATGCTTCTGGTGCAAGTGGTACGATGCGGTGAGTTTCATTCCATTCCGTTCCGTCTCCGCTCGCCTTGAGGCTCTTAAGACGAGCATACTATACTCACGATGGATTTCGCGAAATGGCTGCAGACATAATATAATAACTGCATCCACTACTTAAACTAACATTATATTATTCCACTCAATTCGTTTGGCGCCTTCTTCGCTCGGCGCAGGATGAGTTCGATCCTGAGGTGCTGGCGAAAATGAAGGCGAAAGGTGAGTTTCGTTCCGTCTTCGCTCGCCTTGCGACAGAAGAGTGCGCGGCGACGACTAACCCAATCCTTATTCACTCTTGCTCTCGTGGTGCTTCGTTGAAAATGCGCCTCGCTTCATTTTGCTCGACGCAGACGCAGATAATAGGGGCGACATAAAGGACACCGAGCTGACGCTGAAAGAGCGCTGGAGAATTGGTAAAGAAACTTTCGAGAAGAGCATGTTTGGGTATAGGAAGGAGGAAATTGTGGTTATTGACAATGATTTTCGAAGTCAGGTTGGGGTCAGAAAGCCAAAGAAGAACAAAATACTGCCGAAGAGCAAGTACGAGCTTGGCAGCGCGATGCAGGCCGACGTTACAAGGAGGGAACGTTTCGACCTTTCGTATCAGCGGAAAATGAAAGCAAAATACGTGGAAAAGATCTACGCCGCGGCGATTGACTCGGAAAACAAGGCTGAGTTTGACGAGCACGGAATTCTCGTGCTGCAAGACGAGCAATCGCACAACGACGACGATGACGAAAACGAAAACGAGCACAGCGCCTTGGCGGTCTTCCAGGAGAGACAGCAAAGAGAGAACGAAAAAAAGGCGGTGTTGATGAATTTGAACGAGGAGGACGAACACGACTCTGACGACCACATTAAAGACTACGAATTCGACGCCATGGACGCATTTGCTGCAATGGCTGCAGGCAAAGCGGCTGAGAAACTGAGCGGCGTGATCGAGAATAACGATGATGAAGATGGTGATGACCAAAAAGAGGGTGGCGACGAGAAGCCGGAGACAAACTCCGACGATGGTGGTGGAGACGCCAACGCCAATACCCCGAAGCGATCTTTGTGGGGGAAAGTGGCCAAAACAGTAGAGGACGAGTCCGTCGATGCACACATTGAAACACTGAGTAAAAATCCCACCAACGTGAAGAGCCTGACGAGGCTTGGCACGGTCTGCTTCGAGAAGGCCGAAATGCTCGCCTCCAGCCAAACAACCAAATCAAACCAACTTTATTTCGTCACCGCAGTCGTACTCCAACGAGCTGCCAACTTGATTATTCCTCTCACTTCCACTACAGGCACAGGGGGCGAAAAAAAACGACGGGAATCGGTGGCAAAATTGGAGGAGGCGGAAAAGGGAGATTTTCCGTGGAAGGCCTTGGCAACAGCCCACATGAGGAGCTACTTGATGCAAGGAGTGAAGGGGGATCGGTACCACCTGGAGAACAGCAAGGTGGCCTGGGTCAGGGCCCTGAAGTCGCTGAAGGTGAGCGATTTAGAAGCTCCGTGCGAAAATTGGCTAAACATGGCTACATCCAAGAACTGAACTAACTAACCTTACTCAACTATTCTTGCTCGCTCGCTTCATGTGCGTTATTGTAATCGCTCGGCACAGAACGCAACGAACCCCAACAACCTCTTGGCCAGCGCGGCCGTGAGCCAATTCTTGGGGGACAACTTGCTGGCGAGTAAGAACCTTGCCCAAATTGTGGAGAACTTCCCAAAGATCGACAAGATTGGAGCCGTCCAATTTCAAAACGCGCTGGTGCTGAAGCAGCTGCGCAACTACAAGGAGGCCGTCGGAAGCATACAAAAGGCAATGACCAAGGGACTGCCCCATCCGTACAACGCGCTGGACGCGGTGTTCATCATGGGGAGAATCTACGAGAACTGGGCCGTCGAAGAGGAGGACAAGGAGCAGATGAGCCACAAGGCGTACTACAAGGTTTTTAATAGTTTGAAGAAGGAAAAAGCGCTTGAGGGCGATTTTGACTTTGACAACTGGATCAACGACGGGCTAGTGTGGTTGGGGCTGGCAGAGAAAGCGGGCAGCGCAGGCCATTACGGGTTGGCGTGCGACTTGTTCGAGTGCGCTTTGGAAAGGTTGGAGGAGGACGAGGGGGGAGAGAGTGCGGTGGGGCTGATTCTTTTTGAACTGGCGAAGGCGACGTACAGGTGCGGAGACTTGAGCGGGGCGATGGGGTTCTTGGAAAGAGCGATTGATGGTGAAGGTGGAGGTGGTGGGGGGGGAAGAAAAGGGTCGGTTATTTTGGCAGAAATGAACAACATTATGGATGTGTGGGCGGGAGGAACGGAAAGCAAAATCGTCAGTCTAGTCAAATTTCCGAGTAAAAAGTTCATGGACAGGCTGTTGTTGTTGTTGCCTGGAGATTTATGACGTTAATGAATTTTTCTACTAAATGGGAATTTTCTAAATCCTATCATATCAAGAAGGAACAAACGTCGGGTTGAGCGATAATATTTCTTGGGGTATGTTTGAGAGCCATTTGTCGGGGCTGTGAACAAATGAGGCGCACTTTATCACATCGTATTCAACAGTCGTGTCAGAACCTGTAGCAGGAACTGAGGGACTTATTGAGTCTGACCAGAGGTTGCTTTTGTTGGTGCTGCTCGAACGTATTGTGGCATTTATTGTTGGGTTGCCATTCAAAGGCTCCCACATTTTCAAGGGGTCGCCTGTGTAAACATGAGGCTGAGAGTGCTGAGTCTCAACGAAGTGATACGCAGAGCAGTTTGTCACGTGCTCACAGTTGATGCAAATACATTGGAGAGGTGGTATCAGAAAGGATAGTCTAGCTTGAGAGGACTTGAGAGGATTGTGGATACAAGTCAGTGAAAATGGTAAAACGAACAAAAAATCATACATGTGTGCTTTGACTTTGATGAAGCGTGAGAGGTGATTTGAGGGAGGACACGTGCTAGTTGGAGTGTTTTTCTTTGCTAGCGTGTCGGTTCTGTTCCTATTAAGATCGAGATTGTGAGAACAGCTTTCAAGTGTTCAACTCTTTTTTAAAGTTTCCTTCAGGTAAAACACTCACCACCAGCTCACCATTTATAACCCATTTTTATCATTGTTCATTCTATTCTCCTACCTTGCCCCAAAACTCACCTCGCACCCTCTCACTCTCATTTAAAATCTTTTCACAGCATTTATGCCTTCCAATGAGCACCACAAGTTGCTCAAGAAGCGTGATTGGCCCGCGGTACAAGGAGCCATGAATCACCGAGATCGGGACGATGATTTGCTCAGGAGAAAGTACAAGGAGAGAGATGAGCATGGACGACTGCCACATCATTGGCTGGCAGCGAAAGCTCAGACAAACACACATATTCTTGCCACTGTGGGCGTGCAGTCAATTTGCTTGAATCCAGAGGCCCTCACCACACGAGACAATAAAGGCGAAACTCCCATCGACATTGCCCGTAGGAGTGGAGCCTGTGCTGAGATCATCGGCTTGCTCTCCCTCTCTCTCGAGGAAGCTGTTTCGTTGGAGTGGAAGGGGATGGTCCGCTTGTACGTACCAGTGGCTTATTGGTGGAATGAGATGGCTATGTGGATCAGATCACGATCGTATGCAGACTGTCACAAGTGGATCGATGAGCACGATGACGAGTTGGTGCGTGAAGTGCTCAAATACTACAATTATGATCTTCTTCGAGAGATTGCTTGCATTAGCCAGATATACAGCGACTCCCTCGTGTTTCTTGCTCTTCGAATGATCCATCGGAACCCACTTTCCCTCACCACTAAAAACATCCATGGCAGCACAGCCATCCAGTATGCCGAGCTTCCCCAATTAAATGCGTGCAGAGAGATCCAAAACGTCCTCCGGCTCACCCCCAAGTACATCTCCTCCACCCCCTTCCCCACCCTCCTCCGACAACACCTCCCCAAGCAGTTCGTCGACTCGTCAATCTTCGGCACCTACAACACCGCTTGCACGTTCATCAAGCACATGAAGTACGACAAAGCTGAGCTGGTCGAGGTAGAAAACGTGCTGAAGCCGGCTCGCAAGTGCGACGTCTGCCACTCCCTGGGCGCCAAACCGTGCCCACGGTGCAAGAACCCGTTCTACTGCTCGGCCGAGTGCCAAAAGTCTGCGTGGAAGAAGCACAAGAAGACGTGTAAAGCCCCAACCACCCCTCCCGCCACCGTGACCGAGCTCCGATCCCTCCACAAGGGCATTGCCCTCCTCAACATGTGCATACAGAGACCTGTGGCTGGGGATGGACCAACATCAGTCGTCTTGAGTTTTCTAGATCCTACCTGACCATCTGACCAAGAATATATATATATAAGACCCTAAAGCTGGGCTAAAACAGATTCATTTTTACTCACACATTTTTACACAATCAAAACCATTAATAACCCACTTTCAAAATCAACTTCACTTGACTCCGCCACAAATTCAAGAAATTTACCCTGACACTCTTGTCCTTAACGCACCAGCTCTTCACAGCTTCCCATAAATAGTTCTTGTCCTTCTCCAGCTCCCTTTTAAATCCCTTCAAATCAAAGACGTCCAACCTTTTCAGCTCGTTGACCAGAAGAGCAACGATTTTGCTGGGCTTTCTTTTCGTGATTTTGGCCGGTTCATCCTTCAGCATGCCCCCGAGCTCCTTCAACTCACTGACGATCTTTCCCTCCAAAAGGAACCTCGCAAACCACCGGTAGTGATCGTCCTTAACCAGAACGGTCGACCCCCCCCCGCCGCCCCCCGAACCCGAACCCAAGCTCAAACAAACTTTCCTCATGTTCATCTTGTAGGGGTCAACGCTTCCGAGCTGCCCAAAGCTCGCTCCAACGTGGCAAAAAATCTCATCGCACCTCGAGTCGTAGAACGGGAGGGGCGACTCAACTGGATTGCCCAGTTTCAGCAACGGCGAGTTCGAGGCCAGTGGAGCGAGCCACGCCGAGTTGACGAGCGAGACGCCGGTCATCATCAAGATCGTCGTATCGTCGCTCTGTTTCTTCTTCCGCATGAGCGAGTCGTAAACCACAAAATCGGGAAGTTTTTTGTAGTCTTTGGTAAAGAGCGCGCTGTTGCGCTCGATAAAGACGGGCTCTGAATATATGATATTTGTGGAGGTGTTAGAAAATTTAGTACGCTTACGCTTGCTGCTTGTCCATATTTTTTTGGCTCACCCTTCACGCCAATGTGAGAGCAAATATAGGCGTTCCGCCGAATGTTTCCTCTTTCGTCGACGACTTCTCCCCCGACAGCTCTCCTCGCAACGTGATCCAGCATCCCGCTCGTGACGACCTGTCGCATCATTTCCTCCTCCCCGCTGCTCGGTGGTGGCAAGTCCCTGCACCTCACGTCCCCCCCCGCCCCAGTGTCCAAGTTGAACCTTGCAACGCAAAGCTTCTCGAGCTGGGCGCACAGTTTTTGCGTTCTCTGCATCACCACGAGGTTGAGCCCGTTCTCCGAGCAGAACGTTTTGTTCGCGAGCTGCTGGGCCGCCCCTCCGCAGTCGTTCCCGGCGTAGTTGAAAGCTCCTCCCGCCAGCAGCCTCGCAACTGCGTCGCCTCCCGAGTGTTTCCACCGCTGAGCAATATTCTTTTCCGCTTCTAAATCCTCCTTCTGGAGTCGAAGCGCCTCCTTGTCGACCTCATCGAGGTGTTCTTCTTCGTTGTCATTATTCTCCTCCTCCTTTTCCTCCTCC